>ENA-OUQF01001136-OUQF01001136.1-human-gut-metagenome-genome-assembly--contig:-NODE-1136-length-16884-cov-10.263830_pt1 | contig 16884 bp, 10 predicted proteins | sample MGYA00237947_ERZ548826 | MGnify/ENA primary metagenome ERZ548826 (study PRJEB26490, sample SAMN05194701) | human gut metagenome | biome: terrestrial biome; feature: human-associated habitat... | reverse complement strand
CCAGATTCTTGTTCAGTTCGTTCCTGTTGTTGGCCATCGCCAGCCTTTCGTCGAATCGTATTCCACTCTTCTACAGAGCGGATATCTCTTGACACAGATACTAACGATTTTCCGTTACAAAATCATGTGAAATGAATATTTGCACGTCTCAAAAAGTTGCTTTTCTTAAATTTTGACAATCATTTTCATGATTGTTTCATTTTCTTACGATTTCGATTCCGTCGACGATTCCACGATTTCGCCCGCTTTTCTTACCTGTCATGCGTTGTTTGCTTTCGATTCGTGCGCACAGTGCCTTTCGGCAGCGCTTTCAACGCACGTTATAAGAAATACGAATGACGCACGATTTTCATACGACCACATTGCGGACAGGGGTGCGATGCGCACGTACTTGCATAACACTGCATGCCACTGCATGCGCCGCATAATGCTGCAAGGAGCTCTACATACGCAATATGCGATCGGCGACGCGCATGGTGGAATCGCGGTGCGACACCAGCACGACGGCACTCCCCTGCTCAGCTAGATTGTTGACCGATCCAAGAATCACCGACTCGTTATAGGCGTCGAGACGGCTCGTCGGCTCGTCGAAGAGCACCAAATCGGCGTCACGCAGGAACATGCGGGCCAATCCGATGCGCTGCTTTTCACCCTCCGAAAGGCGGCCGCCCAGCTCGCCGACCTGCGTATCCAAGCCGTTCGGCAGCGCATCGACCAACTCGAGCGCGGATGCCTTGGCGAGCGCCTCGCGCAATACGGAATCGGGGATGGCGGATTCTGCGGAATCGGCAGAATTGCAGGCAATGGTGAGGTTCTCTCGAATCGTACCGTCAAAAAGGTAAGTTTCCTGCCCCATCATCGTCTGCACACGGCGACGCCAGCCAGCGTCAACCTGAGGCAATGGAATATTCGATAGCGAAATCGTGCCGGAATCCGGATCCCAATAGCGCATGAGCAGCTTCAGCATCGTTGATTTTCCACGGCCGGACGGGCCTTGAATGCCAAGAATGCCATGCTGTGGAACATCGAGTGAAACATGGTCGAGCACAGGTTGCGAGGCACCGCCGGAAGTGTGGGCACTGGAACCGTAGCCGAATGTGACGTCGCTCATTGTCATACCTTGATATTCCGGGCGTTCGGCACCCTGCTCAACCACAGCGGGAGTCTCATCCATCAACGCAAACAGGCGACGCGCCGAAGCGAACGTTTGCGTCAAATTCGCCGGCAGCGCGCTCAATGCAAGCGTCGGACCAAACGAGCTGGTAAGCAATACGAAAGCCGCAACCAACGCAGGAGCGTTCGAATCCACGGATCCCATCCAAATCAGGCCTTCCGACATATCGACGGCAGTGGAAACCGCAGTGCACAACGTCATCACAAGGAAAGCAGTAATCGCGGTAAACAGCATCACCAATACCGCACCCAATCCTGCAAAATCACCATTCTTCGCACTCAATCGCAAACGTTTGCCCCACAACGAAAGGGTGCGCCGAGCGATGGAATCGAGCCGGGCACTACCTTGACCGAAGCGGATGATTTCGCCGATACCACGCATATCGTCAAGCATTTCGTCGTCGAGGGCGGCGGATTCCTTGCGAAGTTCCGAACCGATGCCTCGCACCGCCGACGCGAACAACTTTGGTAGTACGACGCCGACTGTGAGGTGCGCGATGACCAGCGTCGCCGCGAGGGGTGCACTCAGGGTGAGCAATGCGAGTGTGTAGATGACGGTGGTCACAACAGCGATGACGATCGGGCTGATGGTGTGCGCGAAGAAAATTTCCAACAGCTCCACGTCGGTGGTGACCAGCGCAATCAGGTCGCCCTTGCCTTTGCCCGCAAGTTTGGCCGGGGCGAGACGCCGCAGGGCCGCGAAGGCTTTCGTACGGAACAATGCGAGCAGCCGGAACGCCACATTGTGGTTCATGAACTGTTCGGCATAGCGCATGCCGCCGCGGATCAGCGCGCAGACGGCCATGGCGGTGAGCGCTGCGGGAACGCTGAGATTCCAGATGGGCGAGCCGACGGCCGCGAAAGCCGCCGCAATGCCGAATACCGGCAGGAAAGTGGCGGCGAGGTGGCCGAGCGTGCCGCAAACGCATGCGACGATCATGTACTTACGCAGCGGCCCGACTTCCTTCAGCAGCCGCGCGATAAGGCGCGACGTAGGCATACCCTGTATGTCCGATTCACCAGAATCGGACATACAAGGCACGGTTTCGGTACGCTGGCTGTCCGATTCGGGAGAATCGGACATGTTGGGTGCACAAGCTGAAGTTACGTCGGTTGCGGATGTGAGCTGTTGGGTTTGCGTCCGCATTCCTACGTTTTCCACGGTTTGCTGGGCTTGGAACAGTTTGGCGTATGTTCCATTGGCACGTATGAGTTCAGCGTGCGCGCCTTGTTCCGTCACGCGCCCGCGTTCGAACACCACCACATGATCAGCGTCGGCCGCATTCGCCATGCGATGTGTCACCATGATCACGGTTTTGCCGCGATCGGCAAGCGCACGAATGGTTTGCAGAATCAGGGTTTCGCTTTCCACATCAACGCTGCTGGTGGCTTCGTCGAAAATGTAGACGGCAGACTCCCGCAGCAATGCGCGAGCGATGGCGATACGCTGTTTTTGGCCTCCAGACAGGTTGCTCGCGCCCTGTTCGATGGCCAGATCAAGTTCTTGCGATTGTGCACGCACGAATTCGTCGATATGTGCTGCTTCCAGCGCTTGCCACAGTTCGTTTTCGGTGGCATCCGGCTTGGCCATCAGCAGATTGTCGCGCAACGTCCCTGCAAAAAGGTGGCTTTGCGCCACCACGATGGCGATTTCTCTCGTAAGGGATTCGATGGAAAGATCGGCGATTTGGTACCGTTGCGTCGAGTTATTTCCTATGTTTCCGGGCCGCAGCCATATATATCCTTCATATCCGGAAAGATTTCCGGCGAGCAGTTCGACGGCGGTAGACTTGCCGGATCCGGACGGGCCGACGATGGCGGTCACCTGCCCGCGCCGCGCAGTGAAAGAGACGCCATGCAATGCGACGACCGAACCATTGCCATCTTTCGGCATGCCTGTTTTTCCGGCACCAACCACACCGGACTTTTTCCCGGTTTCCCCGGTTTCCACATCCGCCGCAGCACCTGCAGCCACGTCCGCATATCGGAACGACACGTCATCAAAGCACACGTCCACACCGTTATCGGAAGCGCCGAATTCCGGCATTCCCTGCATTCCGTGCGCAGGAATCGGCGTATCAAGCAATGCGAAAATACGCTTGGTCGAAGTCATACCGTTCATCGCAACATGGAAGAACGAACCCAATTGGCGCAGCGGAATGAAGAAATCCGCGGAAAGAAGCACTATCAGCAGCACGCCGGCAAGCGGCAATGCGGCACCGTTCGCATACTGCCAGATCGCCACGCCCACGCCGGCCGCGGCACCCCCGTATGCGACGACGTCCATGGCGGTGAGCGAGCGCAGCTGAATTTGCAGAACATTCATGGTCATTACGCGGAATTGTTCCGCCTGCTCGTTCATTTTCTTGGCGGCATGAGCATCCGCGTCAAAAGTTTTCAGCGTTTCAAGACCTTGTACATTGTCAAGAAACACAGATCCCATGTCGGTGTATTTGCCCCAATATTTTTTGAATACTCGGGCTGCATGCATTGCGACCATGCCAACAATCAATACAATCAACGGCGCGCATACAAGCAATGTAACAGCCGTCGGCATATTAATCGGCGCAACTATAAAAAATAACGTTACCGGCGCGAGAATCGCATAAAACAGTTGTGGCAGGAATAATTCGAAGAAGCTTTGGATTTGTTCAATGCCTTCACCGGCAGATTGCACCACATCGGCAGTACTGATATGTTGCGAATACGACGGTCCAATCGCAAGCATTTTATTGAATAATTGTTCACGCAAAGCGAGTTTGACACGCTCGGCCGCTTCTGCGCCGAAATAGGCCGCGGCGCGCATCATCAGAAAACGCAGAACCGCACAGACCACAATTGCCAGCGCGCATCCGATATACGTTTCCGCACTGAATCCGCCGTAGCCAAGGCCGACGAACATGCGGGAAAGCAGTCCACTATCGCCCATGGAGAACATTGGATCGAACGCCGATTCCACCACGGCAAGCACCGGCGAAAGCATGACCACCACCGTCACCACGAATACGACGTTGGACAGCAGCCCGATCCATTGGCAGAACACTTTCGCCGCAACCAACCTCCCCACGCCGGGAGCGAGGGAGAACAGCCTCTTGTCAAACATAAACACCTTCCGTCCAATGAGCGCACTCGCGTTGCCAGCTCGCCTACGGCCCAAAGCGCAATCGCCATGCATCCAACAAACGAATCGCAACAGGCCAATACGGGAAAACCGGTGCGTGGCAAACCGTTTTCAGCCTATCCAAGGCAGCTCGCAATCGTCAAGGGCGCATTGCATACAGCGAACCGTCGCAATCGAATTGCCATAATCGACCTCAAATCAGCAACGTTGAAAAGAGAAAGGCTGGATGTTCGCCGTTGAGCAGGCAGCCCTCTGACGCAAGGGGTAAATTGCGTCACTCGTGAGTGTACTCGATAAAAATCGCTCGCACCACCATTCCTTCGCATTTCGCTGATTTTACCGTCGTTTCGGGGATATTCGGGAAGCATGGCAGCACCCCCGCAACCGTTACGTCAAACTTTTTTTGAACAGACACAGCGCGACACCCATCGTTTGACTTTTGACGATTTTCAATCGTTTGTCAGTTCATACAAAGTTGCTCAAATATTTCTTGTCGCTTCTCACAATGCAGACTTACGGACCCGTAACTTACCATATACGAGGTGCGCAAGGGGTAGGCAACGCGGACACACGGTTTGCATCGCTCCCGCACGCATCACAAGCAGAAATACGCGGAAATAACGCAAAAACCGCGAGAAAGAGAACGCTCCATGCTCACCGAGTACACCGCACCGGGCGAATCCGTCGAGGTCGGCGACGACGAATCCATCTATTCCCTGCTTACCGGACGCATCGCGCGCACTGGCGAGAATACCGTGATCGCGGAACGCAAAACCGCCCCCGGCCAATGGATGAAGGTCACTACCGGCGAATTTCACAAGGATGTGATCGCCGCCGCCAAAGGTCTTATCGCGTTCGGCATCGCCAAGGGCGACGCCGTCACCATCTTCTCCGCCACCCGCTACGAGTGGGGTGTGCTCGACTTCGCACTGGCCGCAATCGGCGCGGTCAATGTGCCGATCTACGACACTGATTCCGCAGCGCAAGCCGAGCGCATCCTCAACGATTCGGATGTGAAACTGGCCATCGCCGACAATCGCGAGCGCTTCGACCGTCTCGACTCCGTAATCGACCGCTGCCCGTCTCTCAAGCACATTCTGATGCTCGATTCCAACGCCATGGGCGCATTGGAAGGCTTGGGCGTCACCGTGTCCGACGAGGAGCTGGAAGCGCGCATCGATTCGGTGCATGCAGACGATCTGGCTACCATCGTGTACACGTCCGGTTCGACGGGAGCTCCAAAGGGTGCCGAGCTATCGCACCGCAATTTCATATCGATCACGCGTGCAGGCAGTCTGGCGTTGCATGAGATCATTCTCGAAGATCATCCGCGACTGCTCCTCTTCCTGCCGCTCGCCCACTGTTTCGCACGGTTCATCCAGTACGCGTCGATTGCTTCCGACGACGGTGTGGTTGGCTATCTGCCGGATACAAAAACGCTGCTGCCCGATTTGCGTTCCTTCGAACCGACATATCTGCTGGGCGTGCCACGAGTGTTTGAGAAGGTGTATAACGCGGCCTCCCGCAAGGCCGGCATGGGTTGGAAGGGACGCCTGTTCCTCAAGGCTGCCGAGGCCGCACGCGATTGGTCGCGCATGCAGCAGGCTGGTGAGAAGCCGACCATAAAGCAGACCGCCGAGCATCTCTCGTATGAGGCTTCCGTATACCGTACCGTGCGTGGCGCCCTCGGCCCGCGCATCCGCTACGTGGCATGCGGTGGCGCTCCTCTGGACGTGTCTCTGGCGCATTTCTTCAACGGTATCGGCCTGCCGATGATTCAGGGTTACGGTATGACGGAAACCGCTGCGCCGTTCGCAGCCAACCGCGTCACCGACAATGTGATCGGCACTGTCGGTCAACCGGCTCCGGGATCATCTGTACGCATTTCCGATGATGGCGAACTACAGGTCAAGGGACCAAACGTGTTCAGAGGCTACCATAATCTGCCTGAGAAGACGGCGGAAGCGTTCACCGAGGATGGATGGCTGAAAACAGGCGATTTGGCGTCGATTGACGACGAGGGACGTATTACGATCACTGGCCGTAAGAAGGACATCATCATCACTGCCGGCGGTAAGAACGTCTCCCCGATTCCGATGGAACAGGAGATCGTGAAATGTCCGATTGTGGAGCATGCGGTAGTTGTTGGCGACAATCGCCCGTTCATCGGTGCACTGGTCACGCTGGATTCGGAAGGATTGGCAGCTTGGCTGCCGTCCGTGGGATTGTCTGCAGACACTCCGCTCGACCGCATCGCGACCGTCGCTGCCGTTCACGATGAGATCCAGAAGTATGTGGACAAAGCGAACGCGACGGTTTCGCGCGCCGAATCCGTACGAAAGTTCGTAGTGCTAGATACCCAGTTCACGCAGGAAAACAAGTGCCTGACCCCGTCGCTGAAAGTGGTGCGTCCGGCAGTGAACCGCGTGTTCGCGCAGGTGATCGATCAGCAGCTGTACTCCGGCAAGCGCTGAATGGGGCGATCGTAGAGAAAAATACGGGCCGTCGTTGGGATTTCCCAGCGGCGGCCCGTATTTTTTATTGCATCTTCGATGACGCTGCGAGCGTCATCGAAGATAACGTGCGCAACGCTCCGTTATTTCAGTGACGGTTGTTGAGACGGTGATACATTTCGCTCAGCTGCAGTTCCTTCTCGAACTGGCGGGCGGTGGTGTTCTCGTCGATGACGGCGAGCTCGACACCGGCGATACGGGCGAAGTCCTCCCAAGCCTCACGACCGACGGAGGTGGTCATGCAGGTGTGGTGGGAGCCGCCGGCCGCGATCCAGCACTGCACGGCGGTCTTGAGGTCCGGCTTCGGCTTCCAGACAGCACGTGCGCACGGCAGGTTCTTGAGGGAACCCTGCGGCTCGACGATGGAGACCTCGTCCATGAGCAGACGGAAACGTTCACGCTCGTCAGCCATGGAAACCACGACGGCGTCGCCAGGCTTGCCGGAGAACACCAGACGCACCGGATCGGACTTGCCGCCGATGCCCAGCGGGTAGATGGCCAGCTTGGGCTTGGCGATGGTACCGATGGACGGGGAGACTTCCAGCATGTGGGAACCCATGTCGAGCTCGTTGCCGACGGTGAAGTTGTAGGAGTAGTCCTCCATCAGGGATGCGCCACCTTCAAGGCCGTAGCCCATCACGGCGCCGATGCGCACCAGCACGGCGGTCTTCCAGTCGCCTTCGGCGGAGAAGCCCCAGCCGTACTCGGACGGGAATCGCTGCGGGCCGACACCCGGCAGCTGCGGCAGGGCACCAAGGTCTTCGAAGTTGTCAACGCCGGCGGTGCAGCCGTTTTCGCGCATCATGTTGACCATGGCGCACTCTTCCTTGGCAGCGATGAAGAGCTCGTCGTAGCGGGAGTCGAGCAGCTCGGGAGCCACGTCGTACTTGGCCTTGTAGTCCTCGATGAGGGCCTTGACCTGATCGTCCTTGACCTTGTCGTAGGCAGCGACGAGTTCGTTGACGGCCCAGGTGTTGATGGAAGCGCCGAACACGCGTTCGGCCTCGGTCTTGTCGCCCTCGGTGACGGCGACGTTGCGCATGTTGTCGCCCCAACGCATGACCTTCATGTTCTGGGATGCGTTCCAGCCGGCGCAGGCGCGTGCCCAGGTGCCGACCTTTTCGGCGACTTCCGGATCGGTGTAGTGTCCGACGACGATCTTGCGCGGAATGCCGAGGCGGGACACCATGTAGCCGAACTCACGGTCGCCGTGGGCGGCCTGGTTGAGGTTCATGAAGTCCATGTCGATGGTCTCCCACGGAATCTCCTTGTGGTGCTGGGTGGCCAGCTGCAGCAGCGGCTTGGTCAGCACTTCGAGGCCGCGGATCCACATCTTGGCCGGGGAGAAGGTGTGGCACCAGGTGATCACGCCGATGACGTTCGGGTTGGCGGAGGCTTCGGTCATGAAGGCCTTGACGCCGTCGGAGGACTTCAGGGTGGGCTTAAGCACGATCTTGGCCGGGATCTTGCCGGTGTTGTTCAGGAAGTCGACCATTTCGCCGGTCTGCTGAGCCACCTGGCGCAACGCTTCCTCGCCGTACAGGTCCTGCGAACCGACGCCGAACCAGATTTCCTTACCTTCGAACGGGTTTTCCATTGCCATCGTTGTTTCCTTACTTCATTGTGTTGGATAGGGGTATGTGTCATGTGGCAGAGCGGAACCATGCAGGATCCGCTCCGTCACGTCAATGCTGTCCGTAGACGTTGGTGTAACGGTCGTTAAGCTTGTCGATGTCTTCCTGGGCAATCGGGATGATGTCGCCGATCTGCTTGGCGGCCCACATGGTGCGGGCGACCTCTTCGGTCATAGCGGCCGCCTTGACGGCGCCTTCAGCATCCTTGCCGATGGTGAACGGACCATGGTTCTGCATGAGCACGGCCGGGGACTTCGGATATTTCTTCAGGGTTTCCACCACGCCTTCGCCGATGGCTTCGGAACCGATAAGACGGAAGGGACCTACCGGCACCGGACCGCCGAATTCGTCACCCATCATGGTTAGACCGCAAGGAATGTTCTGACCGGTGGCCGCCCATGCGGTGGCGTAGGTGGAGTGGGTGTGCACTACACCGTAGACGTCGGGCATGTGGCGGTAGATGTAGGCGTGGGAGGCGGTGTCGGAGCTCGGGGCTTCGGAACCGTCCACCACGTTGCCGTCGAGGTCGCAAACGACCATCGAGCTCGGGGTGAGGTACTCGTAGCGCAGGCCGGAGGGCTTGATGACCATCAGGTCGGCGGTATGAAGACGCTGGGAAACGTTGCCAGCGGTCCATACGACGAGGTTCCACTTGATAAGCTGCTCGTGCAGGGTGGCGACGACCTCGCGCACCTGCTTGACTTCAGCACGGACTTCGGGACCGTAATCAGCCAAAGTTGCCATGATGTGTTTGTTCCTTTCTACCGAATCGGCAGTTACTTGGTTTCCAGCGGAACCGCATTAATAGCGGCCTGCTCGATGGGCAGACCCTTGCGGAAACGCTCGAAGAACTCCTCAAAGCCTGCCACATCATCCGAATCGGGACTCTCTGTGGTGGAGCTGGCGCCGGCGAAGACGCGACCATCGAGGTAATCGGCAAGGTTGCTCTTGTCCTCGTTGGTGTGCCACAGGTAATCGGCGAGCACTGCCATGCCCCATGCGCCACCTTCGGCGGCAGTGGACATGACCTTGATCGGAGTGTTGAATGCCGCGGCAAGAATCTTCTGAGCGACCTTCGGGGTGGTGAAGATGCCACCGTGGCCGACGAGCGAGTCAACGGCGACGCCTTCATCCTTGGTCATGATGTCCATACCGATCTTGACCGGGGAGAACGCGCTGAACAGCTGAGCGCGCATGAAGTTGCCCAGGCTCATATTCGCCTCAGGGCCACGCACGAACAGCGGACGGCCTTCCGACAACCCGGCGAGGAACTCGCCGGAACGGAACGGGTAATTAATCAGACCACCGCAGTTGGAATCGACATCGTCGGCAATGGCCGCACGGAACAGCGTCCCGTACAGGCTGCCCGGATCGAGCGGATATCCCGAAGCGGCGGCAAACTGACCGAACAGGCCAACCCACGCGTTGAGGTCGGAGGTGAAGTTATTGGCGTGGCTCATGCCGGCCAAATCGCCAGCCGGAGTGGTGACCAGATCGACTTCCGGGTGCAGGGCCTTGAGCTTGTGCTCCAGTACGACCATAGCGAAGATGGAGGTTCCGGCTGACACGTTTCCGGTGCGTACGCGCACGGAGTTGGTGGCGACCATACCGGTGCCGGCGTCACCTTCCGGCGGAGCCAGCACGATGCCCGGCTGCAAGGCCCCGGAAGGATCGAGCAGCTTGGCACCTTCGGCGGTAAGCTCACCGGCCGAGGTTCCGGCGACCAACGGGGTCGGCAGCAGATCCTCAATCTTCCACGGCTGTTCGGCAATCTCATCCAGCGCGTCGAACTGCTTGAGGAATTCGGCCTCGTAGGTCTTAGTGGTCGGGTCGATCGGGAACATGCCCGACGCATCGCCCACGCCAAGAACCTTCTTGCCGGTAAGCTTCCAGTGCACATAGCCGGCGAGTGTGGTGATGTAATCCACCTTGCCGACGTGTTCTTCCTTGTTGAGCACGGCCTGGTAAAGGTGTGCCACGGACCAACGTTCCGGGATGTTGTATTGGAACAGCTCGGAAAGCTTTTCATGGGCCTCGGAAGTGTTGGTGTTCTGCCAGGTGCGGAACGGAACCAACAGCTCGCCAGCCTTGTCGAAGGCGAGGTAGCCGTGCATCATGGCAGAGAAGCCGATATGACCGATAAACGTCAGACGCTCACCGTAGGCGTTGTACACATCATCCGCCATGGAAGCGTATGCGGACTGCAGCCCCTTCCAGATCTCCTCCTTGGAGTAGCTCCACAAGCCGTCTTCCAGGTGGCTTGCCCACTGGTAGTCGCCGGATGCAATCGTACGGTACGTATCGTCGATCAGCACGGCCTTGATTCGGGTGGAACCGAACTCGATGCCTAGTGCGGTGCGACCGCCGCGGATCTTCTCCGCAATCTGCTGGGGAGCATCATCAATGTCGACCATATCGACTCCTTATTATTATTTAATTAGTTGTGTTTTTGTTCGTCTGATCACTTGGTCCAGAGAGCCTGGATCTCTTCCAGGGTCTTGCCCTTGGTCTCAGGAGCGAACTTGGCGATGGAGATGGCACCAATGAAGTCCATGACCATCCAGAAGATGAAGGTGCCGGAACCGCCCCAGCCCTGGAACATCATCGGGGTGAACTGACCGACGCAGAAGTTGATGCCCCACAGCAGCACGGTGCACAGGCCGGAAGCACGACCACGCATGTAGGTCGGGAAGAGCTCAGGAATCATGACCCAGGTCACCGGGCCGAGGCCGAAGGCGAAGCAGGCGATGAATCCGCAAGCGCCGGCGACAACGAGCCAACCGATGTTCGCATGGAAGGCGAAAGCCATGATGGCGGCAAACACACCCATGCCAGCAGCGGAGGAGACCAGCAGCGGCTTACGGCCTGCCTTGTCGATAAGTGCCATACCAACAACGGTGAAGACCAGCTCGACAAGACCAACGAGGGAGGAGCACAGGAATTCAACGTTCGGGATGTTGTCACCCAGAGCGGCCTTGAACATGGTCGGACCGTAGTAGGAGACGGCGTTCTGGCCACCGACCTGGTTGAAGGCGGCGAGCAGCAAGCCAATGAGGAACGGGATGAGCAGCGGCTTCTTGAACAGATCGGTCAGCTTGCCGTTCTTATCACGCTCGATGGAGGCCTTGACGTCTGCAACCTCACGATGGGCCTCATCGGTGCCACCGATCTTTTCAAGGATGGCGAAGCCTTCCTTTTCACGGCCGGACTGAATCAGGAAACGCGGGGATTCCGGGGAGAGGAACAGTGCGATGAAGAAGATGGCAGCCGGGAGGCAGCCGATGCCGAGCATCCAACGCCAACCAGTGTTGATACCCCAGTCAAGGCTACCGGCATTGGCGATACCGAAGTTGATGACATTGGTCAGGAAGATACCGAGGATGGTGAGCAGCTGGTAGGCGGAGCTCAGGGTGCCACGGTACTTGGCAGGAGCGCACTCGGTGATGTAGGTGATGGCCAGTGCGGATGCCAGGCCGATGCCGACACCGCCGATAATACGAGCGGCGATCAAAGTCCATGGGCTGTAGGTGAAGGCAGACCACAGAGCCGCGAAGAAGAAGCAGGCTGCACCGATGAGCAACACCTTGCGGCGGCCAATCTTATCGGCAAGGAAGCCGGAGAAGCCAACGCCAATCACACCGCCGATCATGATGGAGGAGATAACCAAGCCCTGAAGTCCCGCGGACAGGTTGTATGCCTGACGGAGGAATTCGATGGCGCCGGAAATGCTCACCGTGTCGTAGCCATAGAGAAGGCCAGCCATACCAGCGCTTAATGCCAGAATGACCACATATTTCATTGAACCCTGCTTTTTAACAGCGCTCGTAGTGTTCTCAGTCATTTTTGTTCCTTTTTCTGTTCCGTAACCGGCAGGTAAGCCTGCCGAAGCAGCTTCGCTTCACACGTGGCCTGCGGCTTATCACCGAAGGCAGGTTCGCGGTGCGCTACGACGATCCGGAAAACTCGTCTGCGGTGATATTTCCCGTTCGCTGAATAAAAATGTTATCGCTCACATTTATAAATGTCAACAGGCGCCCAAAACCCTGATTTACAGCCGAACTTACGGCGTGTTGAGCAATCTGAAACGCTCACGTAAAGCCGCTTATTAGACATTAAATCCAATGTTTGCCGTATTTTTACGCCAAATGCACCAATTATGCATCAAAAATGATGTGAACGCTCTCAAAAATCTTCACATACAACGAGAAAAACATCAGTCGGCTTATGTGAGAGTAGGCGACAGCCACTCAATGAGACCAGCCGGCTTATACAAGCCACGGCAGCATGCGATAGCCGAGTGCAAGAGCTTGAAACCTCAGGTTCATACTCGGCCATATTCACTCCAGATGTTTGAGTAAGCCGCTTAGGCCTACGGCATCCATACAGAAAGGCATAAGGACGCACCAGGCGATCAACGGCTCGCGGCAACCCCCACGGAACTGCGCTGCACCAGCTTGGCCGGCACCAAACCTGCACCGTGCTGCGACGAGGCATACCCCGGTTCGGCGCCCTCCCCCAGCAGATACAGCACCTCACGCATCGCCAGTTGCCCCAACGTCTCAAAATCCTGGCGAACAGTGGTCAGCGGTGGGAGCATATTATCCACACCCGGCATATCGTCAAAACCGACCAGACTCACATCCTGCGGAATACGCACGCCATGCTCATGCATGGCACGCGCCACCCCCATCGCCTGCGCATCATTCGCGGTAACCACCGCAGACGGCAGCCTGCCGCCGGAACGCCCGATATTCTCAAGCACATGGTTCATCTTGGCATATGCCTCGCTACCCTCCCATGTCTTGCATTGAACGGTGACCGAATTCACTGCGTTGGTTGCGCACAGCTTATTCCACGCGGTCAGACGGGTGAAGGCGTCACGCCATTCGCGAGGACCGGCGAAATACAGGGCCGAACGATGCCCACGCGCCTTCAGCACATGCATCACATCCTCCATCGCGCCCCACTGGTCAATACCGACAAGCGCCACCTTGCGCCGATCGGCAGGTCTGAGCAGACGAAGCTCCTCCTGCACACCCATGCCGCCATGCGCGGAGGTAATCAACACACGAGGACGGCTGATCTGAGCGCGGCAGGCAGCGGAGAACATCACATCCGTGGGTGTCAAGAAGATGAACGCATCGACATTCTGCTCATCGAAGGTACGGCATAGATCATCGAATTCCTTCTGCGTGCACAACGCCTCATGCACCATCATCACGGACATGAACAGGCCGTGCGAGCGCGCAATCGATTCGATGGCGCCAATAGCGGAGATAGGGCCGTAGAAGTTCTGCCCGCCGGCGATAAGACCGATGGTGCGGGACCGGTGGGATGCCAGTGCACGAGCGGAGTTGCTGGGACGATAGTCAAGCTGTTCAATGGCGCGCTGCACCTTGGCACGTGTGGACGGTGAAACGTCCGGGGAATTATTGATGACGCGGGAAACGGTCTGATGGCTCACTCCGGCAAGCTTGGCCACTTCAAACATCGAAGGACGTTTATTCGCTTTCCGCCCAGCCACCATGCAACTTCCTCCTGCTGCCCGCTCTCGTATATTCCACTTATAATTCCAACTGTACCGCAGAGAATCGGTGACATCGTTTACTTCTCAGCCGATGGTCGCAGGAAATCCGCAAGCATTCAGGCTGCAACCGAAAAGACGCCCATCGCATTACCGGCGAAGGTCTTCCACTCAGGCAGAGCACGCACGCGCCAGTCAGACAACTGTCAGGTCAGCTTCCAACTGATACGATGCAGCGCAGTCGGCCCGTATTGCGCGATGGCCGCACGGTGGGCTTTGGAACCGTAGCCCTTGTTATGCTCCCATTCGTATGGAGCGTATTGGGGATCGCTGTGCGCGATGGACACCATCAGCCGGTCTCGCGTGACCTTGGCGATCACCGCCGCAGCGGCAACGGTCGCGCAATGCTGATCGCCTTTGACCTTGGTGACGACATCGGCAGGGACCGACACCACCGGAGCCTCAAACGTATTCAGCGCCTTGGTGATGTAATCGTTCGGACCGTCAAGAATCGCGCCCACAGATGCGCAAGTCTTCACTCCCCCGATAACCGCCGTACCATCGTCGCCGATGCCCAGCGTGCGCTCGACCTCGGCCAATGCGCGCAACGCGGCGACACCGAGCGCATAGGAGATGCCCCACTCGTCGATCTCCGTGTTGCTGGCGGCGCCCACGGCCCAAGCCGCACTCCAATCCTTCAGCTCGTCGACGATCGCCTCGCGGCGATGTTCGGTCAGCATTTTGGAATCGGCAACGCCTTGTGGCACTTCCTTCGCACCATCGCGCACTTCCTGCGCCCAGATCGCGCAGGCACCGACCATGACCGGCCCTGCCAAGGAGCCCCGGCCGACTTCGTCAAAACCGACGATCACGTCGTATTGCCTGTCTGCCAACGTATGCTCAAGATCAAGGGTCGGGGTGATCATGCCGCAGTTCCTTCCGGAACGTCACGGAATACGTCGTGATGCCCGCTGATCGTAGACAGTCTGTTCAACGGCCAGTAGCGCACCAACGCCACGCCCACCACTTTGCCGATCGGCACCAAGCCGTTGTCACCATCGTCCTGATGGTAGCGAGAATCAGCGGAATTGGAACGATTATCACCCATGACGAAAATATGGTTCTCGCTTACCGTCACTTTGAACGGGAATGAACTGGGTTGCACACCGTCCTTGATGTACGCCGTCTCGTCGATGGCCACGCCATTGATGGTGATGGGGCTGCCGCCGCCCTTGCACTCGACCACATCGCCCGGCAATCCGATCAGACGTTTGATCAGATAGTCTTCGCCCAGCGTGCTGTCGGATTCGCCGGCGAGCCAATTTGCCGGATCATGGAAGACGACGACATCGCCTCGTTTGAGCGCGAAGATTTTCGGGGTGAGCTTGGTGGTGAGCACACGATCGCCAGGTTCAATGGTGCTTTCCATGGAACGCGACGGGATGGTGTAGCAGCCGACGAGCAACAGTCGGATAAGCAGCACCACCAGCACGGGGATGCCGCAGAACAATATGGCATCGCGCGTGGAGAAGCTGTCGTTGTTCTGCTTCCTTGCCGCATGCGCCGGCCTGCGGCTTCTTCTGCGGCGCGACGTTCCGGCGGGTTGCGCATCCCCGCGCCACGCATCGGCGGTGACGTTCCCCGAATCATTGCCCATATCGTTCATGACCGTGCTGTCCATGACCGTTGCCCCCACTCGATATTCACGTTCGGCTGAATATGGTTTCGGCCCGGAAACCAGAGGATTCCAGGCCGAGAACTATGCCATTATGGCGAAACTCACTTGGAGTTGTCGCGACGCTCGACGATACGAGCAGCCTTGCCGCGCAGAGCGCGCAGGTAGTACAGCTTGGCGCGACGCACGCGGCCACGACGCACGACCTTGATGGAGTCGATTGCCGGGGAGTGCAGCGGGAAGCGACGCTCCACACCGGTGCCGAAGCTGATCTTACGAACGACGAAGGTTTCACGGACGCCTGCACCGTGACGGGCGATGACCACACCGGTGAAGGTCTGAATACGGGAGTTGTTGCCTTCCTTGATCTTCACGTTCACGTCGACGGTATCGCCTGCGCGGAACTCAGGAATCTCCTCGGCCGGCTTCAGGTGCTTGGCATCAAATGCTTCAATAGCGTTAACCATTGCTATTCCTCGGTCACTGCCGCATATCAGTGCACTGGTTGGGGCATATGCCGCATGCTTCACGCATGTTCCATTCGGTGCATATGCCTGCGGTTCTCCTCAGGTTTGCCTTTCGGAGGGGTGCCAATCCGCCGACCCGTTGGCCTTTCGACCCGTCGGCTGGACCTAAAAGAAAAGCGGGATTATGCGGCGTCCCGCCTTTCGGCACATCAGCAGTCAAAAATACCCCATCCGCAAGACCTATTTGATTGCGTTTCGACTGAAACATTCGTCGCGGACCGACCGAAGAGACAAGCATCCCCTATCAGAGCCTTATCAACCTGTATTTGGCACAATGCGTCAAAGAGAAGAAACGCCTGCCCTTCGTATGGCTCTCGTCACCGCCATGGCATACGAAAAGCCCCGCCTGCGCATTGCAGGCGGGGCTTTCGATGTTCAGCTACGTGCTGGTGGTTCCGATCAGAAATCAGAACTCGCGGTGAGCGCGGTAGAACTTGATCAGGGACTGGGTGGAAGCGTCCTGTGCGGCCAGTGCGTCATCATCCTGGGAGATGGCCGGGGTGATCTGCTTGGCGAGCTGCTTGCCGAGCTCGACGCCCCACTGATCGTAGGAGTCCAGGCCCCACACGGTGCCTTCGACGAAGGTGATGTGCTCGTACAGGGCGATGAGCTCGCCAACGGCGAACGGGGTCAGAGCCACGCCGAAGATGGAGGTGGTCGGGCGGTTGCCGGTGAACACGCGGGCCGGAACGATCTCTTCCGGAGTGCCTTCTGCGC
>ENA-OUQF01001128-OUQF01001128.1-human-gut-metagenome-genome-assembly--contig:-NODE-1128-length-16939-cov-5.470090_pt1 | contig 16939 bp, 12 predicted proteins | sample MGYA00237947_ERZ548826 | MGnify/ENA primary metagenome ERZ548826 (study PRJEB26490, sample SAMN05194701) | human gut metagenome | biome: terrestrial biome; feature: human-associated habitat; material... | reverse complement strand
GTGCCTGAACACCATCAAGGCTCCTCTGGTCGAGTACTCCAACAAGGGCGGCAACATCTCCATCAACGGCGCTGAGATCAACATCGGCGCTTCCAAGGCTGAGTATGTTACCACCACTCTTGCTCAGGCTCAGCGCATCAGCAAGAGAACCCTGACCAACACTCTCTTCACCAACAAGGGCGGCTACACCGTCGAGTTCGGTGAGAAGTACTACTCCAACCTCTACCTGACCGCTGACAACGATGCCTTCGGTCGTCCCGCCAACACCTGGACCCTCGGCACCAAGGACATCGGCACCTACACCGACGCGTCCACCCTCGTTCTGACCTATGAGAATGAGTCTGTCAAGGGCAAGGATGTCTACTCCGACATCGGCTACAGCGCCATCTCCGATTATGACTACGAGTACTATCTGGACGGCGTTCTCATGGCTGCCAAGGAGAATGGCAAGGTCACCGTTAAGACCGCTGACGACTTCAGCAAGATCACCAAGAGCAACAAGGACACCGTGTTCGGCACCGGCAAGGGCGTTCTGACCCAGATCTTCGTTGACTACGATGCCGAGACCGTTCTCGTCGTCACCATCAACACCTATCTGGCCCAGGCCACCGCTGACTACAATGCCAAGACCGAGAAGCTCCCCATCGTGGTCTATGTCGGCGCTGACAAGGCGACCACCAAGACCGAGTCCTACCGTCTCGACGTTGAGGACTTCGCCGCCATCGCTGACCTGAAGGAAGACGACTTCGTTAAGGTCACCAAGGCCGGCGTGGATCATCAGGGCAAGACCTATGAGATCCAGTCCATCGAGGATGTGAAGGTCGTTTCCGACGTTACCGTCGCTTCCTACACCACCACGAAGGACAATACTGCTAACGACTACTATCGTCTCGACACCCTGAACGCGGACGGCACCAAGTATGACACCTCCAAGAAGACCTTCTTCGATGCCTCCAAGCTCTACAACTACAACAACTCCCTCCAGCAGCTGAAGGATGCCACCTATAACCTCTACCTCGATAACTATGACAACGTTCTGGGTATCAAGGAAGTCAAGGCCTCCGATCAGTATGTCTTCGTCGTCGGCTACCAGTTCGGCTCCAGCGTTCTGGCCAAGGCCATCGACAAGGCTCTCCTCATCACCACCGAGGGTGAGATGAAGACCGCCAACGTCAAGCTCGACGGCAATGTCGCCGAAGTCGCCCAGCTCAAGAGGGATCTCGACATCGTCAACGGCACGGGTGTCAACAAGGACGACGCGAGCGTCAACATGTGGGTCAAGTACACCCTGGACGAGGACGGCACCTATGTGATCAAGTCCGTCGCCGCCAACCAGGGCCGCGTCAAGACCGACAACACTGCGGACAACAAGGCCGGCGTCAGCGCCGTCTATGCCACCCTCGGCACTACGAACGCTGCCTACGGCAACGCCAAGTCCGTGTACATCGCGGTCAAGGCCGACAAGTCTGTTGATACCAACGGCTCCATCGTCGACGTCAACGGCGTTTACACCGGCATCAAGAACACCAACATCCTGACGCAGGATACCACCGGCCTGTCCGGCTTTGCTACCGGTCTGAACACCTTCTATCTGTACAATTCCAACGGCTATGTGACCTATGCGGTCATCGTCGGTGAGGATGACACCAACAGCGACAACACCGTGTACTTCACCTCCGGCGCTACCGGTCGTTACTACGACGCGGAGACCAAGGAGTACTATGTCACCTACAACGCCATCCAGGGCGGCGAGCAGATCGTTCTCAAGGTCCTCGACGACGAGGCTACCAAGATGAACCCCGGCATCGGCGGTCTGTTCAAGGCTACCTTCAACAAGGACGGCTATGTCAAGGATCTCGCTTCTAAGGGCGATAGCGCTAACATGAATACTACCGCCAACAAGGCTGCCGGTTACACCCTGACCAGTGGCACCGAAGCTTCCCCGGTCACCTTGACGCTCAAGGGCGCTACCCTCTGGGTCACCACCAAGAAGGCTGCTGACAACTATGTTGTTATCGACGACGATTGCAAGATCTTCGTCCACACCTACAACGACGATGCCGACGAGTATGTTGAGTACAACACCCTCGAGTCCGCCATCGGCGCTCTGACCACCGAGAAGGTCGATGACAAGTTCGTTGCTTATGTTGCTAAGGTCGCTACCATCTGCAACAAGAACACCGGCTATGCTACCACCCTCATCATCAACGAGCTGAAGGTCACCGGCACGCCTGTCACCCCTGTCCTGAGCAATGCTATTGAGGTCAAGGATGTGAATCTGTATGACGGTACTTTCACTTATACTGTGGAATCCGGCAAGCTGGTCACTCCTACGACCAACGACATCTATGCCGTCCTTGCTAACGCTGGTTGCACCAACATCACCTATGATAGCAACGGCAGCAAGTGGAGTTATACCATGCCCAACGGCGTGACCGTTAAGGATCACACTGTGAAGGGCACTCAGGTTGTCGATACTCCCGAGGGCATGACTTCCACCAAGGTCGAAGATAAGACCACTGGTTCCGACACGACTCCTGCCCGTGTTGTGACCTGCACTCTTACCGACAAGACCCTCACGGCTGCTGCTCTGAAGAACTTTACGAAGGGTGTCGACAAGGTCGTGTTCTGGATGAATGGAAACGAGATGGTTGTTGCCGACAATTCCAAGACTACTATCGCCGACATCTTGAAGAGTGATGAATGCACGAATTTCTTCGCGCTGTACGATAAGACCGGCGCTCTCATTGAGTATGTCGAGTTTGTTAACGCCTAATTGCATTTACAACTCAACTGTCGTCAAGACTCACTCGAGATAACAAAAATCCCGCTCCTTTCGGAGCGGGATTTTTGCGCCTATTTCTACCTTTCACCCCACAGAACAAGCGTCAGTGAAGTATCAAGTCAGAAGATTCGATTAGCCACGAGCGATGTTGGACTCAACGCCATCGACCACGACGTAGTAACTAACGCCAGACTCGGTTGTGAACGCAGTCGTCACACCATACGTATAGGTGCCCTCGTCAACCAGAACGTAGTTGTCCTGTCCCTTGGCATACTGCCACTGTTCGAAGCTGTATTCATTCTTCTCAGTGATCTGCTTGCCGTTCTTGTCATAGAGAAGTAATGTTGCCCATGTTACTCACGACCTTGAGCTCAACCTTAGCGACGTCACTGGTGGTGCCGGGAGTGCCGGTAGGATCGCCCTTGTCGTCGATCTGGTCGTCGATCACAACGATGGTGGCAAGACCATTGACCTTAAGATTGGTGAAGAGGCCTAATCTCAGAGCAAAAACCGAAAACGCTTCGGCGTTGAAGAAACAAAGCAAGGCCCCGCTCGAAAGAGCGGGGGCCTTGCCGTTTGCCGTGTTTACTTTTTGCCCCAGATGACGATGCGCGTCGCGGGCAGGAACGAGGCCGCGCCGTTGTCGAAGCGGACGTGGAGCATGGACGCGCCGCTCCACTCGGACCCGAGCGTGAAGAGCTTCGGCGCGTCGGTGCCGAGGATCATGCCGCAGACGTTGGCTTCGGTGTGGCCCATCGGGTAGAGCACGACGTGAAGCATCTTCACATTGGTGATCGAGCCGTCGGCGTTGGCGGTGCCGGTGCCGAGTGCCTCGCCGGAGGCGCCGTTCCAGCGGAGCGTGAACGGAGCGGTGGTGCTGCTGCCGAAGGGCGTGATGCACAGATGCAGCTCGTGCCAGTCGTTCCAGTTGATGTCGCCGAGGCTGACCGTGAAGGACGCCGAGGTGAAGCCGATGTTTTTGGCGTCGAGCATGTGCGGGCCGGCGTAGCCGTAGAGGTACTGATAGCTGCTGATGGCCTGATCGGCCTTGGCCTCGACCGCCGCGACGGCGTCGGCGCCGGCCTTGAGCGCGGCATCGAGCTTTTGGTTGTCGGCGTTGAAGTCGGTCATCATGATGCGGTCAGACTTCGCCCATTGGTTGAGCTGGTAGTTGGTGGTATAGGTCATGGAAAACTCTCCTTAAGGTTGGTAGTTTCCGAGGTTTCCGCCGGTTTTATGATTTTTTCTTACGGCGAAAGCACCTCGAATCACTTGTAAGAGTGATTCGCCCGTTTGGTGTCCGTCCGCGTGCAACGCGGGCAAAAAAATTTTCCGGCTTGACATTTTCGTCCGCCGGATTATAATGAAGATAGCAAGGGACGCTGCGACAAGCGGTCGACCCAGTTTTGGTTAGTTAGGAAATCCTAAGAAACCGTCACTTTGCCGAGTGGCGGTTTCTGCTTTTCACAATAATCGTTACCGTAAAGGAACCGATATGTAAAGTGATCCGCATGGTCTCACCCCCTTTCGGGTGGTGTGGCCGACCGCCTGCCGTCTGTGCAGCGTCCCTCAAAACGATTGTACCATATCACACACAAAAGTCAAGCCCTCCCGATCGGGAGGGCTTGACTCATATTCCGCGCGGGATACGCAGGCAGCGGTAGGTGCTGCTGTGCGCGTTGAGCGCCGGCTCGTCCGCCGGACGGGGCCACGCTCTTCCGAGCTGCTTCATGATGCAGCAGGTCTTAGCGTGCGTCATGTCCATCAGCTCCAGCACGCGCTCGTGGGGCGTGCGGTCATCCGGCCAATACGGCACAAAGGGTACCTGCGGCTCAGCCTTTTTCATGTCCTCACCTCCTCCCCTTTTGTGCCGCCGGACCGGCGCGGGGCACACATCCGTGCAACCGAAACGAAAAAATTCAAAAATAGATAACAAACCCTTGCGGTTCTGTGCTATAATCAGCACAAATATATCACAAAAGGAGATGCCCCTATTATGGCAAAGAAACAATTCAAGGCAGAATCCAAGCGTCTGCTCGACCTGATGATCAACTCCATCTACACCCACAAGGAGATCTTCCTGCGCGAGATCATCTCCAATGCGAGCGACGCCATCGACAAGCTCTGCTACCTTTCGCTGACCGACGACAAGGTCGGTCTTGACCGCGGCGATTTCAAAATTGAGATCACCGTGGATAAGGACGCGCGCACGCTGACCGTGAGCGATAACGGCATCGGCATGGACAAGGACGAGCTGGAGAACAACCTCGGCGTCATCGCCTCGTCCGGCTCGTACAAATTCCGTCAGGAGGCCGAGCAGAAGGAGGACATCGACATCATCGGTCAGTTCGGCGTGGGCTTCTACTCCGCGTTCATGGTCGCGGACGAGATCACGGTCGTCACGAAGAAGTACGGCGCGGAGACCGCCTACCGCTGGCAGTCCTCCGGTGCGGACGGCTACACCGTCGCCGAATGTGAGAAGGACAGCGTCGGCACCGACGTCATCATGCACCTCAAGGCGGACACGGACGAGGAGAAATATTCCGAGTACCTCGACGGCTATCGGCTCTATGAGCTGGTGAAGAAGTATTCCGACTACATCCGCTACCCCATCCGTATGCTGCGCCCGACGCGCAGGGTCAAGGAGGGCAGCGACCCCGAAAAGCCCGAGTACGAGTATGTGGACGAGATGACGACGGTCAACTCCATGGTGCCGCTCTGGCAGCGTCCGCGCGGCGAGGTGACGGACGAGGAGTACGAGAAGTTCTACCAGTCCATCGCTCATGCCTTCGACAAGCCGCAGCGCGTCATCACCGCAAGCGTCGAGGGCGCCGTGACCTATAAGGCGCTGCTGTTCATTCCCTCGCAGCGGCCGATGGACTTCTACAGCGAGGGCTATGAAAAGGGTCTGCAGCTCTACTCCGCGGGCGTGATGATCATGGATCACTGCGACGCGCTGCTGCCGGATTATTTGCGCTTCGTGCGCGGCGTGGTGGATTCCCCCGACCTGAGCCTGAACATCTCGCGCGAGCTGCTGCAGCACGACCGTCAGCTCAAGGTCATCGGGAACAGCCTGGAGAAGAAGCTCCGCGCCGACCTCGAAAAGCTGCTGCGCGACGACCGCGAGGGCTACGAAAAATTCTACGAAAACTTCGGCCGCGCCATCGGCTTCGGCATTGCCGGGCCGGACGGGCTGAGCCGCAAGGAGGCGCTGCAGGATCTGCTGCTCTTCTACTCCTCGACGGAGAAAAAGCTCGTCACCCTGCGCGAGTACGTCGACCGGATGCCGGAGAGCCAGAAGTACATCTACTACGCCGCGGGCGAGAACGTCTCCGCCATTGACCACCTGCCGCAGACCGAGCTGCTGAAGGACAAGAACTACGAGATCCTCTACCTCACCGGTGAAACGGACGAATTCGTTCTGCAAATGCTGGGCAAGTATGCCGACAAGGAGTTCCGCTCCATCGTCGACGGCGAGCTGGACCTCGGCGACGAGGAGGAAAAGGTCCTCGACGAAAAGCCGGAGCTGATGCAGTTCGTCAAAGAGACGCTCGGCGATAAGATCAAGGAGGCCCGCGCTTCCCGCCGCCTCAAGACGCATCCCGTGTGCATGACCGCGGGCGAGGGCCTGAGCTTCGAGATGGAGAAATACTTCAAAAACTTCCAGATGCCCACGCCCGTCAAGGCCGACCGCATTCTGGAGCTGAACACCGACCATCCCGCTGTGCAGGCGATGGAGGCCGCCATGACCTCCGACCGCGCCAAGGCGGAGCTGTACGCGAAGATCCTCTACGATCAGGCGCTGCTCATCGCGGGCCTGCCGCTCGAGGACCCGAGCGAATACACCGATCTGGTCGCAGAGCTGATGAAATAAGGATCGCCCCGAAAACGCATTTTGGAGGACGCCGCTATGAAAAAGCTGTCCGCGCTGCTCCTGTCCCTGCTGCTCCTGCTCACCGCCTGCGGCACGCCCGCTACGCCGGGCGACGCCGCGACACTGCCGACGCCGAACGACGAGATTCTGGTCGAGGAGGGGCTGCGCGCCGAGGATCTGCCCGAGGTCTGCCGCCTGTGGTTCGACCTTGCCGAGACCTCCGGTGCGGCGGACAAGAACAGCAAGCTTCCGCTTGCCTCCCGCGCCGACGAGGGCGTGTGCGATTACCTCGCCGTCCGCCTGCCGGACGGAACGTACACCGATCTCATTCAGGAGGGCAAGCTTGCCGATGAGGGCGTCACGCTCGACGGCTTCTCCGGTGGCAGGGCGAAGCAGGAGGGTTCCTACGGTCAGCTCGCGTGGAACGGCGAGCTGTACCACGCCTTCACCGTCTCCGCGGCAGACTGCACCCTCCCGAACCTCACCGCGCCGGACGGCGGCATCCTCCGTCTGAACATCTCCGGCGACTGCACCGTGGACGGCGGCGGCACGGAGTACGCCTGCTTTGAGGGCTTCGACTGCGTGCTCGTCACCGGCGACGGTACGCTGACGGTCTTCAATGCCACCGCCCTTGACTGCGGCGGCGGTCCCCTCGCTGGTGCTTGACGGCGATGTGACGCTGCGCTGCGACGACATTCGTCTCGCCGCTCCGAACACGGTCGACGTGCCCGCGCTCGCCGTGCTCGGCGGCACACTCTGCACCGATATGCTTTGGCTCAGCAACGGTATGCTCGTCAACGTCGGCGGCACGCTCAGCGTGCAGGGCTCCGTGCAGGAGCTGAAGCGCGCGGTGTTCCGCGGCGGTACGACACTCCTCGGCGCAGCCGAACAGAAGGCGGAATTCATCCTCTCCGGCGGCACGGCGCACCTTGCGGGCGGCCTTGCCGAGGGCTCGACCGTCGAGGGCGGCGCGGGCGTTTTTTCCGCACAGAGCTTTTCCGGCGCGGCGGTCAACGACTATGGCGCCGTCCTGTGGGACGGCGCGGACGAGTCCGCCTACCGCGGCGCCTACGGTGCGGGCTATTACCCGACGGACTACAGCCCGGATTGGGCGGGCACGATCCCCAGCGCGGTGTGGGATGCGCTGAACGCCGAAAACCCTTATGAAAACGACTGGTTCGCCGGTACGCTGACGCTGGAGAACACTCACGCGCCCGAGCTGCTGCCGTGGGGCGGAGCGCACCTGCGTGTCCTCGGCGAAAACACAGTCGACGGGACTCTCGGCGGCACGGGTCTGCTCTTCACGGGCGGCGGTTCGCTCACCGCGGGCGAGCTGAACGTGTGGAGCTGGGGCAGCGTCCGCGCGCCCATCCTCGCCGTGCAGGACGGCACGAACGTCCGCTGCGGCGCGCTGCACATGGGCAGCAATGCTGAGGAGAAAGGCACGCTGCTTGTGGAGAGCGGAAGCCTTACGGCGGACGGTGAATTCTGGCTGCAAAATGCCGCGCTCACCGTCACCGGCGGCGAACTGACGCTCGCAGGCGATGCGAGCATCGACTGCGGCGAGGTCCGTATCAGCGGTGGAACGGTCACGTTCGGGCACGGACTGTGGCTTGGTGAGGGCGACATCGTCATCACCGGCGGCACCGTCATCGTTCCCGGCGGAGAAGCGGGTCTGACCGCCGAAAACGGCAAGGTCACCATTTCCGGCGGCACCGTCCGCGAGCCGTGACAGCATAAGAGAAAAGAGGCGCGAGCCGACGGCTCGCGTCTCTTTTTGTCGATTTTTGGCGACAAACCGTATAATTTGTAAGCAATAATACATTTTGTATTCACATTTTCAGCCACGTCGCCGCCAGATGCACGGCAAAACACACCGTCATGCCCACCGTTGTCGGCAGCGCGACGCCGACGAGCGTCCATTTCAGACTCTTCGATTCCCGCGCGAGCGTGAGCGTGGTCGTGCCGCAGGGGAAGTGGAACAGCGAGAAGAGCAGCATACAAAGCGCGGTCGTTCCCGTCCAGCCGTTCGCCAGCAGCATGGTCTTGAGCTCCGCGAGCGACGCGCCGTCCACCAGCGTTCCCGCCGAGGAGTAGCCCATGAGCAGGATCGGCAGCACGATCTCATTCGCCGGAAAGCCGAGCAGAAAGGCGAGCAGGATCATGCCGTCCAGCCCCAGTGCGCGCCCCAGCGGATTGAGCGCCGCCGCGCCGTGCGCGAGCAGCGTGGTATCTCCCACGGTGCAGTTCCCCATCAGATAGATGAGCAGGCCCGCAGGCGCGGCGACCGTCACCGCGCGGCCGAGGACGAATACCGTCCGATCCAGAAGCGAGCGTACCAGCACCTGCCCCACGCGCGGACGGCGGTAGGGCGGCAGCTCGAGGGAGAAGGCGGAGCTTTCTCCCCGCAGCAGCGTGGCGGACAGCAGGCGTGAGACGAGCAGCGTCACGCACACGGAGAGCACCAGCGACGCGAGCAGTCCTGCGCTTGCACCGAGCATGGCTTCTCCGGAAAGGAACGCGGTCAAAAGCGTGATGAGCAGCGGAAAGCGCCCGTTGCACGGCACAAGGCTGTTCGTCAGCATCGCGATGAGCCGCTCGCGCGGCGAGTCGATGATGCGGCAGCCCGTCACGCCGCAGGCGTTGCAGCCGAGACCCATGCACATCGTCAGGCTCTGCCGCCCGTGCGCCCCGGCGCGGGCGAAGCAGCGGTCGAGCACGAACGCCACGCGCGGCAGATAGCCCACGTCCTCGAGCAGCGTAAAGAGCGGGAAGAAGATCGCCATCGGCGGCAGCATCACTGATACGACCCACGCAAGCGTGCGGTACATTCCGTCCACCAGCGCGCCGCGCCAGAACGGCGGCAGGAAGGCGAGAAGCCCCCGCAGCGGCTCCTGCGCCGAGAACAGCGCCCGCGAGAGCAGCTGTGACGGCACATTCGCGCCCTCGACCGTCAGCCATAAGATCGTCCCGAAGAGCGCAAGCATTACGGGGATGCCCGTCGCGCGGGAGGTAAGCAGGCGGTCGAGCCGCCGGTCACGCCGCTGCGCGGCGGTCTCGTCCCGCCGCTCGCACAGCCGCACCAGCGCCGTGGCGCGGGCGGAGAGCGCACCCACCAGCGCGTCGCGCAGGGCGTCGCCGGTCAGCTCCCCCAGCTCGGCGCGGGCGCGGACGCAGACCTCCCCGATGCGCTCCGCCGCCAAAGCGGGCAGATCGGCGCCGAAGCGGGCGAAGAACAGAGCGTCGTCCTCCAGCAGCCGCAGCGCGTAGAAGCGGCTCTGCTCCCGCGCGAACGGCGCGAGCGCCGGCTCCAGCACGCGCACCGCGCGCTCGACCGCGCGGGGATATTCGACCGCCGTCCCTCTCCGCCGAGGCTTTTCGCGGACGGCGGCGGCCAGCGCCGCACGCAGTTCGTCCAGCCCCTCTCCGCGGCTTGCCGCCGTGCCGACGACCGGTACGCCGAGCGCGTGGGAGAGCGCGGGCAGATCGAGCACGATGCCCTTCTTCGCCGCTTCATCCAACAGATTCACGCACACGACCGCGGGAATGTCCGCCGCCTCGAGCGTTTGCAGCACAAGGTTCAGGCTGCGCTCCAGGCAGGTCGCATCCGCCAAAATGAGCACGGCCTCCGCCTCGCCGGAGCAGAGATAGTCCCGCGCGATCTCCTCCTCGGCGGAGTTGGGGAACAGCGAGTACGTCCCCGGCAGATCGACGAGCGTGAAATGCTCGCCGCCGTATGTAAGATCGCCGCGCGCCGCGGCGACGGTTTTCCCCGGCCAGTTGCCCGTGTGCTGCCGCAGCCCGGTGAGGGCGTTGAACACGGTGGATTTTCCCACGTTCGGGTTTCCCGCCAGAGCAATGATATGCGCCTCGTTCGGCATGGGGCGATCCCTCCTGAAAAATCAAAGCATTTCGATCTGCACGCCGCCCGCGTCCTCGCGCCGCAGCGCGATGACCGCGCCGCGCACACCGTAGGCGACCGGGTCGCTCCACGGGGAAACGTGCAGGGCGCGGACGCACGAGCCCGGCACGAAGCCGAGGTCGAGCATCCGGCGGCGCTGTGCACCGGTGGAGCGCAGCGCCGTCACTACGGCGCTCGCGCCGACCGGCAGCGCGTCAAGTGTCATCTGCATCGGGGCCACTTCCTCTCCCTTTGTCAGGGTATGCGCGAGGCCGTACGGTGGTGCGGAGCCGAAAAAACGGCTGCCCCGAAAGGCAGCCGTCCGGCATGGTCTGTTTGATTGTCTGTCGGGGCGTTACACCTGTGGGTCCCAGGAGATGCTGTTTTCCCCGACGCGGATGTCTGTGGCAAGACAGATGCTGCGGCTCTCCGCCCCGTTCGTCACGGTGGCGGAAAGCGTAACGCCGTCGTACTGCGAAACATTCAAAAGCCGCACGGTGCAGATGCCGCCGTCCGTCGTCGTTTCAACGGAGATCAGACCGTTGTTGTCCGGCGCGCAGCTCGCCGACCACTCGTAGCCCTCGCCGCTGACGCTGGGGACGAAGCGGAATACCAACGCAATACCATCGATGTCGAGCGTCAGACCGCTGATGGTGATCGTGTCCGGCAGGGGTGCGGGCGTCGTTATTTCATTGCTCGGTGCCTTGCTGTTTTGGAGTGAACGGTATCCCGACAGCATGGTCAGCACGCCGCAAATCAGCACCAGTATGCCTACGACGTAGCGCAGAGATCTGTTCTGCTTTGCGATCCTCCGGATCTCCTCCGCAAAGGCTTCTCTCTCGGCAGCATCCCCCGCGAAAGCCGTTGCGGGTACCTCGCCGCACAAAGCAGCCGGCTCGCGGCCGCACAGCTCGTCCGTGCTCACGCCCAGCTCGTCGGCGAGCGCCGCGAGCTTATAGAGGTCGGGGAGCGATTCCCCCGTTTCCCACTTGCTCACCGCCTGCCGCGAGATGCTCAGCCTTGTCGCCAGCTCCTCCTGCGTCATACCGCGCGCCTTGCGCGCCCGGATCAGATTTTCCTGAAAGCTCACCGCCGCTCTCCTTTCTGTTTTCTGTCCTCATCGTAGCACATTCTGCGGTGGCAGGCAAGAAAAGCTCTCGGGATTTGCGCAACGGACGGTTGCATCAGCCGTTTTTCGCGGCCCTTTCGGCGCGTTTGAGCTTGTAGAGCTCCTCGGCGGCGAGCCGCGTCTTGGCGACCACATCGCCCTTCCCCTGCGGGAAGCAGTAGTAGAGCACGTCGCGGTCGCCGATGCAGATCATGTCGCCCAGCTCATACCAGAAGTAGTCAGCGTAGAGACTGTAGCTGGTCTCGGGCTTCTGCGTGAAGTCCAATTTTCCGCCGCAGCCCGTGAGGCGGAAGCCGTTCGCATCGTGGCGCAGGCGGCCCTCGCCGACGCGGCAGATCTGCCGGAAGTTGACCATCACGCAGATGCTCACCGGAGCGTCAAGCAGATAGCTGCCCTGCTCCAGCTCCTCGCGCACGCACGCGCGTTCCCACGCATACCAGTCGGGAACATGGGTGAATTTCGCCTCAGCGTTCTCACATTCGAGCGCGCCCAGCTCCGTCAGGTGGTAGCGCACGCCGCAGTCGCGGCAGATAAGCTCCGTGCCGCGGCCCTCCGTTTCGCCCTCGGTGCCGCAGTGCGGGCATTTGTAGAGCACGCGGTTGAGACCGTCGGCGCGGAACGGCTCGTTCACGACGACGCTGTTTTCCTGCTGCCAGCGGAAGTTATCAAAGGAAAATTCATCCGCGAGCAGCGCGTTGATCTCGTCCGCGCTCTTTTCCGCGGCCTCCCCGGGCGAGAGCAGATAGCGCAGTTCCGCGGAGACATTGACCCTGCGGTTCTGCAGTCCGTTGTAGAGCGGGTCGCGCGCGAACGCGCCGCAGGTACGCAGCAGCACGACCGGCACGTCGAGCACCTTGACGCACTTGCCGAGGCTCTCCGGCAGCGGCGTGGCCGTGCCGTCGAAGCTGTAGCTCGCCTCGGGATAGAGGAGGATGGAGCTTTTGAGCTTCTTCACCGCGTAGAGCATATCGCGCACGAGCGCGGTGTCCGGCTGAAACTTCCGCGTGGGAATGCAGCCGAGTGCGCGCATCAGTCCCGCTTTGCCCACAAAGCCGTCCGACGTGCAGACGATGTTGAAGGGGCGCGGATAGAGCACCGCCGCAGCGATCTTCAGGTCCAGAAAGCAGGAGTGATTCATCAGAACGAGACAGGGCTCGTCAGGGCCGAGCCGCTCCATGCCCACGCGGTCACAGCGAAAATGCGTCGCGCGCAGGTCAGGCGCGGACAGCGCGCGCAGGAGCGCGCGGAACAGCATGGACGGACGGCGCGGCAGCGTGTGCTTTTCTCTCGGCTGCGCGAGCGCCTGCTCGTAGGGCATATCCACGACCTTGATCTTCATGGCGGACCTCCTGCAAGGGGATTTATGTTTCCTCAACAGGATACCATGAACAAGGGCGCAATGCAATCCAAAATCAGGCGCGGGCGAGAACGTGGCTGCGGTCGAGCACCGCGTAGACCGCGATGCCGGCGGCAATGCCGAACACGCCCTGCACAAGGTTGCCGGGGATGGACGCCGCCGCGGCCAAGCCCTTGCCGAGCCACAGGCTCGCATAGCCGAAGTAGCCGAGGACCATGATGATCTCCGCCGCCGCGCCGCCGATGAGCTGCGCCGCCAGCTTGCCGCTGCGCTCCCGCATGGCCTCAAAAATATACGCCGCGGCGACCGCCATCGTGAACTTGATGACGAGCGTGCCGGGGGCATAGTGCGGATAGCTCAGCAGGTCGGCGAGCATCGAGCCGAGGCCCGCCGCCGCGCCGCCGTACCACGGCCCCAGCACCCACGCTGAGAGCAGCACGGCGCAGTCGCCGAGGTTGACGTAGCCCTGCATGGGCGAGGGCACCTGAACGACCATCGTCATCACGGTGCAGAGGGCGGCGAACAGCGCTGCGAGGACCAGCTTACGCAATTTCATATCCGTCATGAAAATCATCTCCAAAAAAGTCTTGCATTTCTGCTTGGTCTGTATTTTAATCAGAATTGGACTTAATAAAAGCATCAAATCAATATATTTTCATAGAACCAGATTGGAGACGCCCATGCTCACCTACGATCTTGACCGGCGCGGCAAGCTCGCGCGCTACGATTATCTTTACCGCTGCATCCGTGAGGACATTCTCGCGGGCCGCCTGACGGCGGGCGAAAAGCTGCCGAGCAAGCGCTCACTTGCAAGCCATCTGCAAACGGCGGTCATCACGGTGCAGAACGCCTATGCCCAGCTCGAGGCGGAGGGCTATCTCTACACGCGCGAGAAGCGCGGCTACTACGTCGCCGACGTGGAGCGGCACCCCGCCGCGCCCGGGCGCGCCCCGGCCCGGAGTGCGCCGCAGCCGCAGCGCTCGTGGCTGCTCGATCTCAGCTCCGGCGGCAGCGGGACGGAGGACTTTCCCTTTTCCGTGTGGGCAAAGCTCATGCGCCGCGTGCTGAGCGAGGAGGGCGAGGCGCTGCTGCGCGCCACGCCGCCGAACGGCGCGGACGCGCTGCGCAGGGCCATCGCGCAGCATCTCTACCGCTTCCGCGGCATCTCCGCCGCGCCGGAGCAGATCGTCGTCGGCGCGGGCACGGAGTACCTCTATAACCTCATCGTCCAGCTGCTCGGGCGCGAGGCCGTCTACGGCGTGGAGGACCCCGGCTACTCCAAGGCCGCGCGCATCTACGCGCTCGGCGGCGCAAGGACTGCGCCCGTGCTTGTGGATGAGGGCGGCGTGAGCCTGAGATCTCTGGAAATGAGCGGCGCACAGATCCTGCACACCTCACCGAACCACCAATTCCCCACCGGCGCGGTGACGCCCATCGGCCGCCGGCAAAGCCTGCTGCGCTGGGCGGAGGCGCGGGAGGGCCGCTATATCATCGAGGACGATTACGACAGCGAGTTCCGCTTCACGCTGCGCCCCATCCCCACGCTGCAAAGCATCGACCGCGCGGGGCGCGTGATCTACGTCAACACCTTCTCACGCACGCTCGCGCCCTCGCTGCGCATCAGCTATATGGTGCTGCCCAAGAGCCTGACCGAGCGCTACCGCGCGCAGCTCGGCTTCTACTCCTCCACTGTGCCGGCGATGGAGCAGCACACGCTTGCGCGCTTCTTGGACGAGGGGTATTTTGAAGCGCACATCAACCGGATGCGCAAGTCCTACCGCGCGCAGCGCGACGCGGTCATCGACACCATTCTGCAAAGCCCGCTCGGCGAGCACTGCCGGGTGTCCGGTGAGGACGCGGGGCTGCACTTCCTTCTGACGATCGACACGAAATGCACCGACCATGTGCTGCGTACCGACGCCGAGGGGCGCGGCGTGCGCCTCTCGTTCCTCTCGGATTTTGCCCTGCGTCCCGGCTCCGCGCCGCAGCACACGCTGGTCATCCATTACCCCGGCATCGACCTTGGACGGCTTCGCTCGGCGCTGTCCATTCTGGAGGCGCTGCTGTATTTCCGCGACTGGAAATACAAGGGCAGAAAATGAACTCCGTGTAAACTTTTCTATAATCCGCTAAAATATTTATATAAATCTATTGACAAAAGTTTTCGCTGTGCTATGATACGGTACAGCAAGGAAAACCCGGTAAGGAGGTGCATGATGAAAAAGAATCTATACAGCCTGACGCTCTCGGACGAGGTGGTGCGGGAGGTCGACACGCTGGCGCATCGGCTGGGTACGAACCGCTCGGCGCTGGTGAACCGCATCCTGTCCGAGTACGTCTCCGTCCCCACGCCGGAGCGGCGCATCAACGATATTTTCGAGGCCATCGAGGCGCTCGTTTCCCCCTCGCACGAGCTGGTGCCGTTTTTCGCGCCGAACTCGCAGTCCATGTCGCTCAAATCGAGCCTCGCCTACAAGTACCGTCCGACGGTCAAGTATGAGGTCGATCTCGGCGGCGGCGAGGATACGCTGGGCACGCTCAACGTCGTGTTCCGCACGCAGTCGGCGGAGCTGATCGCCGCGCTGACGGACTTCTTCCGTCTGTGGGCGCGTATCGAGAATGTCTGTCTCGCGCCGGCGCTCGGCGGCACGATCGCCTGTTCGCTCTACGACGGGCGCTTCGTCCGTCCGCTCGCCATGCCGCGCGGACACGCCCGCTCGGCGGAGGACATCGCCGGCGCCATCAGCGCCTATGTGCAGCTCTTCGACCGCCTGCTCAAGGGCTATCTGAGCGGCGATCTGAGCGCCAAGGACGTGGAGCTGGCCTACCGCGGCGACCTGCGGGGCCGCGGGCTTCTGATTTAAGCGATTCGCAGTTTTGTCAATAGAGGTGAATTTATATGAACGCTGAAAAATATACCCAGAAAACGCTGGACGCCGTCAAGACCGCGCAGAGCATGGCGCAGGAGAACGGCAACCAATATCTGACCCCCGAGCATCTGCTCTATGCCCTTGTCGATCAGGACGGCGGACTCATCGCGTCGCTCTTCGGCAAGATGGGCGTGGACTGCGACGGCCTGCTCTCCGAGCTGGACACGCTGATCCGGCGTCTGCCGAAGGTCTCCGGCGGCAGCGGCGAGGTGTACGCCTCACCGGAGACCGGCAAAATTCTGAACCTTGCCGAAAAGACCGCCGAGAAGCTGCACGACGATTATATCTCCGTCGAGCACCTGATGCTCGCTATCTTCTCCGAGGGAACGAGCGACGTCAAGCAGCTGCTCCAGAGCCACGGCATCACGCGCAGCCGCTTTACCGACGAGCTGAGCAAGGTCAAAACCGCTCCCGTGACCTCGGACAATCCCGAGGAGACCTACGACGCGCTCAAGAAATACGGCACCGACCTTGTCGAGCGCGCCCGCAGCAAGGAGCTTGACCCCGTCATCGGCCGCGACGCGGAGATCCGCAACGTCATCCGCATCCTGTCGCGTAAAACCAAGAACAACCCTGTGCTCATCGGCGAGCCGGGCGTCGGCAAGACCGCCATCGCCGAGGGCCTTGCCCAGCGTATCGTGCGCGGCGACGTGCCCGAGGGGCTGAAGGACCGCACCATCTTCTCGCTCGACATGGGCGCGCTCATCGCGGGCGCGAAGTACCGCGGCGAGTTCGAGGAACGCCTGAAGGCCGTTCTGAACGAGGTCAAGAAGTCCGAGGGGAAGATTATCCTCTTCATCGACGAGCTGCACACCATCGTCGGCGCGGGCAAGACCGAGGGCAGCATGGACGCAGGCAATCTTTTGAAGCCTCTGCTCGCCCGCGGCGAGCTGCACTGCATCGGCGCGACCACGCTGGACGAGTACCGCCAGTATATCGAGAAAGACCCCGCTCTGGAGCGCC
>ENA-OUQF01001124-OUQF01001124.1-human-gut-metagenome-genome-assembly--contig:-NODE-1124-length-16986-cov-4.863032_pt1 | contig 16986 bp, 15 predicted proteins | sample MGYA00237947_ERZ548826 | MGnify/ENA primary metagenome ERZ548826 (study PRJEB26490, sample SAMN05194701) | human gut metagenome | biome: terrestrial biome; feature: human-associated habitat; material... | reverse complement strand
ACTTGCCATTGTACCAGCCCGCGCCGTCGCCGGGGAGGGTGGCAAAGCTGATGGCGTCCGTCCCGCCCATGGAGAGCGCCTGGTTGGCGAGCCACACGAGGTTGCCGAGCGTCAGGTCGGTCTTGACATATTTTAAGAACGTTTCCGCCATCGCGGGGACATTTTCGAGCTTCATCAGCTTCTGCGCCACGGTCTTCAAAAACGCCTGCTGCGTGCCGATGCGGCCGATATCCTGCCGCCCGCCGTAGCCGGGGTTATCCTTGTCGGAGTTGTGGCGGAAGCGCACGACCTCCATAGACTGCTGGCCGCTCAGGTGCTGGAGACCGGCCTTAAAGTGGATGTGCAGGTCTTGGTAGGGGTCGTCGTAGTCCATATCCTCGGGCACGTCGAAGTCGACGCCGCCGATCTGGTCGATGAGCGCGATGAACCCCTTCAGGTCGACGGAGACGTAGAAGTCCACGGGGACGCCGAGCATGTCTTCAATGTTGCTGCGCAGCTTTTCCGTGCCGCCGTTATTGTAGGAGGAATTGAGCTTGCGGCCGTTGCTCATCAGCGTGTCGCGCGGCAGGCTGACGACGTCGATCTTCTTGTTCTCCGCGTCAAAGCGCACGAGCATGTTCGTGTCGCTGCCGCCGGCGTCGTTGTCCACACCGTAGGCGAGGATCGTATAGCAGTATTTTTTGCGCTCTTTGCCGTTAGAAATGGTTTGAATGGCGTCGCTGTCCTCCGCCGTGCCGTCCTGCTGCGTCTGCTGGTCCTCGTTGTCCGTGACGGGCTCAGGCGCGCGCACGACGTACTTGACCGTCGCCACAATGGCCACGGTCAGGAAAAGAAGCGACAGAAGCGTGACGACCGCGCGCTCACCGCGATTTGCGCGTTTCTTCTTTTTCTTCGGCCTGCGGCGCGGCTCGCTTTCGCGGCCGATGCTTGGCTCGTAATAGTCCTTCTTTCTCATCTTGTTGCTCCGATCATTTTTCTTTTGGTTTACAATAATGCATTCTACCCTGCGCGGCGGAATTGTGCAAGAGAAATTTTGCCGCGCGGAGGGCGCACTCTTATGTTAGACGCAAAAAGTCGAAAAAAGTTTCAAAATCCCTTGTATTTTTTTCGCGTGGCCATGCCGCCGCGGATGTGGCGCTGGGCCTTGTTGACCTCCAGCACCTCCTTGACCTGCAAGTATAGGCTGCGGTTGAACTGCGGCAGGCGGTCCTGTAAGTCCTTGTGCACGGTGGACTTGCTCACGCCGAACTTTTTTGCCGCGGCGCGCACGGTGGCGCGGTTTTCGATGATGTAGGCGGCCAGCGCGCAGGCGCGCTCTTCCATGTTACCCTTCATGCAGCACACTCCTGACTCATGTTGCTCCATCTATATGCGTGTAGAGAGGGAATATGCGCATCGGGAATGAATACGCGGCAAAAACGTTGTGCAAAGCGGTTCAGGCGTGTTATAATTTCTCTGTCTACACCGAAGACGGCACAAACGAAACGACAGGGAGGTCCTGCATGGAAAATAAACTCATCCGCAGCAAATACTTTTTATACCTGACCGAATTTTTTGCCGGTATGTCCGTCATGGCGGTCGAGCTCGGTGCGAGCAGGCTCATGGCCCCGTACTTCAGCTCGTCGCAGATCGTGTGGACCGTTATCATCGGCGTCATTATGATCGCGATGGCCATCGGCAACGTCTGGGGCGGCAAGCTCGCCGACAAGAGCGCGACGCCCGATAAGCTCTACCGCCGCCTCATCATCGCGGCCATCTGGATCGCGCTCATCCCGTTTGCCGGGCGCTGGCTCATCGCCGGGATCTCCATTCTGCTGGCTGCATTCATTACGAAGAACTTCCTCGTGTGGGCGGCGTTCGCGGCCTGCCTTGTGATATTCGCCTTTCCGTGCGTCCTGCTCGGCACGGTTACGCCGTCGCTGACGAAGTTCACGGTGGACAATCTTGACGATACCGGCAAGACCGTCGGCCGCCTGAACGCGCTCAACACCGTCGGCAGCATCATCGGCACCTTCGTTCCGACCTTCATCACCATCCCCGCCGTCGGCACGGCGGCCACTTTCCTCATATTCGCCGGCGTCCTCGCCGCGATAGGCATCGCGTACTTCGTCTTTGAGCGGCGGCGCACCGTCTCCGGCGTCATTGCCGCCGTGCTTATAATTGTGCTCTGCTTCGCCCTTCCCGGCTACAGCTTCGCTTTCTGGGAGAACGATCTTGCGCTGGAGGATGAGTCGATATACAACTATCTTCAGGTCAAGGACGACGCGCACCAGACGGTTCTCTCCACGAACGTGCTCTTCGGCGTGCAGTCCGTGCAGATAAAGGACGCGGAGCTTACCGGGATGTACTACGACTATGCGCTGGCTGCGCCGTGCATGGCCGGTATGGACGGGACCGGCAATGAAGAGCGCAGCGTGATGATACTCGGCATGGGCTCCGGCACGTTTGCGAATTACTGCACGCGCTACTACCCCGGCGTTTCCGTCAAGGGCGCGGAGATCGACGCCAAGATCGCGGACATCGCATACGATTACTTCGACCTGCCTGATTCGGTGGAGGTCGCCGTCGCCGACGGGCGGGCGTATCTTGCCGCGTCGGATAAGCTTTTCGACGTTATCATGGTGGACGCCTATCAGGATATAACCATCCCGTTCCAGCTTTCAAGCCGGGAATTCTTCACTGAGGTCTCCAAGCACCTCAAGCCGGAGGGCGTGATGGTGGTCAACCTCAACATGACCTCGCGCGAGAACGGCTCCATAAACGAATACCTGTGCGACACTATGGCAAGCGTCTTTGCGCATACATACGTTGCCGACGTCGTTTGGAACACGAACACCGAGGTTTTCTGCACAAATGCCGCCGGTCTGCCGGAGCGCTTCGCGGCCAGCCGCGCCGGGCTTGAAAACGCGCGCTATGCCGCAATGATGGAGACCGTCGCGGCCTCCCTCACGGAGTACAACGGCGGCGGGTGCATCCTGACCGACGACAAGGCTCCGGTGGAGGTGCTCGGTATGCGTGTGCTGGATGAGCTTATCGCCGACGAGCTGGATTACTATCGCAGCTACTTCAGATCCGGCGACATCGCCGGTATGCTCGGCGCGTAAATCTGAGAAAGAGCATAACGCCGTGGGGCGAAAGCGAAACCGTGCTGTCTTATCCTGACGTGGCGACTGCGATTCGCTTCGCTCACGTGCATAAGTTCGCCTTAACCAAAAATGCTTCGCTTCGCTCGCATTTTTGGAGGCTTACTTATCGAACCTACGGTTCTCGCCCCCCCCCGCTTTTGCATAAAGAAGGGCTCTGCGTCAATAGTTGGGGTAGAGCCCCTTTGAATGAGCTGATGAAAAAGGAAACGGCGTGACCAAAGTCACGCCGCCCCTTGAAAACACAAGGTGTTCACCAATTTTTCATTTTACTGTTTTACGACCACCCGGTATTCATTAGAGCGGTAATTTCAGTAGGTTGGCAGTCCATATTTGGTTGTTTTATTGTGTATCCCTTTGTCCACCGACGCAAGAATATATCCTGTGAGAATTGATTCGACTTCACCCAGGAGCGTATGAATTTTTGCGAGATAATCTGCTGGCTTAACTCTAACGAACAGCAACGGAAGAGTCGCGCTGCTTTTGCTTAGAGCGGTTAGTGTGTTCTTTAATTGTTCTTCCGCTTTCTCCATGCTGTCATCACTAATAGAGTCTTCTAACTCAACTTTCAACTTTTCTATGTCTTTTTCTATTGCAGTACACTCTTTGCCTTTTTCTGAAAGCCGATCTATCGTATCAGCAAGAAGATTCTTGCTTTGATTTAAAGCATTTTCACATGCATTGACACGTTCATATATCTGATCAAGCGTTTGGCGTGGTTTCACAATTGCATCCTCTTTTGAAATCATTATTGCAACGCTAACATCATCGCCGCTTCCACCTTCGCTAATCTGCGGCAGTAGCCCTTCGACCTTTGCTTTTGCAGTATCGAATCCTTCTTCTTTAAGCCAATAAGCAACAGAGTAAAAGAAGTTATAGAGACCAGCTTGATCAAAGCTTTCTTCCACTCCATCAGAAGAAACAAAAACTGCGATAGGCTTCACTTTGCTGTAGTAATGTCGGAAGGATTCCTTGGCATTTGAATTACACAGAGATGTTGACCTGTTACCAAGACAGTTTTCATCAGCAGGAACTGGTTCAACAAAGACTCCATCTCTATAGGCAGCAATGCTTTTCCCATCTCCGATTTGAATCGAAAGCCAGTAGTTGGCAGTGCTCATAGCAAGAATTAACGTGCAACCGTATGCCTTTTCAATCCTTTGACCGCTTTTATATACTTCTTGAGCTTGTTTTGGTTCAGTATTTGGATGGGCACGAGAGCAACAAGGTAACGATGGGCATTTACGCCAATGTGAAGTATAATAAACCTTAGGAACTGGCTACAGTAGTAAACGAAGCCTTTCAATCAAGAAGGAAATACGGGAAAAATCCAGCTTCATAGATGAGTTAACTCGTAGGGGAAAACGGAGTGTGAGCCTACAAAAAGCCTTGAAAACACTGGTGAAAAGGCAAAAAACTGATTGAGTACGGTCTCAAAGCCGCCCGCCGCGCTCCGCAGTTCAGCAAGCGCTGATTCTTATCTTTCACATTGCTTTTTGCAGAAGGCTCTCTTTCGGGGGCCTTCTGTTTTTTGCGCTTATCTCACTCTGCGCCGGGCTTGAGATAGGAGACGAAGCTCTGCGCCGCGGGGGAGAGGCGGCTCCGGTCCTTCATCGCAAGGCCTATCTGCCGGTAGTACGGCTGTGCAAGCGGCCGTATCTCTATCCTGTACGGGATGCGCTGCAATATCAGCTCCGGCAGTATGCCGATGCCCAGCCCCCTCTCGGCCATCGCCATTATCGCGTAGTCCTCCCACGTGGTGAATCTTATTTTCGGGTGAACGCCGCTCTTCTCCAGCAGCTCCGTCACCTCGGTCTTCCCGCCGTGCTCCAGCAGCAGAAAGGGCAGGCCGTCCAGCTCGTGTATGTCTATCCTCTCCCTCTCCGCAAGCGGGTGCCCGCACGGAAGCACGACCTTGTACTCGTCGCGTTTCACCGCCTTCGGCCAGACCGCGACGACCTTCACCAGCCAGAACCACGCAGCCGGGATGCCGGACAGATGTGCGCGCGTTTTCCGCCTGTGCCTTCTCTATTCCGTTTTGTTCAGCGCCGTGCTCATCGCGCCCGTCGTCGCGTTCCGCCGCTTCTTCTGCTCCCTCTTCTCTACGGAACCGGCCGTGATACAGTACGCCTGCCTGCGCATCATGTGCATCCTGCTCTATGAACCGGCCTGCTGTCTCTATAAGATCCCCGCCGGTTGCCTGCGCGGCGCGGGCCATGCCGTGCTTCCCGCCGCCGCCACGCTGCTGGGCACCTGCGCGTTCCGCATCGTGTGGACATGCGTCGTGTTCCCGCGGCAGCCGTCGCTCGCGCTGCTTTACCGCGCGTTCCCGCTGTCGTGGCTCGTCACCACCGCGCTCGTCGCGCTCTGCTTTATCATTGCGGCGGCGCGGCGTGCCGCCGTTCCGGACAGGTGTGCATAAGCGCGGCGCTTCTATAAAATAAACACTTTTCGCTTTATTCCCTGCCTATTCCAGCCCTGCGCAGCATGGTAATATAACACTATACCCTCGGTTGACAAGAGCATACACGCCTGACAGCGTGCCTTTCCGGCGCTTTTTGTCCTTTTCGTCTTGATGGGTTACGACACATCTGCGCCTCAAAAGCCAAAAATCACTCGAAAATCCATCGCCGTCAGGTGCAAAGCAGTTTTGCCGAGGCAGAAAGGCGGCCAGACGACGAAAAGGCCGCAGGGAATACTTTATGTATTTGCAAGGACTTTGAGGATGTATGGGCGTTATTTCTGCCCGTCAAAACCGTGTGTGTCCTTGTCAATCGAGGGTACCGTGATATTAAATTGGACAGAAAGGCATGGAGGAATAAATATGATGAAAAACCAGCTTGGCGAATATATAAAACTGAAGCGCAGCTCCCGCGCGCTTTCCACCGGCGCTGCCGCCGAGGCCGCCGGGGTCTCTGAGGCCACCGTAAAGGCATGGGAGGACGGCCGTTCCATGCCGTCTCCCGCGCAGTTTGAAAAGCTCTGCGCCGTGTTTGACTGCCGCCTTACACAGCTTCTTTTCGGGCAGGACGGGGCGGATGCCGACGCGATGCTCATGCAGCTTATGAAGCAGCTGTACTCCCTCCGTGCGCTGCTTGTCGCCGCCGCGGGCGCGCTGCTGATACTTCTCCCCATTGGCCCGCAGTATACGGCGGCCACGAGCGTGGGGCTGTTCTTCACGGGGCTTCTCTCCGGCATACACATCGGCTGCACCATCGTCGGCATGTTCGTGCTTTTTTACGGGCTTTCCCTCTTTCTCCGCGGTAGGAGCTGAGCGGGCGCGCAGCAGGGATCTGGTGTTGCTTTTCCATACCCGCTATGATAGAATCTGTATGAGGGCTGATAGTTTCTCCCACCCAAGTGTTTGAGCTGACAGTCTGGAGGAATGATTCAGCTCTCGTTTTATAAAACCATCTACCGGTACAAGAACAAGACATCCGACTGCGGAGGAAATAGCCATGGCCTTTGATTTCAAAAAGGAATATAAGGAATTCTACATGCCGAAGGCAAAGCCGTCGCTCGTGACGGTCCCGCCGATGAATTACGCCGCCGTGCGCGGCGTTGGCGACCCGAACGAAGAGGGCGGCGCGTACAAGGCGGCCATCGGGCTTTTGTACGGCGTTGCTTTCACGATAAAGATGAGCAAGATGGGAGACCACCGGATAGAAGGCTATTATGATTATGTCGTTCCTCCGCTGGAGGGCTTCTGGCAGCAGCCGGGCGTAGACGGCTTCGACTGCTCCCGCAAGAGTGATTTCCACTGGATATCCGTCCTGCGTCTGCCGGACTTCGTGACGCGCGCGGACTTTGACTGGGCCGTGGCCGAGGCGGCGCTCAAGAAAAAGCAGGACTTTTCCGCCGTGGAGTATCTCACGCTGGACGAGGGGCTGTGCGTGCAGATGCTGCACACCGGCCCATTTGACGATGAACCGGCCAGCGTCGCGCTGATGGACGCCTTCATCGCCGAAAACGGCTATAGAAACGATTTTTCCGACACGCGCCTGCACCACGAGATATACCTCTCCGACGCGCGCCGCGTCGCCCCGGAAAAGTGGCGCACAGTCATCAGGCACCCGGTCGCAAAGCTTTGATGCCCGGCGTTTGCCGCCCAGTTTAATTGAAAATCATACCCTCGGATGACAAGAACAGAGTATTCATCCGAGGGTTTTAAAAACTCAAAGCACGGAAGCGGAATCGTCATAGTTCCACTTCCGTGCTTTGCTTCTGTTGTATGCCTTTGGCGAAGCGGGTCTGCGCGTGACCGGGCTCAGCGCGCCCCATGTGCTTCGGCGGGCATTGTCAAGCTCGTGCTTTTTCTTCTTCGAGAGCTTTTCATACGGGATGAAATCGTTCATGTTTACCTCCATGATTTTTGTGTTGTCATATTGCCCGGAAAAAGTTCCGTGGCCTTTTCATTTAGCTAACAAAAGACATCCTGTATAAACAGGATGCCTTTCGTTTATATTAGGGGGATCGAAAAGTAGCAAATTTGTGTCACTCGATGCTCAGGCCGCCCGCGCTCTCCACGGGAACGGATACACCGGCTGCAGGAGGCGTAACGACCGGGGAAGTGGCCGCAGTGCCGGAAGCGGTCTGATCGGCAATCTTTACGAGCTTATAGGTGATGATGATATTCGCGCCTTCCTTTATCGGATTCTCCGTGGAGATCTTAAAGATATAGGTGCTGCCGTCCTTCTTGCACTCGGGCTTCTGGACGTCGCCGTTCGCGTCGGTGTACTCCACCGTCACGTCGCCGTCGAACTTCATCTCGCTGCTAGCCGGGGCAATGATTATCTCATCGCCCGTGGCTGCCTTTGTTATGCTCTTCTTGTCGGATACGCGGGTGTACTTGAGGTCATCGATGCCGTTGCCTTCCTTATCCTTCGCAAACGCGTGGGTCTTGGCCTCAAACTCGATGCTCACTTGGACATCGCCCTGCGCTTCGGCGGGAACGTTGAACTGATAGGTCCCGTTCCAATAATCGGTGACGCCGACCTCAACGCCGCCTATGATGCACTTGAAGGACTTCACCTTCTGGTCATATCCGGGCTTGGCCTTTACGGTCACGCAGACGCCCTTGTCAACATAGCCGTCGAGTGCAACGCCCTCGTTCACGTACATGTCTGCCGTGCCGTCGCCCTCAGTGCTGAGGCTGATGGGCAGCGGGATGAGCTTGCTGGCGACATTGACGCTGACGCTCTCTCCGGGCATCGTGAAGGTGTACATGCCGGTGCTCTCATCGAGAGTTACAGGAACCTCCGTGCCGGATGCGGTGGTGACGACAGGTGCGCTTATAAGAACCTTGCCTTCACCGGCGCCGACGGTTATGGTGCTTCCCGGCATAGCGCTGGCGGAAGCGTCCGCAGCCACGCCGTCTATCATGATGATGCCGTCGCCGGTCTGGGTGATGGTCGGCTTCGCGGATTCATTCACGGGAAGGTCGAGCTTGAACTTCACCGCGCCCTTGGGCGATGCGTTTATCGCGGGCTGGTTATCCTTGTTGCCGAAGGTGAACACCCATGCGCCGTCCACAGAACAGCCGGTTACGGACCTATCAACGAGCTTGTCCTCATTGTCTGTGAAGGTCACGCGCGCTTCGGCGGGCAGTGTATGCAGTCCATCCGGCTTGACTTTCACTTCGACGACGCTGCCGACGCCGATCTTAACGGTGGCGGTGCCGAGGTCGGCAAAGCTGGTGCCGTTCAGCGTGGAGGCGGCTGCATCCGCGCCGGTGACGTCGAGGTCAAGGACGTACTTGCTCTCATCCTTGAGGGCGTACTTGATGTGGATCTCGCAGGTCTTGCCCGGCTCCACATACGGCATGGTGAAGTAGTACTGGTTATAGCTGTACTCGGGTTTCTCTTCAAGTGCGATGCCGTTGTTGAGTACCCACACGGTGGATATCTCATAGCGGTCGTCCGCGCCCGCCGTGCTGGGAGTGATGGTGATAAGGTCGCCGGTCTTTGCGCCGCCTATCACGGTATCGACATTGCACTCGCCGTCGTCAAAGATCTTGGTGGACGCATCGCGCTTTATCTCCATCTTCTTCTCGCCGACAGAGATATCAACCCTATAGAGATTGCTGGCGCTGGGCGTACCCTCAACGTGGTAAACGATGTTGAGGTTGTTGCTGGAAGCGACAAACTTTACTTCCACCTTCACATCGGACAGCGGCATAGCGTCAAGCTTGAAGCTGTAGTTGCCGTCCGCGTCGGCCTCAATCACCTTCTTTATCTCCACATTGCTTGCGTCGGTGTAGGTGATGGAGACTTCGCCGACCTCATAGCCGTCGGCCGGGGTGATCTCGGTGATGCCGACATTCTGACCCCAAGCTGCCTGTGCCGGCACCTTGAAGCTGCCGTTCGCGGACTCGACCGCGACGATGTTGTAGAAGTCATACTTCATGGTGGGGATTATGATGACGTCCTCAAGCGGCATCACGAAGGAGAACTGGCCGTCGCCGATGTGCGTTACGGGGTACTCCGTCTTGGGGGGATTGGCGCTCTCAACGATGATGTCGGGATAGTAGCCGTTCCGCGTCTCGTGGACGACGGTGATGACCTTGCCGGACTCGAAGCGCATCGGGCTGCCGCTGGTGTCGGTGACAATGCTCCTGGTGTCGTTGGCGCTTCTGACGTAATCCTTATAGATCTTGTCGCCGATACCGACCTGAAGGTCTATCTTGCTGCCGTCCTTAAACCAGTTGTCCTCGACGGCAATGGTGTGCTTGGTCTGTGCGAAGCAATCGGACACGTCGATGGTGACGTCGGCTGCGGGCATCTTGAAGGTGCTGTCATAGGAGTTATAAGTGACCTCGTTCTTGCCGTCGTTATAGGTGATTTTTATCTTGGTAACGTCGAGCTGATAGCCGTCTGCCGGGAAGAAGCGGACCCAGACCATGGAGTTTTCCGCCACGTGGTCGGTGTAGCCAAGACTCGTCATGAGGTCTATGCGGCCCATGGTCTTCTTCGTGTCACTCTCCACAACGGTCTTGTTGTCGTCAAGAACTCTGACGCTGGCGTCATTGGAGACGAGCTTGATCTCGTAGGACGGGATCTTCTCAAAGACCACGAATATCTGCATGTCGTCGGTCTTTTCAAGCTTCGGCATCGTGAACTGCCACCTGTTGTATGTGTCATTGTATGTGATTTCCGTATCTGCCGTACGCACACCATTCAGTTTGTAGTACATCTCACGGACAGTGTAGCCTATGCCGCACTTCGGAGTGACGATGACGTTGCTGCCCTCACCGGCGTACAGCGCCGCGGACTTGCAGTTCTTCTCGTCATTGAAGGTCCTGCCAAGGATGGTGTAGCTGTTGCCCCAGTTGCTGCGGGTCTCCTTGCCGTCCGCATAGTCCCACGGAGCGTTCGCGGTGAGCTTCATGTTGTTTTTGAACTCCACGCGCACTCTGACGTTGCAGTCGGGCATGATGAACCTGTTGGTGTTGACAAGGGTATAGGTGCTGCCATCCTGATAGGTGAGGATGATGTCACCGGCGGACATGCCGTTGGTGACGCCCCAGATGTTGACCTGAAGCTCCACGCCCGCGCCGCAGCGCTGCACCTGCATCCCGTTGAGAACGGAGGTGACATTGTAGAAGCCGTTCGTGCCGTTGGACGCGTCGAGAACGACGTTATGATACACGTAGAACTGCACCTTGACTGTTACGGGGTAATCCGGCATCGTGAAGGTGTTGGTGTCCTTATCGACATACACAGCCACGCTGCTGTCGCCGGTTTTGGTGACATAGGGGATGTAGTTATAGAAGGACTTGGATGAGCCGCCGACGACCTGGACCTTCTGTCCGGCCTTCGCCGAGGTGACTTCCTTGCCGTCCACCTTGGTGACGAAGGTGCCGTCGGTGTTCTGGATCTTCTTTATCTCAAAGGTCGCCTTAGAGGTGGGCTTTACCGTCGCCACGATGGTGACGGGCATGTTGGGCATGGTGAAGCTCATCTTCTCAAGGTTTGCGGTCTTGGTGAAGTTATCGTAATAGACCCGGATGGATTCGAGGGTGTAATTCGTGTCGGGCGTGACCTCCAGCGTGACGCGGTCGCCTTCCTTGGCGGCGGTAACGGCGTTCGTGCCGACCTTCGCAACGACCTTGGCGTTCTGGACGTCAACAAATATGCTGTTGCCCTTGGTGGGGTTATAATCGGGGTCTATCTTGAAAACTGCGGTCACGGTCACGGGGAAGTTCGGCATGGTGAACTTGCCGTTCTCCACTGCGATGGAGTCGCGGTTTTCATTATATGTAACTCTCACGTAGTCGAGCATGAAGCCCGCCGCAGGAGTCGTCTTGACGGTGATCTGCGCGCCGGCGTAAGCCTTGGTGACGATGCTGCCGTCAACCATTGCGGACACGCTGCCGTTTACAGGCGAGGAAACTATTATGTCGGACTGGACAGCCTGCTTGAAGGTGACGCTGACAGTCACGGCGTAGCTGGGCATGACGAAGCTGCTGCTGTTGACGGCAACGCCCGTGGACGCATCGCCCACCTTGACGACCTTGATGGTGTCAACGGCATAGCCGGTGTCGGGCGTGCAGACAACGCTGACGAGCTGGCCGGCGCTTGCCGTGCCGACGCTCTTCCCGCCGACCTGAAGGTCAAAGCTGCCGTTGACCGGCGTCTGCTTGACGAGGTTGTAGTTCACGCCGCTGCTGACGGTGCCCGTGGTGGTGGAGCCGCCGGTGGTACCGCCGGGAACGGTGGTGCTTGCGCTGACAAGACCGGCGACCGGTATGTACATCGTCTCACCGACGCGGAACAGGCCGAGGTTGTCGCGGTTGTTCAGCGCCTGAAGCATCGCCTGTGCGCTGTTGTAGCTCAGGCCATAGCTGCCGCAGACGATGTCATACGCACTCTCACCGGAGCGCATCGTGTGCGCCATGATGGTGGTGTAGGTCGTCCCGGAGAGGCCGGGGTTCGTCGTCGGCAGGGTCAACGTCTGGCCCACCTGAATGGCGTTGACGTTTCTGAGCTTGTTGAGCTTCACGACCTGATTTTCATAGGTCTTGTAGCTCAGCCCCATCGCGGAGTATATGCTGCCGATGGTGTCGCCGCGCTGCACCTTATAGGTGACCAGATAGTAAGCCACGCGGTCCCCGCTGGGCAGGCTGCTGACAGTGCCGCTGGTGAGGCCGGTGCCGGTCGTGCCTGCGCCGGTCGCGCCGGACACGGTGGCCGTGCTGCCCGAAAGCGCGGCAGCAGCCGCGTTGGAAATGGGCAGAACTATCTGCTTTCCGACAGGCAGCTTGCTGAACTGGCTTTCGTCAGTGATGCCGTTGAGCTTCATGATAAGATCCTTATAAGTGTAGTAATCTATACCATGAGCCTGGCAGATCTTCAGTACCGAGTCTCCGCTGGCAAGCGTAACGGTTGCGACCTGCGCGTCGGCGGCGGCGGAAACCGTGAACACCGAGCACAGCGACACAAGCATGACGACTGTCATCAGAAGACTTATGAGCCGCTTTTTCATAGAATTGCTCCCCCTAACCGACCCTTTCCGGGTCGAAATTTTTACTTGCTTTATCTGCCCCGGCGGCGCGTGCCGCACGGGTCAAAGTGGAATATCAAAGCTCCGCCCCGCCCCGAGTGGACGAACAGGCAGAAGTCTTTTACTTGGCTGCGGTCTGCCCCGCGGTGATGTTCACCACGCCGCTGACCGGGATGTAGAGCGCCTCGCCCGCCTTGAAGGCCGCAAGGTTGTCCTTGCCGTTGACGAGCTTGAGAAGCTCCTGATTGGTGTTGAAGTCCAGCCCGTAGCCCGTCGTGACGACGTTATAGACGGTCTCGCCGGATTTCATCGTGTGCTTCATCACCGTATAGCGCACATCCGCGCTGTTGTCGGCCACGGTGGTGGGAAGCAGAAGCTGCTTGCCGACGGCAATCTTGTTGAAGCCCGAGAGCTTGTTCAGCTCAAGTATCTGGTTGGTGTAGGTCTTGTAGCCTATCCCCCAGCCCTTGTAAATGCTGTTTATCGTGTCCCCGGACTGCACCGTATGCTCAACTATGTAATAGCCGATGCCGTCCCCGCTGAGAATGGCCGTCGCCATCCCCGGCGTCTTTGAGGCCGCCGTGCTGCCCGCCGTCTGCGAGTTGGAGGGTGTGATCGTCACGCTTGCCGAACAGTTCGCCAGCGCCTTTGCCGCCGCGTCCGAAATGGGGACTGCGAAGTTCGAGCCTATCTTGATCTTGCTGAAATCGCTTTCGCTGCTGACGCCGTTCAGGGCCATTATGAGGTTTTTATAGCTGTAATAGTCCACCCCATACTTTTTGCATATGCCGACGACCGTGTCCCCCTGCGCGACCGTCACGAAGGTGACCGTCGGCTCGGCATAGGCCGAGACCGTTATCGCGCAAACCAGAGAAACCATCATCACTGCCGTCAACAAAAGGCTTATCATCTTTTTCTTCATTTTGGATCTCCTCATACCGGCTCTGCCGCCGTTTCTATGCCTCTTGCCTGTTCTGACGAATTCATTCTGGATATGTTCCCCATGATTCGGTTACAATATTACTACAAGTTCAAACAAATTGCAAGAGGTTATTTGCAAAAAGAATCGAAAAATTACAAAAATATTTCGAGAAAATACGCTAGTTGGTTTACATAATATATTATTCGGCTTATTCGCCGTATCCCATGGGATTTTTTGACTGCCACGTCCATGTGTCGCGGCACATATCGTCAAGGCCGTACTGCGCCTTCCAGCCCAGAAGACGCGCGCTTTTATCCGGGCTTGCGTACACCGTCGCCACATCGCCGGGGCGGCGCGCGACGATCTCGTAGGGTATCTTCTTCCCGGTGACGCGCTCGAACGCCTTCACCATGTCCAGCACGCTGTAGCCCATCCCCGTGCCGAGGTTGAACACGCTCTCCCCCCGGTGCTGCTGCATGTACTCTATCGCCGCGACGTGGCCGCGCGCCAGATCCACAACGTGGATGTAATCGCGCACGCCGGTGCCGTCCGGAGTGTCATAGTCGTCGCCGAACACACTGAGGTGGTCGCGGCGGCCGACGGCGACCTGCGAGATGAAGGGCATGAGATTGTTGGGGATGCCCTGCGGGTCCTCGCCGATAAGGCCGCTGGAGTGCGCGCCGATGGGGTTGAAGTAGCGCAGCAGCACGACGGACCAGTCGTCTATGGCCTTCGCAGAGTCGCGCAGGATCTGCTCATTCATATACTTCGTCCAGCCGTAGGGGTTGGTGCACATGCCCGTGCGCGAGGTCTCCGCCAGCGGCATTTCGTTGCCCGCGGAGTAGACCGTGGCGGAGGAGGAGAACACGATGTTCTTCACGCCGTGGTCGCGCATGGCCTCGCAGAGAGTGACGGTTGAGAAAAGGTTGTTGTCGTAATACTCCAGCGGGAGGCGCACGGACTCGCCCACGGCCTTCAAGCCGGCGAAGTGTATGACGCAGTTTATGTCGTGCTTTTCAAATATCTCGTCCAGCACCTTTCTGTCGCGCACGTCCTCGGCGTAAAAATCCACATGTTTTCCGGTTATCTGCTCGACGCGCTCTATGGCCTTCGCCTTAGAATTGACGAGGTTGTCTATCACGACGACCTCCATCCCCTTGTTGAGAAGCTCCACACAGGTGTGGCTGCCTATGTATCCGGCGCCGCCGGTGACAAGTATTTTCATTTTTCTTTTCCTCCCCTTTTCAGTCAAGCAGCGCCTCGGGATATATGCCCTCTGTGCGCATACGTTTCATTGCGTCCTTGAAGCTTTGCAGATCCTCCTTATACGTCACGCCGTACCACGTCTCATGGCAGTTCAGCACGCGCACGCTGCCCTCGCCGTCCTTTATGAGCGCGTTCGCCACGGACGGCAGAAAGTACTCGCACTTCATCGGGTTTTTCGGCACGTTTTCGTCCAGCCACGCGGGGAAGCGCTTTATAAGCTCGTCCATCATCGAGTGTGAAAACGCCCAGCAGTTCATTGACACGGGAAGCTCCCCCGAAAGCGGAAGCCAGTTCTCCCCGTCCTCGGTATACGCCGCATCACTGCCGCGCTTTTCAATGCGCGTGCGCTCCACCACATCGGTGAGGAAGCCGTCCTCCACCCGGCATATACCGCGCGCGACGCTGCCGCTCTCCGTGACGGTCTTTTTAAGCTGATACGCCACCATGGCGTGCTCGTTCTCCGGCCTTTCGCCCGTCAGATAATCGTACAGTGCCGTGTACGCCGTCCGGCCGTAAAAATCGTCGGCATTTATCACGGCGAAGGGGCCGTCCACGGCCTGTGCCGCGCACAGCACGGCATGTCCCGTGCCCCACGGCTTCGTGCGCCCCTCCGGAACGGAATAGCCCTCCGGCAGGTTTTCTATCTGCTGATAGACATACCGCACGTCAAAGTACTTCTCCGCGCGGCGGCCGACGACGGCCTTGAAGTCCGCCTCTATCTCATGCTTTATAATAAACGCGACCCTGCGAAAACCGGCGCGGTAGGCGTCGAAAAGGGAAAAATCTATGATCGCGTGGCCGTGCTCGTCAACGGGGGTTATCTGCTTGAGGCCGCCGAAGCGGCTGCCCATGCCCGCGGCAAGTATTACGAGAGTAGGTTCCTGCATGGAAATTCACCTCATTTTTCTTTGTCCGGCGGAATACGGTGCTTTTCTTGAGACTGCGCGCCCGCAGGAAAAGTTCCGCCGTTTTTTGATTTGATAGTTTAATATTTGTTCATGGCCTCGCGGCAGTAGTAATTGAAAAGCCGCTCCCGCTCAAGGCTGGTCGGATCCATATGGCCGGGGTACACCTCAAAATCGCCCGGCAGGGCGCATATCTTTTTCAGCGACGCAAGCTCCTGCGCCATGTCGCCCCCGTCAAGATCCGTGCGCCCGCAGCTTCCCTTGAAAAGCGTGTCGCCGGTGAAGAGGGCGTCGCCGCATTTCAGCGTCACGCCGCCCGGCGTGTGCCCCGGCGTCGCCATGACCTCAAAGCGCATCGAGGCCGCCTCTATCACGTCCCCGTCGTCATAGCTCTTCCCGTTTTCGGGAAGGGTGAAGCGCAGGTGCGCCGACGAATTCTCGCGCGCGTCGTCGCGGTGGTTCATGTACACGGTCGCGCCCGTCTCCTCCGCCACGGCGTTCACCGCGCCCGTGTGGTCAAAGTGGCCGTGCGTGAGCATGACGGCCCTGCACTTTAGATGGTTATCCTCTATATAGTCGAGAATGGCGTTGCTCTCGTCGCCGGGGTCAATGACGACGCACTCCAGCGTCGCCTCGTTCGTCACGACGTAGCAGTTCGTCTCAAGCTGGCCGACGGGTATGGTTTTTATAAGCATGTCTCAAAGCTCCTTTGTGTCCAGAATTATCGTGATGGGGCCGTCGTTCACGGAGCTGACGAGCATCTCCGCGGCGAATATGCCTGTCTCCACCTTGAAGCCGCGCGCACGGCACAGCTCTATCACCTTTTCGTAAAGCGGTATCGCCGTCTCCGGCCGCGCCGCCTTTGAAAAGCCCGGCCGCCGCGAACGGCAGTCGGCAAACAGCGTGAACTGGCTGATTATCAGCAGCTCCGCCGCGCCCGCATCCGTCGGGTTCAGGTTCATCTTCCCGTCGGCGTCGTCAAACACGCGCAGGCCGCATATCTTGTCGGCGATCTTCTCCGCCTCCCGCTCGCCGTCGTCGGCATGCACGCCGAGCAGCACCAGAAAGCCCTGTCCTATCTGTCCGTTTATTCTCCCCTCGATCTCAACTGAGGCCGAGCGCACACGGGTCACAACAGCACGCATAATGAATTCTTCCTTTTTTCCTTTTTGTTATTTATAATAGTACCCTCGGTTGACAAGGACACACACGGTTTTGACGGGCAGAAAAACGTCCATACGTCCTCAAA
>ENA-OUQF01001120-OUQF01001120.1-human-gut-metagenome-genome-assembly--contig:-NODE-1120-length-17005-cov-4.221475_pt1 | contig 17005 bp, 14 predicted proteins | sample MGYA00237947_ERZ548826 | MGnify/ENA primary metagenome ERZ548826 (study PRJEB26490, sample SAMN05194701) | human gut metagenome | biome: terrestrial biome; feature: human-associated habitat; material... | reverse complement strand
AAGCAAGACTCAGATCGTCCTTCGTCTCGACCGGCACGCGCGCCGTGACTTCGATTTTTCCCCTCCATTCGCCATGCAGGCGAAGAGATTCTTTTGCGTAATCCACAGTGATTCTCCTTAATAATTCCCCTTGAAGACGTCCTTCTTGACCGGCGGGCGATAGTCGCCGAAGTAGCTGCCGAAGTCGAGCCCAAGATAATTGCACAGATCGAGCACCTCGACCATGGTGTTATCATTGACGGGAATGCCGTTTTTCATGCGGTCGCCGACTGCCGCGATCTCCTTCTCGCCGTGCGTATAGATGCGTTCCTGACCGTCGGCCTTCGGGCTCTCGCGCAGCTCTTCCAGATACGTCGACAGATGGCGCTTGATGGCCTCCGCGTCGCCGAAGAAGGCGGGGTTGATCGCCATAAAGCCGTGGCAGATGTTGCCGCGGCCGCCCGTCATGCAGTAGTTCGACGTGCCGCCCAGCGAGAGGATCGACGAGAAGATCTCGCACAGCATGCCGTAGCCGTAGCCCTTGTGGCTGCCGAGCTTTTCCGTGCTGCCGCCCAGCGGCATGATGCCGCCGCCGTTCTTTGCGACGATATTCGCCAGCACGTCCGGCGCGTTCGTCGACGGATGGCCGTTCTTATCCAGCGCCCAGCCCTCGGGCAGCGGCTTTTCGGCCTTGTTGTACATTTCCAGCTTGCCGCGCGTGACGACCGTCGTGGAGGCGTCGAAGAAGAAGTTATATGGCTCCGCCGGCATCGCGCAGGCGATGGGATTCGAGCCGATCATGGCCTTGCGGCCGAACGTCGGCACCATGATCGCTTCGCTGTTCGTGCAGCTGAGGCCAATCATGCCTTCCCGGCAGGCCATGTTGGCGTAGTAGCCCGCAATGCCGTAGTGGTTGGAGTTGCGCGCGGAGACAATGCCGATGCCGGATTTTTCCGCCTTCTCAATGGCAAGCTCCATCGCGAAGTGACCGATCAGCTGGCCCATGCCGTCATGGCCGTCGACGACGGCGGTGACGGGCGTTTCAAAAACGACCTCGGGCCTTGCGTCCACATGGATCATGCCCTTTTCAATGCACTTGTGATAGCGTACCATGCGCTGCATGCCGTGCGACTCGATGCCGTACAGGTCGGCGGTCAGCAGTACGTCCTGAATGATATCGGCCTCCGCTTCCGTAAAGCCGAACCGCTTAAAGGCATCCACGCAGAATGTGTGGAGCGTATCATAGTTCCAATGCTGATATCCCATGAGAAGTATCCTTTCTAAATCGTAGTTGCATGATCCGCGCTGCCAAGCAGACGCAGCGCGTCGAGAATGCCGCACATCATATCCGCGCCGGAGCTGGCTCCGATCCGCAGGATCTGCTCGCCGGCGCCGGAATTCAGAAACGCCTGTCCGTCCAAAAACGATTCCAACAGGGAAAACCGTTCCCCGCAGGCTGTGGACAGGAGATAGCAGGCGCTGAAGGGGTTGGTCCGCCGGGGCGCAAGCGCCTGCACAGCCTCGGTCAGCACCGGCGTGCCCGCCAGAGACAGCCCCCAGTTCCGCGCGGAAAACAGGAGCGTATACTGCAGGCCGCTGATAAAGTCGTCCAGCGACGGCGTAAGACCGGGGCCGAGGCCGAGAAGGCCCAACAGCGCCGCTTCCATATCGGCCCTGCTGTCGGAGACGAGCGCGCCGCGCAGCTGCGCCAGCGGCTTTTGCGCCGCGCGGGCGAACAGATTCTCTTCGCCCGGCCTGCCAAGCCCCAGAAGCGGGAGCACAGCGCCCTTTCCGCAGCCGGACAGACGCCGGCCCCATGCGGCGGCTCCGCTTTCCAGCGCGCCGCGCGCGGGCCGCACGGCGGATACAGGCGCGCAGGCGCGCGCTTCGAGCCGGATGGAAACGGGGCAGCCGTCGATCGTGAGCAATCCGCCGTCCAGCCGGCCGGCTGCACCGGCCTGCACGGTCAGCTGCTTTGCGGCGAGCTCCGCGTATGTCCGCAGTCCGACCCCGAAGGGGATGAGGCCGAAGGTCTCGTCGTGAAGCATGATGAGCCGTCCGTCCGGCAGCTGCAGATACATGGCCTTGGAGAATACGCCCTGCACGCGAAGCTCCATCCGCCCGCCCGCATAGCGGGAGCGGAAGCTGTCTCCTGCCGTGCCGCAGATCATCATAGCGTCTGCTCCACCGTCATGTCCGTGCCGCTCAGGATCCGCCGATAGGTCTGCCGGGCCACGCCGAGCTCCTCGTTGGCCGGGATGACCTGCACGCGGACGGGTGAGTACGCGGCGGAAATATAGCCCTCGCCGCGCAGCGTGCGGTTCTTTTCCGGATCCAGCCGGATCCCGAGATGGAGCAGCGCGCCGCAGATCATTTCCCGGATGCGGGCAGAGTTTTCGCCGATGCCGCCGGTGAATACCAGCTTGTCCAGCCCGCCGAGCTCCGCGTAGAACGCGCCGATATAACGGACCACGCTCGTCACGAACACGTCGATGGCCAGCTTTGCCCGTGCATTGCCCGCATCCGCCGCCGCCTCGATCTCCCGCAGGTCGTTGCTGACGCCAGAAATGCCGAGCAGACCGCCGCGCTTGCTCAAGCCCTCGATGATCTCGTCCCGCGACAGCCCCGCGTCCTGAAGGAAGGGGAAGAGATAGGCGTCCATGTCGCCGCAGCGGTTTGCATGCAGCAGACCGGTCTGCAGGGAAAAGCCGAAGCTGTCGTCAAAGCTCTTCCCGTCCTGAATGGCGCAGACGGAGCAGCTGCCGCCCAGATGGCAGCCGATGATATTGCGCCAGTCCCCGTCGGTGCGGGCCTGCTCCGCAAGGTAGGTAAACGAAGCGCCGTGATAGCCCTTGCGCGTGATCCCGTACCGCTCTACCCATTCATAGGGGATGCCGTACATACGGTTTTTCATGGGGATCGTCGCGTGATACGCGGTCTCAAACACGCCGATCTTCGGAACGTCCGGCAGAACGCGGTTAAATTCGCCGATCGCCGTGAGATACGGGCCGTTGTGCGCCGGAGCGATGAACAGATACTCCCGCATGGCGGATAGCACCTGGTCGGTGAGCTCGAATACGCCGTCGCAGTTTTTTCCCAGAACCGTTTTGAAGCCTACGCCGCCGACCTCGCGGATATCTCCGCCCGTGCCGTGTTCGGCGTCAGTCATGTCCCGGAGAAACAGCTCGATCCCCTCGGCGTAGGAGCGCACCGGGATAGCCGTCTCTTTCCGCGTCCAGCCGGTTTTTTCGTTGGTATACTGATAGATCGCAGTTTCGGAGCCTACCCGCTCCACCTTTGCCGTGCACAGCACTTCCTCCTGCGGCATGGCAAACAGCTTGAATTTCAGCGAGGTGCTGCCGACGTTGCTGACTAATATCTGCATGGTCTGGCCTCCTGACAGAAGAAATATCCCCGGAGCAGCAAGGGGGCGCCCCCACCGCTCCGGGGCTCGCCTGGGGCGTTTGATTCAGAGATTGCTCAGAGAATATTCTTGAATACGACGTTCTTGATCTGCGTCATATTCAGCAGAGAGACGATCTGGCCCTCACGGCCCACGCCGCTGTCCTTATAGCCGCCGAACGCGGTCTGCAGATTGCGGTAGAAAGTCTGGCCGTTGACCACGACGTTGCCTGCCTGAAGCTCGATAGCGGCCTTCATGGCCTTGCGCATGTCGTTGGTGATGATGCCGGAGCCGAGGCCGTATTTGGTGTCGTTGGCGATCTCAATGGCCTCTTCCAGCGTATCGAAGGTGATGATGGGGAAGACCGGCCCGAAGATCTCCACGTCATGGGCGACATCCATGTCGCGCGTGACGCCGTCGACGACCGTGGGGCCGTAATACGCGCCGTCGCGCTTGCCGCCGAACACGATGCGGCCGCCCTGCTCGACAATGCGGTTTACCTGCTCCTCCACGCGGCGCGCGGCCTTTTCACTGATGAGCGTGCCCATCTGCGTCTCGGGATCGAACGGATCGCCGAGGCGGATCTTGCTGACCCGCTCGACCAGCTTGGACACGAACGCATCGTGAACGGAGCGATGGATCAGGAAGCGCTTGGCCACCGTGCAGATCTGGCCGGTGAGGAACGTGGCGCGGCCGGCGACAGCCTCGGCTACTGCGTAATCCACATCGCAGTCCTCGCAGACGATGAGCGGGGCGTTGCCGCCGAGCTCGAGAACCTGGAATTTCAGATTGCGGCCTGCGTTTTCCGCGACCCGCGCGCCGGCCTCGGTGGAGCCGGTAAAGGAGACGCCCGCGATGCGCTTGTCGCCGGTGAGCCAGTCGCCGATCTGCTCGCCGCGGCCGGTGACGAGCTGGAAGACGTTGCCGGGAACGCCCGCCTCGAGGATGAGCTCGCCCAGGCGGATCATTGCCAGAGGATCGTCGCTCGCGGGCTTTACGATCACGGAGTTGCCGGTCAGAAGCGCGGGCGCGACCTTCTTCGCAAACAGGGTAAAGGGTGCGTTGAAGGGAATGATGCAGACGATCGGGCCGAGGGACTGGCGGATCGTGAAGTCAAAATCGCGCTCCTTGCCGTTTTCCGCGCCCATGGGCAGCGTCGTTGCGGTCAGATCGTTGCGGGCGGCGGAGATGAAGCCCTCGATGTGGTTTTTCAGAATGTTGAAATCGCCGTAGCACTCCTTATAGGGACGGCCCATTTCCTTTGTGTAGACGGTCGCGATCTCCCGGCGGGTGTCCTCCGCCATGGCCAGATCCACGAATTTCTGCATGACCGCCATTCTTTTATGCAGCGGCGTTGCGTCCCACTCCTTGTGGCCTTCCACGGAAAGCGCGACGACACGGTCGATATCCTCCCGCGTGGCGACGGGAACGGTGTCGATGACCTCGCCGTTTACGGGGTTCGTGACGTTCATGACCTTGCCGTCTGCCGCGTCACAGTGTTTTCCGCCAATGAGCATTTTCATAATAGAATTCCTCCATCCTTTCTCGCGGTACCGGCGTCCGGCTCTCTTATGGAGCGCGCCGGTTTTTGTATGGTTACATCGGCCCCATCATCAACGGGAAGGAATATTCCCGGTGGCCGTGCGCCTCTGCGACGCTTTCCTGTCCGCCGCAGACCTCGATCACCTTGTCAAACAGCCGCCATCCGCCGTCCGCGATCGAAACGCCGTCAAGCACCAGATCTGTCAGGATCACATCCATGTGCGAGGCAAAGCGCTCGGCCGCGGTGGGCGACGCCGTCAGTTTGATGACGGGCGCGATGGGCGTACCGACCGGCGAGCCCCGCCCGGTGCTGTAGAGGATCACGTTGCAGGAGGACATGGTCTGCGCGAACACGGAGGGCGCGTCCAGTCCGGGGTTGTCCGATACATAGAAGCCCCTGCCCGCAGGCTGTCCGCCCACGTCCAGCACGCCCTCGATAGGAGCCATGCCGCCCTTCATGGTGTTGCCCAGCGCCTTTTCCGTCAGCGTCGTGATGCCGCCGGCAATGTTGCCGGGCGCGGGATTGGCCTCGTCGATTCTCCGGCCGTAGAACAGGCAGCGGTCATAGATCTTTTCCAGCAGCGCGTCGATCTTTTCTGCCGTTTCCCGTGTGCGGGACTGCCGGATCAGGACCTCCTCGCCGCCGAACCAGCCGCATGTCTCGCCCAGAATGGAGATGCCGCCGTTTTTCACGACCAGATTGCTGCAATAGCCGATGGCCGGGTTGGCAGCAGCCGCCGTCGTCCAGTCGGACGCGCCGCACTGGACACCCAGACGGATATCCGCCACGGAGACTTTCTCGCGCCGGCATGCATGCAGCTGCCGGAGCAGCTCCTCCGCCTGCCGGGCGATGGCGGCCTCCGTTTCCTCACAGGAGGCGTATTCCTGTGCGATGTAGCATGCGGCGGGCTTCTGTCCCTGCATCTGCGCGCAGAGCTTGTCGGCCAGGACGGCTTCGCAGCCGAGGCCCACGAAGATCACCGCGCCCACGTTCGGGTTTTTCGCCAGTCCGAGCAGCATACGCTCCTGCATCTCGCGGTCGTCCTGGATCAGAATGCAGCCGGAGGGGTTCGTGATGCACACCACGTCCGTTTCGTTGCGGAAACGGATGCGCAGATTGTCCACCGGCTGGTTGCCGCATACGCAGGTGGAGACGATCAGCAGATAATTCCGGAAGCCGACGGAGCCTTCTGCGCGGCGGTAGCCGGTCAGCTCCGGCTCCGTTTCCAGACGGAAGGATTCCGGGATCTCCTGCACGGCGGCGGGATCGTAGACAGTATGCCTGCGCTTTTTCCAGCTGCCGATCGGATCGAGCACGTTGTGGACATGCACATAGCCGCCCGCCGGGATCGCTTCGGTGGCCACGCCGATCACATGGCCGTATTTGCAGATCTGTCCGCCCTGCGGGATCTGCCGCAGCGCGACCTTATGGCCCTGCGGGATCGCCTCCTGCGCCTGAAGCTCCAGACATCCGGAGCCCACAGACAGCTCGTCGCCGGGCTGCAGGGCCTCCAGCGCGACGGCGACATTATCATTTTCGTCGAATCGAAGTACCTTTTTCACGCTGCGTTCCTCTCTTTATCACTTGCAGTCACGGACGACAGGCACGGGGCGTCCGTTTTTCAGATGGAATACAATGTTCTTCTTCCAGGCGCTGTCGTCCCGGTCGGGATGATCCGTGCGGTTGAATACGCCGCGGCTCTCCGTCCGGAGGAACGATGCCATGACCTGCATCCGCCCGAGCAGAAGCATATTGGAAAATTCGTAAAGCGACCGCACGCCGCTGCCGCCGCCGGAGCAGGCGTCCGCAAAGGCGGACTCCAGCCGGTCGAGCCCAGAGAGCGCTGTCAGCAGCCCTGCTTCGTCCCGCAGGATCCCGACGTGCCGGTCCATGAGCTTCATCAGCCGCGCGCGCAGCTCCGATACCGGCGTTCCGGACGTCCGGCTCAGATATCCGGCGTGGCGTGCCTCGAACGCGCGGACCGCGTCCTGAAACTGCGTGCCGGAGACGGTCTGCGCGTTCTGCGTCAGATATGCCGCTGCGCTCCGTCCGGCCTGTCTGCCGAATACGAGCACCTCGGCGCCCGCGTTGCCGCCGATCCGGTCCGCGCCGTGCAGACCGCCCATCGCCTCGCCGCAGACAAACAGACCCGTCACGCCGGTGGACGTGTCCGCCTCCGCCTCCACGCCGCCTATGAACGTATGGGAAGCGGGGGCCATCTCCGCGGGGACCTGCGTGATGTCCAATCCGGCGGCCTTCGCGGGAACATAGAAAATGGAGTGCCCCTGCACGATCATATCCCGCGGCAGCATGGTCATGTCGTAATACACGCCGCCGTGCGGCGTTCCGCGTCCGGCCGCGATCTCGCTGGCAATGGCGCGGGAAAGCGGGCCCTTTCTTGCGTTGCTGCTGGAAAGGCCGTAGCGGGGCATGAAGTCCTCGCCCGCGGCGTTATACAGCCGCGCGCCGGAGCGCAGCAGGGTGGTCGGGACGATCTTGCCACGCAGCGCCTCCGGATAGACGAACGAGCAGGGCTCGAACTGCTGGAATTCCATGTCCACCAGCGTCGCGCCCGCACGGGCGGCAATGGCGTAGCCGTCGCCCGTGCAGATGCCCGGATAGGTGCTGACGCCGTGTATGGCGCTGCCGCCGCCGGCGGCAAGGATCACCGCGTCGGCCTGAATGGAAAAAAACGAGCTGTCTTCGTTGCGGATGCACGCGGCGCCGCAGACGCGGCCGTCACACACGACCAGATCCGTGACGGTCACGCGCGGCATGAATTCCACATGGAGCTCCCGGGCGTACTGCTCCATCCGGCGCATTTCTTCCACGCCGGTCAGCGCCTGATGGTGTACAAGGCGGGGATAGCGGCAGCCGAGCGTGCTTAGCGTGTGATAGCTGCCGTCCACCTTGCGGTCAAGCGTGACGCCCAGCGAGGTCAGGAATTCCGTCTCGTGGATCGAACCCTCCGCCAGCTGTCGGGCCAGCGCGGTGTGGTTGATCTCCTGACCGGCCTGCATGATATCCTCGTAGAAGCACTGGAAGCTGTCGCCCGGTTCCGTCACGCAGTTGAAGCCCATGATCTCCGGAGACGCGCAGCTTCCTTTTCCGACGACCAGTACCTCCGCGCCTGTCTCCGCCGCCGCGCAGGCGGCGCGCAGTCCGGCTGCGCCCTGGCCGATCACCAATATCTGTGTCCTGTTTTTCATAGCTCTCCTTATGTAACCGCAGGCGGCCTGAATCGCCGGTCCCTTATCCCCACAGACGCGGCGTTTCGTTTACCAGACGGAAAGAACCTCGTCCATATCTCTCAGGCGCTCCTGCGCCGTGCCGATCTTGTCGGGCCAGGGGATGAAGCTGGGAGAGATCCCGGCGTCCGCCCAGTTTTCGGGCACGACATGGGTGTGCAGCGCCGGCTCGACCACGGGAGTCTCCTGAACGGCGGGAGCCTCCATATAGGCGAAGAGAATGTTCTCGTTGATGCCGATGATCTGGTACTTGTCGCCGCCGAAGGCGCGCTCTTCCTGCAGCGCGTAGTGGTAGAAGCAGTAATTCTGGATGCGGTCGGGCTTCAGAACGCCGATCTTGCCCAGATGGTGTTCAACCGGCGTCTTTCTGCTCCAATGCGCCAGCCCGGCGGGGGCGTTGAAGTGGAAAATATCGATCAGAGAGATCCATTTGCGCGGCGCGGCTTCGCCGGGCCAGGACTCCAGCGTTGCGGAGACGGCGGGCAGCAGCGCGTCGGGGGTCAGCTGGCAGTCGACGGTCTCAAAATAGACGAACACATGCTGCTTCCAGTTGAACAGGGAAAGGCCCAGCAGCCGGCTGGCGCTGATCTCCCGGCGGATACCGGCGGCGTCCTCTGCGGCGGCCGCTTTGCATGCGTCCAGATGCTTCGCAGTGATCGCGGCTCTGTAAAGGTTTCTGTAGATATGCTCCATGGGGGGTCCTCCTTGTATGATCTGACTCTGTCTGATTTTTGGTGCAGCGCGGCGAAAGCCGCGCTGCGATAAATGGGGGAGCCCGCTTCGGATCGATCAATCGACCGTCAGCGGATGGTTGGAGAAGATATAGTCGGCGGCCTTTGCGCCGTCCTCCAGCTGCGCAATGCTCTTAAAGCCGGGGATGCAGGCGCCGATGGCGGGATGCGCGACGCTCCAGGCCATGGCCCAGTGAGACGGCGTCACATTCGCGGGGACGTTCTTTTCAATGAACTCCAGCGCGGCGGCAATGCGCTTCTGCGTGACGTCTTCGCTGTAATAGTAGCTGCGGACGTCGGACTTGTCGAACTTTGCGCCGGGCTTATATTTGCCGGACAGATAGCCCTGTGCCAGCGGGACTCTGGCCAGAACGCCGAGCTCCGCCTTCTGGCAGAAGTCCAGCGTGCCGTTTGTGCCGGGGGCGCTGTCCAGCGCGTTGTAGATCATCTCGACCACGGAGCAGCCGAACAGATCGGCCATCTCGCAGTGCAGCAGATTCTTCACGCCCTGAAGAGACAGACCGTAATTCTTGATCTTGCCGTCCTGCTTTGCCTTGTCCAGCATCGTCCACAGCTCGTCGTTGTCGATCTGGTCGGTGGGGGCGGAATGCATCAGATAGATGTCGATGCAGTCGGTCTGGAACGCGCGCAGGGAATCCTCCAACTGGCCCTTGACAGCGTCGGCGGAGAAGTCGCAGACGACGGTGTCCTCGCCCTTGCCGGTGCGGTAGCGGCCAAACTTGGTGGACAGGACCCACTTGTCGCGGCTGCCCTTGATCGCTTCGCCGACCATCGTTTCGGAGAGATGGTTCGGGCCGTAGCCGGCGGCGCTGTCGATCAGATTGAAGCCCAGCTCCGAGGCGCGGTCAAGAATGCCCTTGACCTCTTCGTTCGTAAATTCCTTGCCCCAGTCGCCGCAGTACTGCCAGGTTCCGAGGCCGATCGCGGAGACACGCAGGCCGGTCTTACCAAGAACGCGATATTTCATAAAATGATTCCTTTCTTTGTTCAAAAAGTTTTTGGCACGGTCGGTGATGCCGGGGTGTTTCACCTTCCGGAAAATTCTTGCGTCGGGAGTCGCATAAAAGAGGGTGCTTGCCGCGCGCCAGACAGGCTTGAGGAGCTGCCCGGCGCGCCGGAGTACAACAGGCAGGGGGTTATTTGCTGAAATCGTCGATCAGCGCTTCGAGCGCCGCCATATAATGGTCGGAGGGGAACCGCGCTGCACCGGCGCCGATCTGCCCGCCGTCCTTGGAGATGATGCCGCCGTGGCAGATGGGCGTGATGCCGGTCTCGATGACCTTGCGCACGTCGATGCCCATGCCGGGGCCGGTGAAGTCCAGAAGGGGAATGGGATAGTTGCTGTTGATGCCGTAGGTGATCTGCTGCATCTCCCGGCTCTGGGCGATGGCCTCGCGGTAGCCGCCGTCACGCAGACGCATGACGACCGGTGCCGCCGCCGCCGCGAACGCGCCCATGCCGACAACCTCGGTCACGGTGGAGTCGCCCATGTAGGGGACGGCGTCCTCCGGGCCCCACTCGCTGGAGAAATAGGAGCCGACGAAGCGCGGAGCGGGAGCGGTGAACCAGCGCTCGCCGAAATGGCTGACCTTGATGCCGGTCTTCACGCCGTTCTGCGCGATGGATGTGACCAGCGTGCAGTAGGGGATGCCCTTGATGCTGCGCGCGATGGACATGCCGCCGGACATGCCCAGCGGATGGAACCAGCGTTCGGTCGCGGTGAACTGGGCGATGCACTTGTTGATGAGCTTGTTGGGCAGACCCGTGTCGAGCAGCTTGGGCACGATCTCGGAGACGAGGATCAGACCGGCTGCGGTCTGGCGCGTGTGGATCTCGTCGCCCATCTGCATGCTGCGGGCGATGATGCTGCGGACGTCGATCGGGCCGAATTTTTCCAGAGCCATCGTGACGGCCGGGCCGAATTCGTCCTCGATCTCCCGCAGATTGCGCTCGACCTCTTCATTGTAAACGCCCCAGACGCCGAGGCCCACGCGGCCCTCAAAGGGGATGCAGTAGCCTTCCAGACCGGTGCGCAGATCCTTGGAGACGTTCACCACCATGTTTGCCGTCACGATGCCGGCGCCCGCGCCCACGCAGAAGTGGTCGTTGCAGGAACCGAGTTCGATCTCGCCGGCCTTGATCATGGCGATGGCCTCTTCCTTCGTCTTGGCGAGGCCCGCGTGCAGCGCGCCGCCCACGACGCCCTTTTTCTGCGTGGAGATCAGGTGATCCCAGTCATTGGGGGGGCCGGAGTGCAGGATCATATTGGGCTTCATGCCGGGAACGACGTCGATGGCCTTTTTGATGCCGATCCAGTGGGGCTCCGCCGCCAGCATGTTGGCGATGGCCTGCTTGTTGGCGGCCTCGATCTTCTCCACGATCGCCGGATCGAGCCGATCCAGCTTTTTCAGCAGCCCGACGTTGATGGGCGGCTTCCATTTGATCTGGTCAACGCTGACGCCCTGCCCGCGCAGGCCGTCGCCGAAGCCCTCAAGGCCCAGGTTGATGGCCTTGATCTTGCCGATAATCTCACTCATTTCTGAACCTCCTTCGCAATCAGTCCGGAAAGCAGCGCCGCTCTGCCGTTGCTCTCCAGCACGATCACACCAAGATCCTCCAGCGTCTTCTTCTGCTTCTGATAGTCCTGCGGATCGAGATCCGTGCCGCAGATCGACGCGATCATGCAGATATGGCGGCCCTCCGCCTCTGTTTTTTCGCGGATCTGCCGCAGAGAATCCGCGATCGTTCCGGCAGGATCCTCATGGACGCCGTAGCCCAGCAGGAGGTCGAACAGCAGAATGGCGGTGTCGGGATCGCTGCCCTCCTGCACGAGACGGTCGTTGAGAATGGACGGGTCCATGACAGGATGCGGCTTGCCGACGGTAAATTCCTCGTCGCCCATGTCGACCAGGCAGTTTTTCGTGCTCACATGGCGGTTTTCCATCATGGTCACATGGCCGAAGTTGATGTTGGAATACAGGTCGGAGATCATCTCCTGAAGGAGCATGACCGCCTCTTCACTGTGTGTGCCGCCGCAGAACAGGCCGCGGAGGTACTTCTGGCCGCCGGTCAGCTTCGCGGCTTCCGCTTTGGCCAGGGGGAGCAGCTCCTCACAGACGGAGGCGACATAGTCGCCCTTTTCCGGGGTCTCGCCGCGCGCGAGCGCGACTGCCATGGAGGCGGCCTCCTCCAGCGTCTTTGCGCAGTATGCGCCGCTGGCTTCCACGTCCGAGGCCTTACCGCCCAGGAAGAAGATCACGACCGGCTTGCCCATGGTCTTGACCGCGGCGAACATCTTCGCCATCGTATCGGGATGAGGCGGCTTGGAGATCAGAACAATCACATCGGTATCCGGGTCGTTTTTCAGGATGCCCATGCCCATGAGCATGGTGCTGCCGCCGACCTCCTTGGACAGGTCGCGGCCGCCGGTGCCGATGGCCTGCGAAATGCCTTCGCCCCAGTTATGGACCAGCATGGCCACTTCCTGAAGACCGCTGCCGCTGGCCGCCACGATGCCGATGTGCTTGCGGCGGACCTTGCTCATGAGGCCGATCGAAATGTTGTCGATGATCGCGGTGCCCGCGCCGGGGCCCATGACCAGCAGGCCCTTTTCCCGGCCGATCCGCTTCATTTCGAGCTCGTCCTCGAGCGGAACGTTGTCGCTGAACATGAATACATGCATGCCGGCCTTCAGCGCCTTGATGCCCTCATAGGCGGCGAAGTCGCCGGGCAGGGAGATCACGGCCAGATTCAGCTCCGGGTCGGCGGCTGCTGCCTGCTCCACGGACACGTACTGCTGTGCGGTGCTGCCGGAGGCGGGCTTCTTTGCGTTCAGAAGCCCCGCGAGGCATTCCTCTACCGCGGCCATCACGTCCTCGTCCGCGTCTACCGCCACGATCAGATCGTTCGTACCGGCGGCCTCCGTCTCGGCGTTCAGTGCGCCGAACTCCCGGAGGACGGTCTTGTTCAGGTCCGTACCCATTACGGCTACCGCTTTTTTTACGCCGTCCAGCGCGCCAACAGCCTTGCCGGTTTTCATCAGAAAGACGGAATCCATGTAGTTGTTGGACTTGATCATAGTCTGGATCACTGTAAAACCACTCCTTCCTGTTTGTATGTATCGATTCTCACGTCCCGGACGCTCCGGGAATTATCGCAGACTTTCGAGCGTCTCGTTGTAGGCGTCGATGAAGCTCTTGCTGACCTTCTGAAGCGGGGGATAGTCGAGCAGAGTCTCGTCGCTCAGACCACGCAGCTCATAGGCCGCGCGGAACGTCTCGCTGCGCAGCAGCGTGTGGAGGATGTTCTCGTCGATCGGCTGACGGATCACATCGCGGTTTGCACGCGGCGCTTCGTCGTAGAGCGCGACCATGTTGGCCATGCTGGTCAGCGCGACGGGATGCGCCGCATCCTCGCACAGAACAGCGGCGATGGACCATGCGCCGCGGGCCGAGCCGCCCATGATGATGGGGTCGATGCCCTTGGTGCGGTTGTTGGCATAGGAGCGGTTGAGGATGTAGGTCGCGGCGTTGTGGGAGATCTCGACCGCTTCCTTCTCGTCCACGCCCTGCGCGATCAGCTCGTTCTTGACATAGTCGTCGATGATGCCGCCCATGAGCACGAGGAAGTCGCCGTATTCGCCGTAGCCGATGATGTCGCCGAAGGTGTCATGCTGGAAGACGGAGAAATTCAGCGTGATGCACAGCCGCAGGCCGTCCTTCTTCAGCGTCCGGATCGCCTCACGCGCAGCGGGAACAGCGGGAATCTTGTAAACGATGTTGGGGTCATCCGTGCCGAAGATGTCGCGGAACGCGGCCTCAAAGAAGCGGATCTCGTCGATCATGGCCTGCGTGTCGCCCGCGTGGATCTTCGTGGGGTTGGGCTGGATGCACACGAAGCCGTATTTGCCGTGGCTGGCCTCGTAGATGGGGCGGATCTCCTTCGCAACGTCGCGCACGGTGTAGATCCAGCACCAGAGGACCTTTTCCTCGGCGGTGATGCCGGGGTGCTTACGTTCCGTCTCGGCTACGATCTCGGCCCAGCGCTCGGGGAAGTCCAGACGGAACAGGTTGATCTTTGCGGGGTTGCTGGTCACGAAGCGCGCGCCGCGCCGGAAAGACCACTCATAGCCCGTGCAGAGGTCGTGGCCCCAGATGAAGCCCATTTTGCCCTCGTCGTGCATGCGGCACAGATAGGAGCTGTTGGCGGTGCGGATGCTCTCGGCCTCGGCCTTGGCGGCAGCCAGCTCTTCCGCGGGGAGCAGCGTTTCCAGCTGGGTCTCCAGCGTACCTGCGGCAGCGCGGATCTCTTCGCGGCCGACTGCGCCCACCAGCGTCCATTCCACCAGACGGGACTGAAGGTCGATGAAGATCTCCTTCATCACAGCCGCGTCGTTTTCGGCCAGCAGGCGCGTCAGCGCGTTGCGGAAGCCCTTGGGGGAGATTGCGAATACGATGTCTTTTCTTGCCTGAGAGTACGTCATAGCTCTGCCTCCTTAAAAAATGGGAACACGTTATTTCTTGTTTCTGAAATGGGGAACCTCTGCAAATTCAAACACGGTGCGCAGGATGGGGTCGTAGGCGTAGCCGCAGCGGCGGTAGCCGCGGATCTCGTCTTCCATCTCTGCCTCGAAGATCAGCTCGCAGCCTTTGTCGAGGAAGAGCTGAAGATATTTCTCATAGTCCTTGACCGTGTGGCAGACGTGGTTGATGCCGTTGGGGTCGCGGCGGAAGAAATCCATGTGCATGCCCTCGGACACCGGCTGGATGATCTCGATCCCGCAGCCGCCGACGGGCGGATGCACGGCGGCCTTCACGTAATAGCCGTCAAAGGGCTTGCCGTAGCAGGTGGCCTTGAGCGGCTTGTATTCCACCATAGTCCACTGATCCAGCCCGTAGATCTTCTCAAGCTGCCGGCACGCGGCCTCGCGGTCTGCGACCAGATAGCCGGCGTGCTGGAAGGGGATCTGTTCAAGAAGGCTCATAACCGCGCTCCTTTCTCGTTTCGGAAGTACGGGATCTCCGCGATCTCGATGTAGCTGTTGAGCGCCTTGTCATAGACGTAGTGGCAGCGGCGGAAGCCGCGGATCTCGTCGGTGTATTCCGTTTCGAGAACCAGCTCGCAGCCTGCGTCCAGGAAGGTCTGAAGCGCCTTGTCAAAGTCCCGGACGACGTGGCAGATGTGGTTGATGGTCTGCGTGCCGCCCTTCAGCACGTCCATCTGCAGACCGGGCGTCTGCGGCTCCAGAACCTCGATCCGGGTCCCGGTGTTGGGCAGGGAGATGGCGATCTTTACGTAGGGATCCTTGTATTCCTGTCCCCGGTAGACGTATTTGGAGGGACGCCATTCCACCATCTGCCATTCCTGAATGTCATACAGCTCGCTCAGGCGCGCCATGGCCTTTTCGCGATTTTCCACAACGAAGCCGATGTGGGCGATCTGATAATCCTTGAGGAGATTTTCCATGTTTTCGTTACCTCTGTTCAAAACAATCCTTGTCCATCTGCTGCAGATCGCGGAGCTGGCCGGTCAGGTATGCGACCCGCTCGGGCGTTTCGCCCTGCGCGAATCCGGTTTCCAGGAAGGTGTCCGCGATCATCTCGCCCTGACCCTTGCCGACGACATAGCCGCCCATGGTCAGCACATTGGCCCCTAAAAACTGCCGGGCCAGCCGCGCGGTGTACGGGCTCTCGCAGGCTACGGCGAATACGCCCTCGTGCTTGTTGGCCAGCATGGCCATGCCCGCGCCGGAGCCGCAGATCAGGATAACGGCCTCCACCGCGCCGGATCTCAGCAGCGCAACGGCCGCGCGGCAGCCCTCGTGCCACCATACCGGCTTGTCCGCTTCCTTCATGCCGACGTCCGTGATCTCGTGCCCTTTTGCCCGCAGGTGCGGCAGCAGATGCTCCTTGAGTTCAAAGCCGCCCTTATCAGCGGCGATCGCTAGCTTCATGTTCTGTCCCCGCTTATTTGTCGTGGTTGACTTCGCAGTCCAGCAGGACCTTGACCTGCTTGCCTTCGGGATCCATGGCCTTCATGAAGGCGTTGTAGGCATCCTCCAGCGGATAGACATGCGTGACGAATTTGGACAGATCCTCGTCCATCAGACCCTCGTTGACGATCTGCGTCGCACGGTAATAGTCGCGCGTCTCATACATGTTCACGCCGATGATCGTCATCTGGTATACCAGCACGTGACGGACGTACAACTCGCGGTTCTGCGTGGTGACGCCGACGAACATGAACGTGCCGCCGCGGCGGGTCGCGTTCAGACACAGGTCGTAGCTTGCCTGCGCGCCGCAGCACTCGAAGGTCACGTCGAACAGCTTGCCGCCGTTCCATTTCTTCGCTTCCTCGCTCACGTTTTCCTTCATGGGGTTGAACGCCTGGATGCCGAGGCTCTTCAAGAACGCGATGCGGTTTTCGTTCGGCTCGCTGACGACGACCTTGGCACCCAGGAATTTGCAGTAGCTGGCGATCATGCCGCCGATCACGCCGCCGCCGGAGATCAGCACGGACTGGCCGGGCTCCAGACCGCTTCTGCGCACGTCGTATACGGCGACGGCCAGCGGCTCGGTCAGCGCGGCGATCTTCAGGTCGATGCCTTCACGCAGGGGGAAGACCACCTTGGCGGGGAGCTTGCAGTATTCGGCGTAGGCGCCGTTGCCCTCGTCGGCGAGGGTCATCAGCTTGATGCCGCCCTCACAGATGCTCTCGTGGCCGGTCCGGCAGTTGTCGCAGATGCCGCAGCTGAAATAGGGGCGGCCCGTGACCCAGTCGCCGACCTTGTAGGGCAGCTCACTGTCGCAGTTGATCTCGACGACCTGACCGACAAGGATAATACCGCCCGCCGCAGACAGCTTCTTGAGGGCCTCGGCAGACACTATGCTGCCCGGCAGGGCCAGACCCAGAGCCCCAGCCATGATCTGCATGGTGGATGCAGTTCCGATAAAGGAACAAGCGCCGCAGCTCGGACATGCGTTGTGTTTTGCCCAGTTTAAGCGTTTCTCATCGATCTCACCGCGCTCATACTGGGCGCTGTACATACCAAGCTGTTCCAGAGTTAACATCTCCGGACCTG
>ENA-OUQF01001117-OUQF01001117.1-human-gut-metagenome-genome-assembly--contig:-NODE-1117-length-17053-cov-16.958230_pt1 | contig 17053 bp, 7 predicted proteins | sample MGYA00237947_ERZ548826 | MGnify/ENA primary metagenome ERZ548826 (study PRJEB26490, sample SAMN05194701) | human gut metagenome | biome: terrestrial biome; feature: human-associated habitat; material... | reverse complement strand
ATTTCATGATGATTGTCTCTTTTTTTGAGTCAACCATTTTCAGTCCAATACAGATTGAGTTCGCAAATGGGTTTGGTACGGCAAAGGCAGGGTCTGCCGTACCAATCTCTCCACACAGCCCCGGGTCCAGCAGTCACTTCCGCAACCCGGGGCCCAGCAGCCACTTCCTCAGCCCGGGACCCGGCAGCCATTTCCGCAGCGCCGGGCCCGGCACTGTGACAGCGTGGAATCAGCTTTGTGAAAATTCGGGGATTCAAAGTTGCTGATTACAATCCTCGTCCGGCGCCCTGTCCGTGGAACATTCGCCTGTGCGTGGAACATCGCGGTGCGCACCAGGGGCGTTTTCTCTCACCGCGCCGGTTTTCAGAAGCTCGCGTGCGCAAAAAGGGGCCTGGTGCGCACGGGACAGCACTTGGGCGCACGGGCCTGGTGCGCACGGCGAGTCAACTATTTTCAGGCAAGCTCGGAGCCAACCGCATCACCAGCACCAGAAGCCACGCGCCAATCAAACCAGCAGCCCCGCAACATCACACACCAACCCGCATCAACCACATCACCAACACCAGAAACCACGCGCCAATCAAGCCAGCAGCCCCGGCAACACCACACATCAACCCGCAGCAACCGCATCAGCCAACGCCAGAAGCCACACACCGACCGCATCACCGGCGCCGGAAAACCGTGCGCCAACCACATCACCAACGCCAGAAACCAGCGCCGCCTGCATCAACGCTTCTTGTACTGCGACGGGGAGACGCCGAACATTTCCTTGAAATACTTCGCGAAGTATTTCTGCGTGCCGAAACCCACCGCCTCGGAGACTTCGACGACACTCAGTCCCGCGTCCGCGGACAACAGCTGGGCCGCCCTCTTGAGCCGCATGGTACGCATGAACACAGAAGGATTCATCCCATAAAGAGACTGTATCTTGCGATAAAGGCTCATCCTGTGCATGCACACATCCGAGGCCAGATCCTCCACGGAATAGTCCGGATTGCCCATATTAGCCTCTATCTTCTCCATTATCAGCGCCATCAGTTTCTGGTCCACCGTCGTGACCGTCACATGCATGGGCGACACGTCCGCCCCGGCGGAGAACGAGCGCATGCGCTTCTCGCGCTCCTCGAGCAGATTGCTTATGCGCGCCTCAAGCATCTCCATCCGGAAAGGTTTCGAGAGATATGCGTCCGAACCGCAGTCATAGCCCTTGATGCGGATATCCTCGGACATCCTGGCCGTGATAAGCACGACAGGGATGTGCGAGGTCTCGACATCGTTCTTGATGCGCTTAGTCAACTCGAACCCGTCCATCTTTGGCATCATGACATCACATACTATAATGTCCGGAGTCACAGAACGGAGCTTATCCAGACAGTCCTCCCCGTCTGAAGCCGAGCACACCTTGTAGCTGTGTGAAAGCTCATCGCGGAGATAATGCCTGAAATCCGCATTGTCATCAACCACCATGATGCACTTCCTGCCGTCTGCCTGAATGGCGGCGGGATCATCCCCGGCATCGTCAGCCTCAGAAGTGACATCAAGAAGCGACTGCGGGAGAACGACAGAAAACACCGACCCCTTACCGACCTCGGAAGTGACGGACACAGTGCCGTTGTGCATCTCCACATATTGCTTGACAAGATTGAGACCTATACCTGACCCGGTCGAAGAACCGGCATCGGGACTGCGGTAGAAACGGTCAAAGACATGAGGCAGATCCGAAGACGGTATCCCTATGCCGCTGTCCCTGACATCAATGCGCACCGAGCCGTCGTCCATCCTGGAGAGACACAGTTCGATGGAACCGCCCTCAGGGGTGAACTTCAGGGCGTTGGACAGGAGATTGTTGATCACTTTCTGCATCATGGTGCTGTCGAAGGCCACAAGGCAATTGTCCGCATCATCGACCAGGCTCAGACGTATGCGCTTCTTCTCGGCACCGTCACGGAAGGTCTCCATCACCCCGGCGACAAACTCCGAGATGCTGCCGTTGCGCAACTGGAGCTTCTCGCCACCCATCTCAAGCTTACGGAAATCAAGCAGGTGATTCACCATATCCAGAAGCGCCTTGGCGTTGCGGTGCATCGTGTCCAGCCTGGTGTATTCGTCACTCCCCTTCTTGTCCTTCATAAGACTCTCAAGCGGGAGGATTATCAAGGACAGAGGTGTCCTGAGCTCGTGGGAGATGTTGGTGAAGAACCTGAACTTCATCTGGTTGAGCTCATCCTCCTGCAAGCGCTGCTCCTCTGCCCTCTGCAACGCCATCTTATGACGAGCCCGGCGGTAGAACAACGTCACGGCAATCCAGATGCCGGCCATCAGCAGGGCGGCATAGACAAACATCGCCGCAGTGGAGCGCCAGAACGGTGGCCTTACCAGGACAGGGACAGAAACGCTCCGGCTCCAGTCCACGCCATTGTTGGAAGCCTCCACCTCGAATACATATTTCCCCGGTTCCAGGAACGTGTACCCGGCCTCCCCGAGCGGAGACGAGGCCGACATCTGCCACTCATCTTCAAACCCGGCAAGCCTGTAACGGTAGCGACTGTGCCGCGGATTTGCATAATTGAGATTCGTGAAGGTAAAACGCAGGGATGTCCTGTCATACGGCAGCCTGATGTCCTTCAGAGACATCTCCTCGCCACCGACGGTGAATGACGAGATTCTCGGAGGCACGCCGTAATCAGGAATCCTCAGGGAACGGGGAGGTATCACGCACATGCCTGATGAACCTCCGAAATATATGGTGCCGTCCGAATGCTTCAGCACGGACTTAGGGAAAAATGACCCGCAGTCAAGGCCGTCATCCACGCCATAATCGGTCCGCAGTACCGAACCGTCGGCCTCTACCATGATGCCGGATATGCCGCTGGTGGACATGGCCCACACCACACCGTCATCATCCTCGGCGACGCCCATTATGACCCCGGAAGACATTATGCACCGCGGTTCAGATGTCCCCTCCTTGAGATAAAGGCCGCCCGATTCCGCCAGCCACAGACGGCCGGAAGTGTCCTCGAAAACCTGATTGGTAAAAGTGAAAGAGTCTTCTTCCCCGATATCCACGACCTCACCGGCAAGCGGGTCATAACGAAAACGCCCGTTATCACCCGAAGCCACGATGGAACCGTCCTTCATGAGGAAGATGTCACGGACCATCATATAGCGTTCAAGCCCAGGACAGGAATCCTTCAACAGGGAGATGCCCCCGTTTTCCGGATCGAAGCGTCCCAATCCTCCATAGACGGAAATCCAGTACTGCCCGCCGGCATCCTGAGTCAAGGCTCGGACGCAATTGAAGTTGGGCATGGCTTTCTGATAGGCGACATCGACGGCGAACTTCTGCGGCCAGGTATAGTGGCGCACACGGCGGCCGTCTATACAATAGAGCCCGTTGTAGAAAGTCCCGGCCCAGATTCTCCCGAGAGAATCTACGAACAGCCCGATGACGAGTTCGTCCTTCAGTTCCGGCCACGGGGCCTCCATGGTCTGAGTGACCGGATCGTATCTGAGCAGTCCGTGTATCGTGCCGACAAGAACTTTCCCGTCGGATGATTCGGCCAGGCACTTGACGCTTTCGTCAGGCATGGCGCCGCCTTTGAGAGTGGAGCCGTTGACCGTATTTATCCTGACGAGATCAGGATGCCAGAAAAGCAGTCCTTCCTGCTGCGTAGCTATCCAGACACCGCCTTTCGGGTCGGCATAGATTCTTGATATGTCAAGATGGGGATAGACCGGCTTGGCGCCGATCCTCTGGAGATACGGGAAACGGAGGACAGTGCCGTCGCTATAAAACAAGCGCACACCGGACCTTGCCGACCCGACCCAGAGATTGTCCCGGCCATCTACGGCAATCGAAGTGAAAAGATCGTCGCTTCCCGCCGGAATATCTTCGACAGCGGCAAGTTTCCCATCGCGCGGATCGAAACTGACCAGATGTTTGTCGGACATGAACCAGCGCAGCCCGGAAGACGCTTCGGCCGTCTGGGTGTGGCTCATGTCGCCGCCCCGGAAGAACTGGCTCAATGTGTCATGTGGCACCGCTTCAGGCTGCTGAATATCGTAGACGAAACATTCCGTCTTCCTATCAAACGCCCACACATGATCACGCGTGTGAAGAATAACCCTGTCATTATCAGCGTCATAAGCGATACGGTCCTGCCCGCTATACTCGGCATAAGGCACACGCACGGGATCCCAGCGCCAGTTCTTGAACCCCGCCCCGTCATAGAAGCACAGCCAAGAAGAAGTCTGGATGCACATCAGTCCGTCCGGCAGCAGCATCATATCCCTGACATTGTTCTCCGGCAAGCCCTTGGAAGCGTCGAGCATACGGAAGGCATAGGACTTCTCCGCCCCATGGACGCAAAACCCGAGCAGCAGGAGAGACAGCGATATGACTGCAAGACGCCTCATTCCCCGTCAAAGACAGACAAGTCCCATTCGTCCCTCCAACGGAGGACAAAACGCCCGTCCTCAAACTCGACAGGCAGCCACACATAGCGGCCGTCTATGGCATTGTCCGGAGTCCACCTGTCCCCCATATATATGAAAGCGTCCTTCTTACCGGCCACAGGCAGGAAGAAAGTGCTCTGAGAATGATACGTGGTCTCGCTGTCGGCATCCACGCAAGGGTTGCCCAGCTGCGTCCACGGGCCCCAGATAGAAGGGGCCACGGCGGAGTGGGCCGGATTAGGCCGCCATCCGGTGCATTCAGAACCCATGAAATAGTACAGCCCGTCCTTCTTGAAAATGGCCGGCGCCTCCATGCGGTCTCCTATGAACGCCCTGACATACTTGCCGCTGAAATCGAGATAATCGTCAGTCAGCTCCGCAATATGGATGACGCTGTTGGACTCCGACGAGCAGATATGGTACGCCTTGCCGTCATCATCGACGAATAGAGTCATGTCGCGCGAATGCTGCCCCCTGTCAAAGTCGCGCCCGAGCGTGTTGACGGAATCCGGATGCTCCCCCTTGGCAAGGTTCGGCCTATCCCGCCAGTCCGCCCCCTCAGGACGCACTTTGTGAGACGGAAGCACATTGACAGGCCAGGTGCGGATCACCGTCCTGGTGGCCCTTATGAACTGATAAGGCCCGGTCACCCGGTCCGCCTGGGCGATCCCGACCATGGCACCACCATAACCGGCCCCCTTAGGCTCAAGATGGAACCACATCACGAACTTGCCGGTCGCGGCATTGTATATCACCTTGGGGCGTTCGAGTATGCATCCGTCCGTCACCGGAGATTCCGGATCCTTGCTGACCTTGAACGCGACCCCCTCATCCTTCCAGTTATAAAGATCCATGGAAGAATAGCAGTGCACCCCGACATGAGCCTGATTGCCGGCGCGTCCGGCGGTCTTGTGCTCGCCGAACCAATAGTATACGCCATCATGCAGGAGCACTCCGCCTCCGTGGGCGTTGATGTGCACACCCTTGTCGTCAGGCCAGATTTCCCCTGGCCGAAAAGCGCTGCGCTGGGCAGCGGCAGGCAGCACAAGTGACAAGGCTGCCGCCAATGTGGTGAAAAACTTCATTCTCATCGTAAACTGGTTTTATCCATATTACGCGCGACAGCGTAAAAATACTTAAAAAGTTTTTATTTTCGGAGTGCAGCTGGCAAGCGGCCATAAATAATCACTGAGTAAAACACCGGCCTTGTCCGTATATGTAGATATGAAACTGAAAAGAATACTGATTTCATTGTCCGTCCTGACATCCATTACGGTTGCGGGACAGGAGTTTGTGCACCCGGGAATCCTGCACGGCAAAGAAGACCTGATCCGTATACGCTCATATGTGGAAAACAAGACACAACCGGCATACGGATCATGGGAGAAACTCATCTCCGACCCGAAATCATCGGCTGACTATAAGGTGCAGGGACCGTTCCCCATCATCTCCAGAGCGGACGAGTACGCATGGACAAAGAAGCCTTGCGAGGAGGACTTCAACGCCGCTTATTATAATGCGCTGATATGGACGGTCACCGCCGACAAGGCCCACGCCGACAAGGCGATGGAGATAATCCGCAAATATGCCGCCGTCTTGAGGAAGATCACTCCGAGGGACGATCCTCTATGCGCCGGGCTCCAGGGATTCATCATCACCAACGCGGCCGAACTGATGCGCTACACCTATCCGTCAAACACTTACAAGAACGGCTGGACGGACGGCGACACCCGCGCGATGGAGACCATGCTGCGCGAGGCGTTCATCCCGGTATTCACCAAGTTCTACGCCACCCCGGCCTACACCAACGGCAACTGGGGGCTCTCCGTGCTCAAGGGCATGGTAGGGATGGGGGTGTTCCTCGATGACCGCGACCTCTATGAAGATGCTGTCAGGAAGTATCTCGAACCGGGCAGCGACAACAGTTCCCTGCCCGACTACACCGCCCCGTCCGGACAGCTTCAGGAGAGCGGCCGGGACCAGGCGCACTGCATGCTCGCCCTCGGCTGCATGGCTGAAATCTGCGAAGTGGCCTGGAAACAGGGCAGAGACCTCTACTCAGCACTTGACAAGCGCTTGCTGACCTGCTACGAATACCTCTCCCGCTATAACCTCGGCAATGACGACCTCCCGTTCTTCACCTGGAAGGACAAGACCGGCAAATACTGCCGTTGGGACAAGATAAGCCCGCAGGCGCGCGGTCAGTTCCGCTCCGTATTCGAAATCGCCTACGCCCATTACGCCGGGCGCAAAGGCCTTAAGATGCCGTACACCGCCGCAGTTCTGGAAAGAATCCGCCCGGAAGGCAAGGCATGGACCTGCGACAATCCGGGATTCGGCTCACTCCTGTTCTGGCTCGGAGACGGCGGCATATACAGGCAAGGCTGGATAGACTTCAACAAAAACGGAGTCAAAGACATATACGAGGACCCTTCCGCCCCGGAAGAGGACAGGATCAGGGACCTCCTCTCCAAGATGACGCTTGAAGAGAAGACATGCCAGATGGTGACCCTCTACGGCACCGGCCGCGTGCTCAAGGACGAGCTGCCGACTCCTGAATGGAGCAATGAGATATGGAAAGACGGAGTGGGCAACATAGACGAGGAGCACAACGGGGTCAAGAACCCGTCTTCGCCTTATGCCGCCGATTTCACAAAGCATGTGGAGGCGCTCCAGACAATCCAGAGATGGTTCGTGGAGCAGACACGGCTCGGGATACCTGTGGACTTCACCAACGAAGGCATACGCGGGCTGTGCAGCGTCGGAGCGACATACTTCCCGGCCCAATGCGGCCAGGGAGCCACATGGGACAAGGAACTCATATCCGAGATCGGCAAGGTCGAAGCCAGGGAGGCATACCTGTTAGGTTACACCAACATATACTCCCCTATCCTCGACATCTCGCAGGACCCGCGTTGGGGGCGTTGCGTGGAGACCTACGGCGAAGACCCTTACCTCGCGGGACAGCTCGGCAAGAGGATGATACAGTCTCTGCAGGCTGGCGGTGTCGTGTCAACACCGAAACATTTCGCCGTCTACAGCATCCCGGTCGGGGGTCGCGACGGCAAGACCCGCACCGACCCCAAGGTCGCGCCGCGCGAGATGCGCACGCTCTATCTGGATCCTTTCCGCGTGGCTTTCACCGAAGCCGGAGCGCTGGGGGTGATGAGCTCCTACAACGACTATGACGGGGTGCCTGTCAGCGGCAGCAAGTGGTTCCTCACCGACCTGCTGCGCGGACAGTGGGGTTTCAGAGGCTATGTAGTGTCCGACAGCGAGGCGGTCGAGTTCCTCAGCGACAAGCACAAGGTCGCTGAATCTTACGAAGACGCCGTGGCGCAGTGCATAAATGCCGGACTCAATGTACGCACCACATTCCGCACACCGGAATCATTCGTGCTGCCGCTCAGGGACGCCGTGAGGCACGGCAAGATCAGCATGGAGACTCTCGACTCGCGTGTCGCCGACATCCTCAGGGTCAAGTTCCGCCTGGGCTTGTTCGACAACCCGTACCGGGGCGACGCCGGACTTGCCCTCAAAGAAGTACACAGCCCGGAGCATCAGGCGCTCTCGCTGCGCGCGGCAAGGGAGTCCATGGTGCTGCTCAAGAACGAAGGCGGCATGCTCCCTCTGTCCAAGAACATCAAGCGCATCGCCGTCATCGGCCCCAATGCAGATGAGAGAGAACAGCTCATCTGCCGATACGGCCCGGCAGCCGCGCCGGTCAAGACCGTGCTCGAGGGTGTACGCGAGCTGCTTCCGGAGAGCAAAGTCACCTATGCAAAAGGATGCGACATCATAGATCCGCATTTCCCGGAAAGCGAACTCATGGATTTCGAAAAGACTCCTGAAGAGAAGCGCATGCTCAAAGAGGCGGTCTCCACCGCCAGGAAAGCCGACGCCGTCATCCTCGTGCTCGGAGGCAACGAACTCACAGTACGGGAAGACCGCTCCCGCACCAGCCTGGATCTCCCGGGCAGGCAGCAGGAACTGATGGAGGCCGTCGTCGCCACAGGGAAGCCTGTGGTCCTTGTGCTGCTCGACGGGAGGGCATCAACCATCAACTGGGCGGGCCGCAATGTCAAGGCCATAATCCACGGCTGGTTCCCGGGAGAATTCTGCGGGCAGGCTGTAGCAGAGACCGTTTTCGGTGACAACAACCCGGGCGGGCGCCTCGCTGTCACATTCCCCAAGAGCGTGGGACAGATACCTTTCGCATTCCCGTTCAAGCCAGGCTCCGACGAATCTTGCAGCACCTCCGTATGGGGCGCCCTATATCCTTTCGGACATGGATTGAGCTACACGACATTCGGGTATTCCGATCTCTCCATAAGCCCGCAGGAGCAGACTCCGGACGGCAACATAGAAGTCAGGTGCACCGTCACCAACACCGGCGGACTGGCCGGAGACGAAGTTGTCCAGCTCTACATCAACGATGTCGTGAGCAGCGTCACGACCTACACCAAAGTCTTGAGAGGTTTCGAGCGCATCAGCCTCAAACCGGGAGAAAGCCGCGATGTCACATTCACCCTGACCCCGCAGGATCTCGGGCTCTGGGATTCTGAGATGCGGTTCACCGTTGAACCTGGCCTGTTCGAAGTATTTGTCGGGGCTTCCTCGACCGACATACGACTCAAGAGTTCATTCAAAATACAATGAGAAGATTACTATATACCCTCATCTGTCTCACCTTGACCCTGCCGGCCATTGCCGGAGAAGGCTATGTAGACAAAGTCAACCCGTTCATCGACAGCCACCGCTCGCGATGGTTCTTCTTCGACTCGGCCTCCCTCCCGCTCGGGATGGTGAGCCTCAGTCCCGATACCGGCACCGCCCACTCATGGGGTTCCGGATATCTCTACGACTCCCTGCATGTACGCTGTTTCAGCCACATCCACAACTGGCAGATGTCAGGGGTCGCAGTAATGCCGACCACCGGCGAATTCAAGGGTCATCTCGGGATGGACGCCTACCGCTCGGCATTCAGCCATGAGGGCGAGACCGCGAAACCCGGCTATCACAAGATACATCTTGACGACTACGGGATCACCGCCGAACTCACTGCCACGACCAGGGTCGGGCTGCACCGCTACACCTTCCCGCAGAGCGGCGGGAGCACGATAATCTTCGACAGCGGAGCCTTTCTCGCGCACGGGCCGACCTGCTATTCGGAGGTGTGGCAGGTGAATGACAGCACCATAGCAGGATGGGAGATAATGGAAGCCACCGGCCGCCGGCCCAAAGACACGCCCGTGTATTTCTGGGCCGAGCTCTCAAAGCCGGCAGAAGAGGTGACATGCTGGAAAGAAGGCCGTATCATCAAGAACACGGCACCGGCACGCGTATCCGGCAAGAACGCGGGACTCGCGGTACGGTTCGCCACCGGCGAGGGGGAGCAGGTGCTGATGAAAGTGGCCGTTTCCTATACGGGCGTCGAGAACGCCAGGGCCAACATGCGCGCCGAACTTCCCGGCTGGGACTTCGACAGGACACGGCAGGCCGCATACGACGAGTGGAACGAGAAACTCGGCCGTATCGATGTCAGCGGCGGCACGCACGAGCAGCAGGTCAAGATGTACACCGACCTGTGGCATGCCCTGCTGGGCAGGCACATAGTGAGCGACGCCGACGGGCACTACCTGGATCTCACAGGAGATGCCCCGGCAATCAGGAGAATCCCGTGCGGGCAGGACGGAAAGCCGCTCTACAACCACCACAACTTCGACGCGTGGTGGGGCAGCCACTGGTCGCTGGACATACTCTGGACACTCGCCTACCCCGAGATAGTTGACGACTTCTGCAACACCATGCTGGACTACTACCGCAACGGAGGTCTGATCCCGCGCGGTCCGTCCGGCGGCAACTACACCTATGTGATGATCGGGGACCCGGCCGTGAGCGTGTTCGCCGCCGCGTACAACAAAGGCATACGCGGCTATGACGCTCTGCTGGCCTACGAAGGGCTCCGCAAGAACGCTCTCCGCGGCGGAATCCGCGACCACGCAGGCTACGACCACCGCAAGGACGCAGTGTCAGGCGGTATGGAATACTACGAGGAGCGCGGCTATGTGCCCGATGGCAGGCCCAATCTGAAAGCCATGCACACCACAGGGGCCTCCATGACCCTCGAATACGCCTATCAGGACTGGTGCCTCGCGCAGCTGGCCAAGGCCCTCGGGAAGACGGATGACTATGACTTCTTCATGGCCCGCTCCGGCAACTACCGCAATGTCTGGGACCCGTCCGTAGGATTCATGAATGCACGCGGCCTGGACGGGGAATTCTTCAAGGACTTCGACCCTCTCGAAATCTCCGAGAAAGACGGGTTCTGCGAGAGCAACGCCGCCATCTACTCGCACTTCGTGCCTCACGATGTCCCGGGACTGATGGAGCTCTTCGGCGGCAGGGACAAGTACATAAAGCGACTCGACGAGCAGTTCAGGCTCAGCGAGCCGAACGGGTTCTTCCGTTCTTCCGACCCGGCCATGAAACAGTACAACTGGACAGACTACGGCAACCAGCCCGGCACCGGGATGGCTCACATGTTCAACCGTGCCGGCGCCCCGTGGCTCAGCCAGAAATGGGTCCGGAAGGTCAAGGCAGCCTACGGGGACATCACCCCGTACGGAGGCTACCGCGATGACGAGGACCAGGGACAGATGGGCGCGCTGGGCGTGCTGATGGCAATCGGCCTCTTCGAGGTGGACGGGGGATGCAGCACCACCCCCGCCTACGAACTCACCTCGCCTCTGTTCGACAAAGTGACGATACGCCTCAACCGGGACTACTACCCCGGAGAGAAGTTCGAGATAATCACGAGAAACAATTCCGAAAGGAACATGTATATACGCAGGGCGAGCCTCAACGGCAAGGTATGGAACGATTGCGCCGTGCCTCATGCCGAACTGGTCAAGGGCGGCACTCTCGTGCTTGACATGGGCACCACGCCAAACAAGAAATGGGGGACCAAAACATTCTCTAAATGAAAAAGATACTTTTGATATGCGCCTGCGCGGCAGCGTTCCTGTCGGCCCGGGCGGAGACCGTGCAGATGACCTCACCCGACGGGAAAGGGGTTCTCACGGTCAAGGATGATTCCGGAAGGATAGAATACAGCATCGCATGGGGCGGCAAGATGATTATCCAGCCCTCCTGTCTCGGCCTTGAGATCGGGAAGCCGATGCTTGACGGGCTCAAGATAGCCGGCGTCCGCGCGCTCGGGAAGCATGATGAAAGCTGGCGCCCCGTATATGGCGAGAGGGCCGAGATTCCGGACAGATACAACAGCTGGGAATTTGATGTCAATTCCGGAGACAAAAAGGCGTTCACAATCATTGTGAGGGCCTATGACGAGGGCATGGCCTTCCGTTACCGCATCCACGGTGGATACTTCAAGGTGACTGATGAGTTTACAGAATACACACTCCCGGAAGGGACGCTCGCCTATTTCACGCCGCGCGCTCAGACAGAATACTCCGTGTTGCCGCTCCGTGACTGGCCGGGCGACGGCGAGTCCGACCGCCCGCTGCTCCTCAAACTCCCGGACGGAAGTTTCGCCTGTCTCGCCGAGGCCGGTGTCGTGGACTATGTGCGCACGAAATTCAAACTCTCTCCGGACAAGCCGGGCACCGTCCGGGCAGCGATGTACGGCCCTGTGGAGGATGTGGCGCCCTATGACGCCCCGTGGAGGCTCGTCATGTACGGAGAGAAAGCCGGGGATATCCTCGAGCACAATTATATGTTCTACAACCTGAACCCTCCTTGCGCCATCAAGAACCCTTCATGGATCAAGCCCGGCAAGGTGATGAGGGAAGTAACCCTCACGACAGAAGGCGGCAGGAATGTCGTGGACTTCGCCGAGAAGCACAATCTCCAGTATGTGCTCTTCGATGCAGGCTGGTACGGATTCGAATATGACAAGGCTTCGGATGCCACCACGGTGACCCTCGACCCGCGCCGCAACCCCGATCCGCACGCGCTTGACCTCCAGGCAGTGATCGATTACGCCCGCTCCAAGGGCATCGGCGTCCTCCTGTATGTCAACCAGCGCGCCCTCCAGCAGCAGCTGGACGAGATTCTGCCGCTCTACAAATCCTGGGGTGTCGCAGGCGTGAAGTTCGGCTTCGTGCAGGTAGGCTCGCAGGTATGGACCAGATGGATGCACAAGGCTGTACGCAAGTGCGCCGAATACGGACTGATGGTAGACATCCATGATGAATACCGCCCTACGGGTGTGAGCCGTACCTGGCCGAACCTGATGACCCAGGAAGGCGTGAGGGGCAACGAGGAGTTCCCTGACGCGTTCAACAACACCATGCTCCCGTTCACCCGCTTCGTGGCCGGCCCGGCGGACTACACGATCTGCTACTACCGCCAGGATTTCGGGAAGCTCAACTCCGACGCGGATGCGCACGGGGTGCCGCGTTCAAGGACAATCAAGACGACTCCGGCGCATCAGCTGGCCCTGGCCGCCATCTACTACAGCCCTCTCCAGCTTCTCTACTGGTACGACAAGCCGGCTGACAGCCAGGACGAGCCGGAGCTGAAGTTTTTTGATGATGTCTACACGGTATGGGACGAAAGCAAAGTTCTCGAGGGTGAACCGGGAGAATACGTGACCATGGCCCGCCGGCACGGGGACGAGTGGTTCATAGGCACCATAACGAATGCCGGCCGGGAGGCGGAGGTAGGACTTGACTTCCTCCCGGAGGGCAAGTTCGTGGCCGAAATCTACGCCGACGGTGACAAGTCCGTCCCGACCCGCACCAAGGTGCGTGTATCAAGCTGCCTGGTCTCTTCCGCCGACACGCTCCACTTCAATCTGCGCGACAGCGGCGGCGCGGCCATCAGGCTGATCCCTGTGGCGGGAAGCACCGGAACCCTGAAAAAATATAAAAACCAGACATTATGAAAAAGGCCATAATCACCCTGGCACTTCTGGCCCTGTCAATCGCAGGCGTTCATGCCCAGGACGGGGTCTGGCAGTGGATGGTCGATATCCAGAACACATCCAAGGCCCCGAAATACAAGCATCCGACAGCATATCTGTGGATTCCGGAGAACTGCCGGGAAGTCAAGGCCGTCATCGTGGCCCAGCACAACATGGAGGAGATCAGCATCCTCGAAGATGAGCATTTCCGCAAGGAGATGAGCCGTCTCGGCGTTGCCGAGCTGTGGATATGTCCGCGCTACAGTCTTTTCTTCGACTTCTCTGACGGGGCATGGGAGGGCCTCGACCAGGCACTCGGAGATTTGGCGGAGATTTCCGGATATAAGGAACTGGAGACCGCACCGCTCATCGGCCTGGGACACTCCGCGGCGGCCAGCGCCCCATACTATATGGCCGCATCCCGCCCAGACAGGGTCCTCGCCTGCATCTCCACCAGCGGGCAGTGGCCATACTACCGCGACGGCAACTTCTGTCCTGACATCTGGGGAGACCGGACCGTCGACATGATCCCGTGTCTTGAGACCATGGGAGAATATGAAGCGGCACAAAACTGGGCGTTCAACGGGCTCCGCGAGCGCACACAACACCCGTTGACACCGCTCGGAATGCTCGCCTGCCCGGGCGAGGGGCATTTCGCGACATCAAAGGAGAAGAACGCTTTCATCGCGCTATTCATCAGGAAAGCACTCAAGTACGGCCACCAGGATCCGACCAAGACAGGATGGCTCGTCGAAAGATGGAAGGGTGACGAGGCCCCGTCCTTCAGCCCGGCTCCTGTCGGCAAATACAAGGGCGACCCGTCGGAGGCTTTCTGGACATTTGACAAAGAGATGGCACAGGCCACCATAGAATACGGGGCACGGTTCAGAGGACTCAAAAGGCAGCTTGTAGGCGTGATGTAGGACGGCGTGCCGGTGAGACAGCAGAGCACCCACATGCAGCTTCACCCATCGCTCCGCACTGAAGAAGACGGACTGACGATACATCTGAAAACATTCTTCTACGACAAGGTGGACGGCGGCAGCCCGAGGCACAAAGCGTGGAGCAGGCTTGACCCCGGCTCCCCGATCGGGCACGCGTCCGGAGAACCCTATCTCGAAATCATCGCAGCGCCGGCCGTCGTGTCAAGTGACACTACCCTCTCGCTATCCTGGAACCGAATGGCGACATGGGAGGAAAGAGAGGTATTCATCGATTTCTGCATCAAGCACGACGGAGACAGGCAATACCGCCCGGCCGTGCAGCAGGCCCGTATCACCCTGCCTATAAGGCTCACTGAAGGCAAGGAGCAGCATATCAGTTTCGCTCCTCTCACTGATGTCAAGAAAGGGGTGAAGTCCATGCAGCTCTGCGCCTCCTCCGACAGCGGGCTGAAAGTCGGCTTCTACGCCGAATGCGGCCCAGTGCGCGTGGACGGGGACAAGCTCGTCTTCGATAAGATGCCGCCCAAGGCCAAATATCCCGTCAAGGTGTCAATTGTGGCCTGGCAGTACGGCCGCACCGGCGAAGATCCCGTGAAGACTGCCGAACCTGTAAGAAGAACATTTTTGATTTATGAATAGAACTTTGTTATTGGCCTGCCTCGTCTGCTTATGCACCGGGGCGACGGCGCAGCGGGTGACATCTCCTGACGGAAAGGTCGAGATTGGATTCTCCCTGCTGCGTCAGGCTCCTTCAGGCGGCCCGGCATACCCGGGCGACTCCCCGTTTTACGAAATAAAGTACGACGGCAAACCGTTCCTGCTCCCATCCCACCTTGAGCTCAACCTCAGCGGGACGGCCGAGTTGAAGCACTACCTCACGGTAGAAGATGTCAAATACTCAGAGCACCGGGGCAGTTGGGCTCCCGTCTATGGGGAACAATCTTCATATCCGGACAACTACAACGAGATGCGCGTCTCGCTCAAGGAGACGCTTTACCCTGGCCGCCGGCTCGACATCGTATTCCGCGCCTACGATGAGGGCGCCGCCTTCCGCTACGAGATTCCTTCCCAGCCCGGACTTGAGAAGGTCGTGCTGACCGGGGAGAATACGGAATTCTCATTCCCGAAATTCGCCTCGGTCTGGGAATCCCACGGCCACGAAGGCAAATACTACAAGGTCTACCCTTCCGAGATCGCCCCCGGATGCGAACTCCCGCTCACTTGTAAGACAGTGGACGGAATCTACGGTGCCATCATGGAGGCCGGATGCAACCACTACCCGAGAGCCTATGTGGACGCCCCTTACCACCGCACCGGCATTTTGAGAATCAGGTTGCGTGGGGAAGCCAAAGGAGAAAACGGGCTCAAGAGCGGGTGGAGGGTCATAAGCCTTTCCGACAAGCCGGGAGATCTCATGATCAACAACTACCTGCTGTACAATCTCAGCGAGCCGTGCGCAATAGAAGATACAGACTGGATCAAGCCGGGCACCGCCATGAGAGAAACCAGCATTTCAACGCCCGAAGCCTACAAAATGATAGACTACTGCGAATCCATGGGGATTGATTATATGATTTTCGACTGGGGCTGGTACGGCAAGGCCTCTTCTCAGGAAGCCTACCCGGGCGAGGTCAATGTCACAAATCCGTCCACGGGGGAACCGCGTCCAAACCATCCCGGACTCGACCTCCAGTCCATCATAAAGTACGGCCAGGAGCATAATGTCGGCATCTTCCTGTATGTCAACCGCGAAGGCTGCGAGAGATACGCAGATGACATTTTTCCACTTTATGAAAAATGGGGAATCAAAGGCATCAAGCCGGGCTTTGTCAGTGTCGGGACACAGGAGTGGCAGGAATGGACCGAAAGACTCGTGGCAAAAGCTGCCAAATACCACCTGCTCGTAGACATCCACGACGCCTACCGCCCGGACGGTCTGAGCCGCAAATGGCCTAACCTTCTCACCCAGGAAGGCATCCACGGCACAGAACAGGAGCCGAATGCCGACCACTCGACGATGCTTCCGTACACCAGATACACAATCGGGGCCGGAGACTTCACACCAGGATTCGCCAGGAAGACCCTTCAGACAAGTTTCGCACACCGTCTTGCACTCGCTGTAATATATTACAGCCCCGCACAGTTCCTCTTCTGGAACGAACGCCTCGGCGAAGACCACTACCGCCCGGAACTCGAGTTCTGGAAAGACCTGCCGACAGTATGGGATCAGACAGTGTTTCTCAGCGGAGAGATTGGAGAGTCCGCTGTTGTGGCACGCCGCAGCGGAGACCTCTGGTATGTCGGAGGCATCACCAACACCAACGCGAGAAGCCTGACTCTCGACTGCTCGTTCCTCGGGAAAGGCAAGTTCGAGGCCATCATATATCAGGACGGCAAGGACGGGAGTGTGGAGATAAGCCGCAAGAGGGTCTCCTCAAAGTCCGTCTTGGACTTCAAGTTGATTCCGTCAGGCGGATTCACAATGAAAATCAGGAAGTTGTCATAAGCGAGCGGCGAGAATAAGTTTACTGGCATAACCCCAGAGAGGCCGGCTGAAAGTAATTTTTGGCCGGCCCCTCTTTTTTGTGATAATCGGTGCAGGTTTTTCTGTTTCTTATCTCTTTTGAAGTTTCTTTATTGTCTAGCGCCCCGGGAATCGCTATCATTGCGGGCGTAACTTTTAAACTCTTTACAATGGGAAACTTCAAGAGAGATTCTGCCGGCG
>ENA-OUQF01001115-OUQF01001115.1-human-gut-metagenome-genome-assembly--contig:-NODE-1115-length-17089-cov-4.091699_pt1 | contig 17089 bp, 10 predicted proteins | sample MGYA00237947_ERZ548826 | MGnify/ENA primary metagenome ERZ548826 (study PRJEB26490, sample SAMN05194701) | human gut metagenome | biome: terrestrial biome; feature: human-associated habitat; material... | reverse complement strand
ATATCGTCGGCAGCGTCAGATGTGTATAAGAGACAGGAAATGGGTATTGAGCACGCACTATTGCCTGAAAAAGGACTTGTAGGTCCGGGCAGCCTATGCATTGGTGCAGATTCTCACACCTGTACATACGGTGCATTGGGTGCTTTCTCAACAGGTGTAGGCTCTACAGATATGGCTGCCGGTATGATAAGCGGTAAGGCTTGGTTTAAGGTACCTTCCGCAATTAAGTTTAACCTAATCGGAAAGCCACAAAAATTTGTTAGCGGCAAGGATGTTATACTGCATATTATCGGTATGATTGGCGTTGACGGTGCGTTGTATAAATCTATGGAATTTGCCGGAGAGGGCCTGAAGTACCTAAACATTGACGATAGACTGTGCATTGCAAATATGGCTATTGAGGCCGGCGCTAAAAACGGCATTTTCCCTGTAGACGACATTACAAGAGAGTATACAAACGGAAGATTTCAGGGTGAGCCTGTGGATTATACTGCTGATGAGGACGCAGAGTACGAGGCAGAATACACTGTAGACCTTTCGCAGCTAAAGCCTACTGTAGCCTTCCCACATCTGCCTGAAAACACAAAGACTATAGACCAAGTAGAAAAAATTGAAATTCAGCAGGTTGTTATCGGCTCTTGTACAAACGGCAGAATTTCCGACCTAAGAGCTGCCGCCAATGTTATGAAGGACAAAAAGGTAGCCAAGGGAGTAAGATGCATTGTTATTCCGGGTACGCAAAAAATATGGCTGGACGCTATGCACGAGGGACTGTTTGACATTTTCATAAATGCCGGTGCTATTGTTTCCACACCAACCTGCGGGCCATGCTTAGGCGGTCATATGGGCGTGCTTGCACAGGGTGAAAAGGCTGTATCCACTACAAACAGAAATTTTGTAGGCAGAATGGGACATATTGATTCTGAAATTTACCTTGCAAGCCCTGCTGTAGCAGCTGCAAGTGCCGTTAAGGGATATATTGCAGACCCTGCCGATGTCTGTAATGAATAAGAAAGAGAGGATTGATTATAAATGAATGCAAAGGGCAGAGTACATAAATATGGTGATAATGTAGATACTGATGTTATTATTCCTGCTAGATACTTAAACACAGCCTCTCACAAAGAGCTTGCTGCACACTGTATGGAGGATATTGACGCAGACTTTACAAAGAATGTTCAGGACGGCGACATTATAGTAGCCGAAAAGAACTTTGGCTGCGGCTCTTCAAGGGAGCACGCTCCTATAGCTATAAAGGCTTCGGGTATTTCCTGCGTAATAGCTTCAACATTTGCAAGAATTTTCTACAGAAATTCTATTAACATCGGTTTGCCGATTCTTGAATGTGACGAGGCGGCTCACGATATTAAAAACGGTGACATTGTAAATGTAAACTTTGACACAGGCGTTATTACTAACGAAACTACAGGAAAGACATACCAGGCTGAGCCGTTCCCTGAGTTTATTCAGAACATTATTAAAAAGGGCGGACTTATAAAGTCTATTACTGAGTAATTGTACTTTTAAACAAGTTATTACGGATATCTTTGTTCAATTTACAATTTGACATTATTTTATATTATGATACAATAATCCTTGTGTATGAGGCGAGCATACACAAGGATTGGCGAGGATGGAAAGAACCACAGGGAACGGAAATGCTGTGGTTCTTTTCCTTTTTTTGTATACAATATTTACCAAAAATTATAAAACAAAATAAAACCGGCTTTCTCTTGGTGAAGCTCACCACAGCAGAAGGCCGGCTCTTTTTCTCTTATATACTATGTTCTCGGTGCAAGGGCAGTGTAAGCACGCCGCCCTTGTGCCATATGTATTTTATGTGCTAAAGTTTACTTTGAAAGCAGCTTTTCTATTCTTGCCATAGCCTCAATAGTAGCATCTCTGTCACCAAATGAGGTCAAACGGAAGTAGCCCTTGCCGTTCTTACCAAAGCCCTCACCCGGAGTACCTACAACATTGGCCTCCTTCAGCAGCAGGTCAAAGAACTCCCATGAGCCCATACCGTTTGGACACTTTAGCCAAATGTACGGTGAGTTAATTCCGCCGGTATAGCTTATACCCAGCTTATCCATAGTGTTTGCAATAATTCTGGCATTTTCCTTGTAATATTCAAGGTTTACCTTAATTTGCTCTCTGCCCTCTTCTGAGAATACGGCAGCAGCACCGCACTGTACAGGGTAAGAAACGCCGTTAAACTTTGAGCCCTGTCTTCTGCCCCACAGCTGAGAAATGCTAACCTTTGTTCCGTCGCTTGCTTCAACCTCAAGCTCGTTAGGAATTACAGTGTAGCCGCAGCGCATACCTGTAAAGCCGGCTGTTTTTGACAATGAGCAAATCTCAATAGCACACTGTCTGGCACCCTCTACCTGGAAGATACTTCTTGGAATATCGTCCTGTGTAATAAATGCTTCATAAGCAGCGTCATAAATAATAATAGCCTTGTTAGCAATGGCATAGTCAATCCACGCCTTTAGCTGTGCTGTGTTGAACGCCGCACCCGTTGGATTGTTTGGCGAGCAAAGATAAATAAGGTCAGCGTGAACATTGTAGTCAGGCTCTGCACAAAAGCCGTTAGCCTCTGATGAATCGGCATAAATTACCTTTCTGCCGTTCATTAGGTTGGAGTCAACATATACAGGGTAAGCAGGGTCGGTAATAAGTACAACATTGTCGTCACCGAAAATATCAACAATATTACCGCAGTCTGACTTAGCACCGTCGCTGATTCTTATTTCTTCAGGCTTTACATCTGCGCCAAAGCTTTTATAGTAGCCTGCTACAGCCTCCTTCAAGAAGTCATAGCCTGTGCCGCTGTCCTCGTAGCCCTTAAAGGTTTCTTTTACGCCCATTTCCTCTGCACCCTTTTTAACAGCCTCAACAACACAAGGTGCTATAGGAAGTGTTACATCGCCAATACCCATACGGATAATGTTTGACTTCTTTTCAGGATTTTCCTCAATATACGCATTAATCTTCTTTGCGATATTAATAAAAAGATAGTTCTTTTCCAGCTTTAGGTAGTTTTCATTAATCTGTGGCATTCCGTTTCTCTCCTTTACAATTCTATATATTCACCGATTTATATATAATTCTGTAAATGCTGTTTAAATTACTTCTCTAAACTAGCCTTTACAAATTCTCTGAACAGTGGGTGTGCAGACTGTGGACGGCTCTTGAATTCCGGATGATACTGAACAGCTACATAGAATTTGTGGTTAGGAATTTCAACAGCTTCAACAAGCATACCGTTAGGAGATGTACCTGTTACAATCATACCGTTTTCTTCAAAGTCAGCTCTAAACTCGTTATTAAACTCATAACGATGACGGTGTCTTTCGGAGATTTCCTTCTTACCGTATGCTCTGTCCATAATTGTATCCTTGCGAATTTTACAAGGGTACGCACCAAGACGCATTGTTCCGCCCATTGCCTCTATGCCCTTTTGGTCTTGCATAATATCAATAACCTTGTGGGCAGAGCTTTCGTCGAATTCACCTGAGTTAGCGTCGCTCCAGTGCAAAACATCTCTTGCAAATTCAATAACGGCAGTTTGCATACCAAGGCAAATACCCAAATATGGTATATTGTGCTCTCTGGCATATTTCGCAGCCGTAATTTTGCCCTCGATGCCTCTGTTGCCAAAGCCGCCCGGTACCAAAATACCGTCTGTATTTCCAAACAGCTCATCGACAGTGTATTCTGTAACAAGCTCTGAGTCTACCCAGTCTATTTCTACCTCGGCAGCGTTTTCGTAGCCTGCATGGTTAAGTGCCTCAACCACCGACAGATAAGCGTCGTGCAGCTGTACATATTTACCTACAAGTGATATTTTAACCTTTTTATCTCTGGACTTAATTCTTTCAATCATATTCATCCATTCGGTCATATCGCCCTTTGGCAGGTTAATGTTAAGCTCACGGCAGACAATATCTGAAAAATTGTTTTCCTCAAGCATAAGCGGTGCTTGATAAAGCACAGGCAGTGTAATATTCTCTATTACACAGTCGGACTTAACATTGCAGAACAGTGCAATTTTCTTGAAAATGCTTTCGTCAATAGGCTCGTCACAACGCAAAACTATAATATCAGGGTTAATACCCAAAGAGCGAAGCTCCTTAACGCTGTGCTGTGTAGGCTTTGACTTATGTTCGTTAGAGCCCTTTATATACGGTACAAGTGTAACATGAATGAAAATGCAGTTTTCGCTGCCTACCTCCAGCGATACCTGTCTGATAGCCTCCAAAAACGGCTGGCTTTCTATGTCGCCTACAGTACCGCCGATTTCTGTTATTACAACATCAGCCTCTGAATGTTTACCAACATTGTAAATAAAATCTTTAATTTCGTTTGTAATATGAGGAATAACCTGAACAGTTTCACCCAGGTAGTCACCCCTACGCTCTTTTTCAAGAACATTGGAGTAAACCTTACCTGTTGTTAGGTTAGAAAACTTGTTAAGATTTTCGTCAATAAATCTTTCATAGTGACCAAGGTCAAGGTCTGTTTCGGCACCGTCCTCGGTTACATAAACCTCGCCGTGCTGATACGGGCTCATTGTTCCAGGGTCAACATTTATATATGGGTCAAGCTTTTGTGCTGTAATCTTTAGGCCTCTTGACTTTAGCAAACGACCAAGTGAAGCAGCTGTAATACCCTTGCCCAGACCCGAAACAACGCCGCCGGTTACAAATATATATTTTGTTTCCATATTATTATACCTCTCTGTCGAATGTTATAGCTCAACTGTGCCTTCAAATACACGCTCAGCGGCACCTGTCATATATACTGTGTCGTCTGTATAATTAATAACCAGGTCTCCACCCTTTAGCTGAACGGTAATATCCTCGCCCTTTTTGCAGAAGCCGTTTTCAACAGCTGCCACTGCAACTGCACAAGCACCTGTACCGCAAGCCCAGGTTTCGCCGCTGCCACGCTCCCAAACACGCATTTTAATAGTATTTTCGTTAATAACTCTTACAAACTCTGTGTTTACTCTTTCAGGGAAAAGCTTGTCGTGTTCAAACTTAGGGCCGATTTTTTCAATGTCTAAGCCCTCAACATCGTTTATAAATACTACACAGTGCGGGTTGCCCATTGAAACGCAGGTAATGTTAAACTGCTGACCGTCTATAATAACAGGCTCGTTTACAACCCTCTCCTTGTCAATAGCTACAGGAATCTTAGCCGAGTTAAGCTCTGCCTTGCCCATATCTACCCTTAGTCTTTTTACCTCGTTATCCTGCTTATATACCTTAAGGGTTTTTATGCCGCTTAGTGTTTCTACTGTAACAGTTTCTTTGTTTTGGTCTACAATATTGTGGTCGTACAGGAACTTACCTACACAACGAATACCGTTGCCGCACATTTTGCCCTCTGAGCCGTCCAGATTAAACATACGCATTTTAGCGTCTGCAACATCTGACGGGCAAACAAGGATAACACCGTCGCCGCCAATGCCAAAGTGTCTGTCAGACAGTCTTACGCTTAAGCCCTCAGGGTTATTTATATTTTGGTCAAAGCAGTTGAAGTAAATATAGTCGTTACCGCAGCCCTGCATTTTTGTAAATTTATACTTCATCTTTTCGCTCCTCATATTGTTTATGTCTACAAGCTCAGTATTATACTGTGAGTATCTGCTCATTAAGCACTCTACCAAAGCGTTTGCCGTATCTATAGATGTTAAGCAAGGAATGTTTCTCTCTACAGTTTTTCTTCTTATCTTTACGCTGTCTCTTGTAGGAATACGGCCCTTTGAAGAGGTTGAAATAACATAGGTAATCTTACCGCTTTCAATAAGCTTAAGTGTGTTATGCTCTCTTGATTCGTGAATCTTCTTAACTGTAATAGCATTTATTCCGTAAGCCTCAAGAATTTTTGCCGTACCTGCCGTTGCATAAATGTCAAAGCCCATCATAGCAAATTTCTTAGCCAAGTCGCCGATTTCGCCCTTGTCGCTGTTTCTTACGGTAATAAGCACTCCGCCGGATTTTTCCATCTTGTAGCCTGCTGCAACCAAGCCCTTGTACAAAGCCTCCTCCAAGGTACCCGCTATACCAAGCACCTCGCCTGTTGACTTCATCTCAGGTCCCAAGTGGTTATCAACATTTATCAGCTTTTCAAAGGAGAATACAGGTACCTTTACAGCTGTATAAGGCGACTTTCTGTACAGGCCCGTACCGTAGCCCATATCTGCCAGCTTTTCGCCAAGCATAGCCTTTGTAGCCAGGTCAACCATTGGCACGCCTGTAACCTTGCTGATATACGGAATTGTTCTTGATGAACGAGGGTTTACCTCAATAACATACAAATCGCCCTTATAAATTAGGTACTGAATATTTACAAGGCCCTTAGTGTTAAGTGACAAAGCCAAATCCTTTGAACTGCGGATAATTGTCTGCGTCATTTCGTCGCTTAGGTTCCACGCAGGGTATACTGCAATAGAGTCGCCTGAGTGTATGCCGGCACGCTCAATGTGCTGCATAATACCCGGAATAAGAATGTCGTCGCCGTCGCATATAGCGTCAACCTCTATTTCTGTACCCATAAGGTATTTATCAATCAAAATTGGATTTTCAATATTTTGTGAAAGAATAATTGCCATATACTCAACAATATCATCTTCGTTGTAGGCAATAATCATATTCTGTCCGCCCAATACATAGGAAGGACGCATCAAAACAGGGTAGCCAACCTCCTCGGCAACCTTTAGAGCTTCCTCGGTTGTCATAACTGTAAAGCCACGAGGTCTTTTAATGTGGTGCTTTTCAAGCAGCTCATCAAAACGCTCTCTGTCCTCTGCCATATCAATGCCGTCTGCCGATGTACCCAAAATGTTTACACCGTTGTCGCTTAAGAACTTTGTCAGCTTGATAGCTGTCTGACCGCCAAAAGCAACTACAACGCCGTATGGCTTTTCTGTTTTTATAATTCCCATTACATCTTCGTTTGTAAGAGGCTCAAAGTACAGTCTGTCTGATGTATCAAAGTCTGTTGATACTGTTTCAGGGTTGTTGTTTACAATAACAACCTCGTAGCCTGCTTCCTTCAAAGCCCAAACGCAGTGAACAGACGCATAGTCAAATTCAATACCCTGACCGATTCTTATAGGGCCTGAGCCAAATACTATAATAGTCTTTTTGCCCTTGTAGTTTTCCTCTATAAACTCCTCGGCCTCATTTTCCTCGTCAAAGGTTGAGTAGAAATAAGGTGTTTCTGCCTTAAACTCTGCCGCACAGGTATCAACCATTTTGTAAACCGGAACAGCAGGATTTTCAATTTCACAGCCGGTAATCTTTTTAATTACCTTGTCAAGGTAGCCCATTGTCTTTGCCTTGTGGTAAAGCTCAGGTGTAAGCTGACCCTTTGCCATTTCTTTTTCTATATTAACAAGCTTTAGCAGCTTTTCAAGGAACCATTCATCAATTAAAGTAACTGCATGAATCTCGTCTACTGTTACGCCTCTTTTAAGAGCCTCAAACACGCAGAACAGTCTTTCGTCGTCGCATACAGAAAGTCTTTTTCTTATGCTTTCGTCAGACATTTGCATAAACTTCTCGTCATTCAGTGTGTTGTGAGAAATTTCTGCACCTCTTACAGCCTTCATTATAGCCTGCTCAAAGGTAGGAGCAATAGCCATAACCTCGCCTGTAGCCTTCATCTGTGTGCCAAGCGTTCTCTTAGCGTAAACAAATTTATCAAAAGGCCACTTAGGGAACTTTACAACAACATAGTCAAGTGCCGGCTCAAAGCAAGCATAAGTAGAGCCTGTTACGGCGTTTTTAATTTCGCTTAGGTTGTAGCCGATGGCAATTTTAGCGGCTACCTTAGCTATAGGATAGCCTGTTGCCTTTGACGCCAAAGCCGAGGAACGGGAAACTCTTGGGTTTACCTCGATAACCGCATACTGGAAGCTTTCGGGATTAAGTGCAAACTGACAGTTACAGCCGCCCTCTACGCCCAGTGCGGAAATAATATTCAGCGCCGCACTTCTAAGCATTTGATACTCTTTATCAGCCAATGTAACAGCAGGCGCTATTACTATACTGTCGCCTGTATGAACACCCACAGGGTCAAAGTTTTCCATAGAACAAACAGTAATAACATTTCCTATACTGTCACGCATTACCTCAAACTCTATTTCTTTCCAACCGGCTATACACTGCTCTACAAGAACCTGTGTAATAGGTGAAAGCTCCAAACCGTTGGCTGTAATTTCACGAAGCTCCTCTTCGTTATTTACAATACCGCCGCCTGTACCGCCCAAGGTAAACGCCGGACGAATAATAAGCGGATAGCCTATTTCGTTTGCAAAATTAACCGCACTTTCAACATCATTAACAACCAAGGACGGAATTACAGGCTGACCTATGGCCTCCATAGTATCCTTAAACATCTGTCTGTCTTCTGCCTTGTCAATGGTTTCAGGGTTGGCACCCAACAGCTTTACGCCGTTTTCCTCCAAAAAGCCTTCCTTTGCCAGCTGCATAGAAAGTGTAAGACCTGTTTGTCCGCCTAGTGTAGAAAGCAGACTGTCAGGCTTTTCTTTTTGAATAACTCTTTTTACTGTATCTAATGTCAACGGCTCAATATAAATTTTATCAGCCATTGCGTTATCTGTCATAATTGTAGCCGGGTTAGAGTTAATAAGAATAACCTCCAAGCCCTCTTCCTTTAGTGCACGGCAAGCCTGTGTACCTGCATAGTCAAACTCTGCTGCCTGACCTATTACAATAGGACCGGAGCCTATTACCAAAACTCTCTTTATATCCTTATTAATCGGCATTAATAACATCCTTTCTTTTCATAAACGGGTTTATATTTTAAAGGTATTTATTATCAACAGTGTTTATTTTCTTCAATAAGAGAAATAAACCTATCAAAAAGGAACTCTGTATCCAGCGGACCACCGCAAGCCTCCGGGTGGAACTGTACTGAAAACGCAGGCATATTTGTATAGGTTACACCCTCGCAGGTGCCGTCGTTGGCATTAACAAAGCTTTCCTTTGCGTTAGCCGGCAAAGACTTGCTTACTACCGCATAGCCGTGGTTTTGGCTTGTAATGTAAACTCTGCCTGTTTCAACATCTGTAGCAGGCTGGTTTGCACCACGGTGTCCGTACTTCAGCTTGTCCGTTGCAGCTCCCTGCGACAGTGCCAAAAGCTGATGTCCCAAGCAGATGCCAAAGGTAGGAATTTTCTTTTCACACAAAAGCCGCAGCTGCTCAATAATCTCCTGATTTTCCTGTGGGTCTCCCGGGCCGTTTGAAAGCATAATGCCGTCAGGGTTAATAGCCGCAATTTCTTCAGCTGTAGCTGATGCAGGAAATACAGTAACATTGCAGCCACGCTTTAACAGCGAACGCTGAATGTTAGACTTTGCACCAAAGTCCCACAAGGCAACGCTGTACTTTGGATTTTCGGCAGTAAATGAAGCAACCTCCTTTGGAGTTACGCTTTCTACTGCGTCTACTACCTTGTACTGCTTTATTTCCTCTAAGTCCTTATCAAGGTTGTCAAGAGTAGAGGTTATTTTGCAGTTCATTACACCGTATTCTCTTACTATTCTTGTAAGCGCTCTTGTGTCAATGTCATATATTCCCGGCACACCGGTATTCTTTAAAAAAGTGTCAAGAATCCCCTCGCAACGGAAGTTGGACGGCTCTTGACACCTATTTCTAACAATATAAGCCTTTAAAGCAGGCCGGCTGCTTTCAAAATCAGATGGAATTACACCATAATTACCAATCAACGGAAATGTCTGTACAACAACTTGTCCGTAATAGCTAGGGTCAGTAAGTGTTTCAAGGTAACCTGTCATAGCAGTAGTAAAAACAATTTCACCCACTACATCCTTCTCAGCGCCAAAGCCCTTTCCCTCAAAGACCTTGCCGTTTTCCAAAATAAGAAATGATTTACGGCTCATTTAATCAATCCCTTTCCTCTGTTTTTGCTTAATAAATTACATTTCGTAGGTTGTTAATACCTGTTCAGCTACATTTTTTTTACTTATTCGTAAATCCATAGCTTGCTTCTCAAGATATTTATGAGCCTGCGGCTCACTCATAGCCAAGCACTGCATAAGCACACACTTAGCTCTGCTTATCACCTTGATTTCCTCAAGCTGCTCTTTTAGCTTTTTATTTTCTTGCTGTATTTCCTTTATTTTGCTGCTGTAAGCTCTAAAAGCTATAATACACTGGTGCATCTGAGCAGCGGTAATTGGTTTTTCCACCGTTACCACGCCGTGCTTTAAAAGATGATTTCCCACTTTAACAAAGGTATCGCCGCTGACTGCAACAATAACCCCGGAATCGGTATGTTCTGACAAATAAACAGAAAGATTTATACCTACCTCATCCTCTAAAGGAGTGTAAATAAAGATTAAATCAAAAGCTTCTATGGCTGTACACAGCTTGGCCTTTTCGGCAGACTGTGCGGTTTTAAAGCGGTCAAAGCCCTCCTGCAAAAGCAGTGCCTTTAACCCGTGGGCAGACTTTTCGCTTTTAGTAATTATTAGAACATTACTCATACTGAAAAATCACCCGCTAACCATTTTAGTTATAAAAAAACAGAACAACGCAGGAAAAATTTTATTTTTAATCATAGTTCTGCATTGTAGCCTCACTTAAACTACATTATACATAATTTTGACCTATTATGCAAGTAATTTTATTTCCAAAGCTAAAACAATATTTCGTATTTATATCGCAATATTAAATAACGGTTTTTATAAATTATAACGCCTCGTATCCGCCCAACTGCGGCAAGGTAAATAAAAATGCAATTCGCCCTGCCGCACAAAAGCCTACTGCTACAAAAAAGGTGCTTGATGGTGCTGTGCCGTATCGTCGTAAATAGTTACAAATTTAATATTGTAGTAGTCACATATAATTTTTCCGTTACTGTTAAGTTCTCTTAAAATAATATAGTTTGCCCCCACATTTGTAATATAGCCACGCTTTATGGCTGTGTTGTTATTGCCCACTAAAAATTCAATTTCAGCCATTTTTCCTACCTGAGTACGCAAATAGCCGTTCATATACTGCAGGCTGTCTGTGGAAACAATGGTTGCGTTACCTGTGGCCATTTGCGGCGTCATATCCTCTGAAATGTCCTGGTCCTGTGCCAATGTGGTGGCAGGCGTTTGGGTAAGCCCCGAATGGTTGCCTATAAGCTGGGTGCTCATTTCGTCCTCCGGCTCTACAAACTGCTGTACCGTATTGCCGCTGTTTATAGGCGTAGGCATATTGTCAACTATAGGGTTTGCAGTGTAGTCGCTTAATGTAGCGTGATTTTGGTTTTGATATTGAAAATCTATAGGCTCGCTTGCACCGCAGTTTTTAGTACAGCCCGGCTGTACATAGGGCATCATCTGCATTTGCGGAGGATATTCGTACATAGTGTTGGGGTAATTATTAGTATTGGAGCCGGGAGGCATTGATGTATTAGCGTTGTTTGCATTGGGATTCCAGTTTTGACCGCTGCTTCCTTCAGACGCCATATTTCCCATATTGATTTGGTTAGCATTGTACAGCCGGTTCATTGTGTTCATTGAACTTATGTTGTTTATGCTTTCTCTGTCGGTGGCTATCGGTATGGGCTGTCTTGCGGTTTGGTTGTAGTTGCCGCTTGACTGATTGCTTACCTGGTTATTTAAGCCATACATGGCATTCGGGTCCATATTATTCATTTAGGCAGCCTCCTATGTTGAAAGATATTTTTCCGTAGGCGAATAAAAGCAGTGCTCACCTACACGGTTGTAGATTATACCAATACCTGTTGCAGGAAAATAATTCGGGCAGGTGCTGCTGTAGGGGTTAAAGAAAAACAGGGAATTTCCTACAGGACTGTAAGAATTTCCCGCCAGTGCCCAATCCGCTATGTCATAATGCTCCTTGTCTGGTATAATATTATAAACATTTTGAGGATTATAAATACCGTCTACCGATGTTCTCATACATACAAACTGCCCCGGCTGTTCTATAATATTTCGCACATTGCCACCGTTGCTTACTCTGCTGAATTCCCCGTTTTCGGCTCTGGCCCTATTCATAACAACACTGGCAACGGCACGCATACCACTGTCTCCCTCACCGCCGGCCTCACACTTTATCAGCCGTGCAAATAATTCTCTTGTATTCAATGGCATAAAAATCACCTTCTTTAAATTAAGCCGCACTACATATTATTCATAAAGCAGCATTAAGTGAAATAATATTTGCAGGTTAGAATTATTTCCCTGCGTATTTTCGCCAAAAGAAAAAGCCCGAAAAACCGGGCCTTAATCATAGAATATATAAGCTATAAAACAGGCAGACCAACAGCTGTACTTGCCGTCGGCCTGCCTTTATTTTTACATGCGTAAAATTACTGTATTAAATTATTCGTCTTTTCCGCAGCACTTTTTGTACTTCTTGCCGCTGCCGCAAGGACAAGGGTCGTTTCTGCCTACCTTCTTTTTCTTGCGAACTGTTGTATTTGACGGTTGGTCTGAGCCGCCGTTGGTTGAGGTTGGTGTAGCCATTTGCTCACGCTTTATGACCGTTTCGGAGCCTTGTGCATCTTGCTCCTCCTCGGCTATTTCCTTGTTAAGCTCCTCTACCTGTGTGTTTTCGCCCTTTTTCTCTGCCTCAGCCCTTGCAGCCTGAAGCTCCTTTAGGCGCTCCTCTCTTATTGCCTTGGCACGCTCAATATCGGCAAGCTGTCTTGCCTGAATTTCTGCAATTTTCTTTGGTGCAGACAGGCAAAGCTTAGCGGTATTTTCTCTAATTGACTCTATCATTTGGTCAAACATATCAAAACCCTCTAAACGGTACTCAACAACAGGATCCTTTTGTCCGTAAGCACGAAGTCTGATGCCCTGCTTTAGGTTATCCATATCGTCAATATGCTGCATCCAGAAGGTATCAACACTCTTCAGAAGATATACACGCTCCATTTCACGCATTGTATCCTCAGGAAGAAGCTTTTCGTTTTCTTCGTAAATTTCAGCAGCCTTGTTTTGAAGAATTTCAACCAGCTGCTTGTTGTCCATATCTGCCAGTTCATCCAAAGTGAAGTTCAGGCAGTCATCGTCAGAGCTCAGCAGCCAGCCTGTGTAGTAGTCCTTTAGGCTTTCTATATTCCACTGCTCACGCAAAATAGCGTCGTCACAGTACAGCTTTACGGTTTCCTCAATGTTTTCGTTAATCATCTTAACTACAACATCTCTAATATTTTCACCGTTAAGCACTTGGTCACGCTGAGAGTAGATAATTTCTCTCTGCTTGTTCATAACATCGTCATACTGAAGTACATTTTTACGAATAGCAAAGTTTCTGCTTTCTACCTTTTGCTGTGAGCTTTCAATAATACTTGAAAGCATTTTATTTTCAATAGGCATATCGTCAGGCGTATTAAGCCTGTTCATTACAGCCTCCATACGCTCTCCGCCAAACAGACGCATTAGGTCGTCCTCTGTTGACAAATAGAAGCGGCTCTTACCAGGGTCGCCCTGACGGCCTGCACGACCACGCAGCTGGTTATCGATACGGCGTGATTCGTGACGCTCTGTACCTATAATGTACAGTCCGCCTGCCTTGCGTACCTCGTCTGCCTCGTCCTTTAGCTCGTCTTTGTACTTTTGGTTTAGCTCCTTAAAGGTTTTTCTTGCATTCAGAATAGCCTCGTCGTCTGTTGCACCGTAGCTTGTAGCCTGAGTAATAAGCTCCTCGTCAAAGCCCTCTTTTCTCATTTCCGACAGTGCCAAAAATTCGGCATTACCGCCCAAAATAATATCGGTACCACGGCCGGCCATATTTGTTGCAATTGTTACAGCACCCTTTTTACCTGCCTGTGCAACAATTTCTGCTTCCTTTTCGTGCTGCTTTGCGTTTAGTACGTTGTGCTGTATGCCACGCTTTTTAAGCATTTTGCTAAGCACTTCTGACTTTTCAATAGAAATGGTACCAACCAAAACAGGCTGACCTTTTTCGTGACACTCGATAATATCCTCGATTACGGCATTAAACTTGCCCTGCTCGTTTTTGAAAATCAAATCCGGCTCGTCTATTCTCTGTACAGGACGGTTTGTAGGAATTTCGATAATATCCAACTCGTAAATTTCGCCAAACTCCTCTTCCTCTGTCATAGCTGTACCTGTCATACCGGAAAGCTTTTTGTACAAGCGGAAATAGTTCTGGAAAGTAATGGTTGCAAGGGTTTTGCTTTCGTTTGCAATCTTAACACCCTCTTTAGCCTCTATAGCCTGGTGCAAGCCCTCGTTATATCTACGGCCGTACATAAGTCTGCCGGTAAATTCATCAACGATTATTACCTCGCCGTCTTTTACAACATAGTCAATATCACGGCGCATTGTACCGTATGCCTTTATTGCCTGGTTTACATGGTGCTGAATAGTCAGGTTATCCGGGTCTGTAAGGTTATCAATATTAAAGAAAGCCTCTGCCTTTTTTACGCCTGCCTGTGTAAGTGTAGCTGTTTTTGCTTTCTCGTCAACAATATAGTCAATGCCCTCTGACTTGTAATATTCTTCGTTATCCTCTTTGGCGTCAACCTCGGCGAACTTTTCGCACTTTAGTGTACGGGCAAATTTGTCTGCTTTTTCGTACAAATCTGTTGACTTATCGCCCTGTCCTGAAATAATAAGAGGTGTTCTTGCTTCATCAATAAGAATGGAGTCAACCTCGTCCACAATGGCAAATGCGTGGCCACGCTGAACCTTTCTCTCCTTGTACACTACCATATTATCTCTTAGATAGTCAAAGCCAAGCTCGTTATTTGTACCGTATGTAATGTCGGCGTTGTAGGCCTTTTTTCTTTCATCACTGTCTATATCGTGAGTAACCAAGCCTACAGACAAGCCAAGGTAGTTGTATAGCTTGCCCATCCACTCGGAGTCACGCTTAGCCAAATAGTCGTTTACTGTTACAATATGAACGCCGTTGCCTGTAAGACCGTTTAAGTATGCCGGTAGGGTAGCAACAAGGGTTTTACCCTCACCTGTACGCATTTCTGCAATTCGTCCCTGATGAAGGACTATACCGCCTATAACCTGTACAGGATAATGACGCATACCCAAAACTCTGTCTGAGGCCTCACGGCATACCGCAAAAGCGTCCGGCAAAATATCGTCGGTGGTTTCACCGTTTGCCAGTCTTTCTTTTAAGACATTTGTTTGGTCTTTAAGCTCTTCTTCTGTCATAGCCTTGTATTTGTCCTCAAGCTCAAGCACCTGATTCATAATAGGCTTTACTCTTTTAAGCTCTTTTTTACTGTAATTACCAAATAATGATTTAAAAAAACTCATTAGTAATCCTCCTAAACTGTAACCTTCTTCTTTATTCTATAAACAAATCGTTTTTAATAAACTTGCCATTGCATAAAGTTTGTAATCTAGGATATTATAACACAACCGTTTCAAAAAATCACTAATAATTTATTAATTTATTTCAAAACAGATAAATATTCTTATATTTATTTAAGGCAAATCTATTTTTTAATACTCTTTAGCTTTTGCAATGTTTTTTAGAATTAATTAATAATTAAGTAAGATATGTATATATATTATCCTCCTAAGCATATTCATTATCTTAGGGAGTGGTGTGTTATGAATAAAAACGGTACTAAAAAGCTAACTGCAAGTATAGCTATAGGCTTAGGCACAGGTTTGCTTTCTGTACTGCTTACCCTGGGAAATTTCAAAACTTATTCCACGCTGGTACAACCACCGTTGGCACCGCCGGGGTGGCTTTTCCCTGTAGTATGGACAATACTGTACATATTAATGGGTGTGTCTGCATATTTAGTTTATGAAAGCGACACCGAAGAAAAATACATAGGTCTTGCGGTTTATGTCCTGCAGTTGATTTTTAATTTTTTGTGGCTCATAATTTTCTTTAACATAAGAAATTTACTTTTTGCCTTTGTATGGCTTGTTTTTCTGTGGGTATTGGTTTTGGCTATGACCATAAGCTTTTACAAGGTTAATAAAACCGCCGGACTTTTGCAGATTCCGTATTTGCTGTGGGTAACTTTTGTTGGCTATTTAAACATAGCGCTGTATATTTTAAACAAATAAACATCCGCCACGCTTACATATTGCTTTAGCGTGGCGGATATTTTTTAGTTACTTAGATTTTGTATCGGTCTTTTTACCGGAGTCGGTTTTTGACTTTGTCTGTGATTTTTTTACAGCTTTCAAAAGCTTAGTATTCTTCTCTCTTTTAGCCTCCATAGCTGCTTTCTCGTCTTGGGCAGTCTTTGGCGCAGAAACAGTGTCAGAAGCTTTCTTAGCTGCAGGCAGTTCCTTTTCAGCCGCAGTCACTTTAGGACTGCTTACCTCCTTGGCGGCTGTTACGGTTTTTTCAGTATCAGCCTTCGGGGCAGACGTTTTATCCACAGAGCTTTCCGTTTTCTTTTCTGCCTTTTCCTTTTCAGCTTTTTCTCTTTCAGCCTTTTCCTTTTCGGCTTTTTCTCTTTCAGCCTTTTCCTTTGCCTTTTGCACCTCTGGGTCAACATAGTCGAACTCAAACACGCTTACGCTTAGAGGCGGAATAGAATATCTTACACAGTATGGCATATTGTCGCACTCTTCCTCCTGAGGAATAAGTGTTTCTTTAACATAGCTGCCTGTACCGCCGTATTTCTTATCATCACTGTTAAGAACAAGCTTATACTCCACATTACACGGCACTCCGATTAAAAAGTTTTCGTGAGGAACAGGTACAAAGTTGCAGATAAACATAAGATACTTCTCGCCGGAAGTTTTAGGCTTACGAATAAAGCTAACCTCACTGTGGCTCCAGTCGTCACAGTTAATCCACTGAAAACCGTCATATGTAAAGTCCTGCTCATACAAGGCCGGATATTTTTTATAAATTGTCAGCAAATCTCTTACAAAGTTTTGCAGCATTCTGTTATTGTCTACCTGGTCAATCAGGAACCAGTCAAGCTCTTTGTTGGAATTCCACTCGTCATACTGTGCAAAGTCTTGTCCCATAAACAGCAGCTTCTTGCCCGGGTGTCCAAACATAAAGCCGTATGCTGCCTTTAGATTTGCAAACTTCTGC
>ENA-OUQF01001113-OUQF01001113.1-human-gut-metagenome-genome-assembly--contig:-NODE-1113-length-17101-cov-29.158571_pt1 | contig 17101 bp, 15 predicted proteins | sample MGYA00237947_ERZ548826 | MGnify/ENA primary metagenome ERZ548826 (study PRJEB26490, sample SAMN05194701) | human gut metagenome | biome: terrestrial biome; feature: human-associated habitat... | reverse complement strand
TGAGCCAAAAATCCAGGCTGGGGCTTCTTGCCAAATTGTGCGGTGTTGCCTTAATCCGCAGGGCTTACCATCCAGAATGTTGGCCGCCTTCCGAGGGATGTTGTGCCCATGGGATAGGGATTGAACATCTGGGTCTTGCCCTTTGTCCCATACCGCCCCTCTGTATCCCGATACAGCATATTGGAGGACGATCCTCCCGTCATTGCACAGGCGTTTACGGCCCCATATTCCGTCATAATATCGATCAGGTCCGCATAGGTCGCACCTAAGGAATCCGCCGTTCTTCCTTCTACGCAGACAAATATGACCGTACCGTCAGAACGCTGCCCGATGGCTGTTCTTTGATTATAGCCGGAATTCCCATCATATACAGCCGTGACCGGCTTCCCGTTGATGATCAGAACGGGACCGGCTGCACAGCCGTCCCGGATTCCGAGGTCCGCTGCCTCCGCCGCCGTCATTGAGCTGCCCACGATCAGGATATTGTCCTTGTTAAAGCCCGCAAAACCATCTCCCAGGGCCATATCATGCAAGTCATCCCACACAACCGCGCTTTTTGACAGCACCAGTCCACAGGGAACGCTTCCGACCGCCGGGCTGCTTGATCCATCGTCAAAGTAGCTCCCCGCATTGACAGCCGCAATCGCATTTTCCTGTTCCATAGCCTCATCCATAGGAATTCCAGGGGTTTCTTCGGAAAGCTGATGGGAAGCCGTTGCCAGATAGACCGCCGAAGGGTCACGAACCAGCATCACATGGGCGCTAAAGGTTTTCCCGGCATATGTATCAACTCGGACACCGTCGCGGAATCCGGCCCATTCATCATTTCGCCCGTCCTCTTCTGAATTCGTCATCGGGACTGTGGCCGGTTCGGTCTGCACCGAAGGGTTGGTCGCCTCCGTCGTATCCTGTGCCGGGGCAGGCTCCTGCAAATCAGGGGCAGCTGTTTTTACCGGGACTGTCAGAAAGCCGACGGCCATAACGGCAACCAGGACAGCACAAATCAGAATGATCCAAAAACGCGGCCGCTTGTAACGCAGAACGTTCTGTATCCTTTGCACCACCGCCGTCTCGCCAAAGGCCACCGGGCAGGCCAACACCAGACGCTTTCCAGCGCTGCACTCCAAAAGCGCTTTGGAATATGCCTTTTTATCCGTGATGCCGTAATGGCGGACGACCCGCTCATCACAGGCAAATTCAATATCCCTGCAAAGCAGCGCGTAGGAAACCCACACAAGCGGGTCAAACCAATAAGCAGACAGAAGCACAAAGGCCAGCGGCTTCCACCAATGATCCTTCCAGCGCAGGTGGCTTTGCTCATGAGCGATCACACATTCCCTGGTCGCCCCGGACAGGCCGGAGGGCAGGTAGATCCTGGGACGGAGCAGGCCGAGAATAAAGGGCGTTGTAACCGCGTCACAAATCCAGATATTTTCTGTCTCCCAAACAGCCTCCCGCACAAGACGCCGCATTCTCAGATAGCTGAATGCGAAATAGCAAAGCATCACTGCCATTCCAATGCACCATATCAGCGGAAGCACAGGCATATACTGGCCGTTGCGAACGTACGCCGCATTCGTTTCATTCTGACTGGGTTCTGGGGTCACGTCGGAGGAGATCACCTCTGGGTGGATCAGGTTTGTGTCAACGGCCTCCTGAATAACGGATGTGGTGTGGGGGATCATGCTGACCGGGCTTTCGATGGAAATCGGCACCATCAGCCGCAGAGCGACAATCAGCCAGAGAATACAGGTGATCCGCCTGGGCGCTTTTTTCAAGGGCAGCCGAAGAACGATTACCGCAAGGATCAGCCAATTTGCCATCAGACTGATGCCAATGAGTTTTGAAAAAACAGTCTCCATATTCATACCTCCTCCGTCTGGTCGATCAGCTGCCTGATGAGTTCCCGTTCCTCATCCGACAGGGTGCGATTCTTGGTAAAGGCCGCCAGAAACGCGGGGAAGGAACCGTGAAAGGCGGTATCCACGAACTGCTCGCTCTGCATGGAATAGAACTGCTCTCTGGAAACAAGAGATGTTACCATCCCATTGTCATTTTGAAACAATCCCTTGTCGCAGAGCCGGCGCAGTACGGTATGCACCGTCGTTCGCTTCCATTGCAGCTCCTCCCCTGCCAGTTTCACAAGCGTAGATGATGAAACCGGCTCGTTCTTCCAGATCATATCCGCAAATCTGGATTCTACGATACCTAATTGAATTTCTGCCATTGTAAAGCCTCCTTTAAGACTACTTATTGTAGTCTCTACGAATAGACTACACTATGTAGTCTCAAAAGTCAAGCCTTTTCTGACAAAAATTTTAAGGCAACACCGCACAATTTGGCAAGAAGTCTCAGCCTGGATTTTTGGCTCAATTCAAAGTTTGAAAAATGAAGGAATACTGTATGTATTTCTCGTTTTTCAAACTGAAGAAGTGGGGCAAAAAGACGGCTGCGGCTCGCAGACACAATTGCGCGGTGTTGCCTTAACGTTTCTTATTTACTGCTGCCGCGGCACCTTACGAAGCAGCTTTACGTATCCAAAGAGAAACGCGCACAACGGGTATATATCAAAAAAGGCGGCAGACAGCACGAACAAATCACGCTTTCTACCGCTAAAATATCAAATCGGTTCCAAAACAGACCCATTCCCATAGAAAAAGCGCCTGCAAAAAGCAGACGCTTTATGGAGCGGGTGACGAGGCTCGAACTCGCTACCTCCACCTTGGCAAGGTGGCGCTCTACCAGATGAGCTACACCCGCACGGGACGTGACTCATTATAGCATGAATGCGGAATTTGTCAAGTCCTGTTTTCTCATTTTCTCAGATATCATCCGAAAAAGAGTCACGCGCCAAAGAACAGCCAAATCAGGATATAGGCCGGAATTACCGCCGCCATGGTGAAGGGGATGCCGATGCGGAAGAAATCCCGGTTGGAGACCTGGTAGCCCTCCTTGCGCAGGATGCCGATGCCCGCGATGTTGGCAGATGCGCCGATGGGCGTACAGTTGCCGCCCAGAGTGGCCCCGGACAAAAGGCCAAAATACAGTGCCGTGGGGTCCACGCCCATTTCAGCGGCAATTCCCGCGATCACAGGGATCATCGTGGCCACATAGGGAATGTTGTCAATAAACGCGGAGATCAGCACCGAGGCCCACACAATGACGGTATACATCAGGAAGAGATTGCCGCCGCCCAGCCGCACCAGCAGGTGCGCCAGCGCGTCGATCACGCCCTCGTGGGTGATCCCGCCGATCATCAGAAACAGGCCCACCAGCAGCCCCAGCGTCTCAAAATCGATGGCCCCGAGAGGCGAGAGCAGCGCCTTCGCCGTCTTTTTGCTGATGACGTTGTAGATCAGGCCGATGGCAAAAAGCGTGCAGCAGATGATGCCGTTGGTCTCAGCCGGAAGATTCCAGCGCTCCGGGGCAAAGGAGGCGCAGATCAGCAGCCCCACCATTCCCACAAGCAGCACCGTGGGCACATGATCCGTGACCTCCGTCTTTTGACCAAAGCCCTGGATGGAGGCTTTCTCCTTACGGAACAGGTAATAGACGATCAGAGCGGACAGCAGCGCACCGATCTCCACGAAGAAAAACATGGAAATTCTGCCGTGATACCAGAAGAAATCCACAAAGCTCATATCCAGCGCGGAGCCAAGCATAATAGCCGTGGTATCCCCCACCAGCGTCGCCGCGCCCTGGAGGTTGGAGGAAACCGCGATGGAAATGATAAAGGGAACAGGATCGGTTTTCAGCTTTCTGCACACCGCGATCGCCACCGGGGCAACCATCAGCACTGTGGCAACGTTGTCCACAAACGCGGAGATAACGCCTGCAAACAGACTCAGGGACACCGCCGCCCACTGGACATTGGGTACCCGGTCCATGAGCATATCCGCCATCCGCTCCGGCATGCGGCTGTCGATAAACAGCTGGACCAGGCCCATGGTGCCACCGATCATCAGGAGCACATTCCAGTCCAGTGTTTCGATCGCATCCGAAGCAGGCAGCATTCCGAATATGATGAACAGCACGCCGGAAGCCAGCGCGATATATGGCCGCGCCTTGCTGAACAGGAGCATCAGCACATAGGTAAGCACAAACAGAACGATGGCAGGGAGCATAAGCATTTCCTTTCCTTGTGGTCATGGAAGCGCCGGTCACAGCGGCTTCTCTGGCTTCTGAAAAATGCAGCGGCGATTATGTATATACAAAAAAGCCGGCCGGAAATCGGTCGGCTTATGGAGCGGGTGACGAGGCTCGAACTCGCTACCTCCACCTTGGCAAGGTGGCGCTCTACCAGATGAGCTACACCCGCGGGAACAGGAACAATTATAGCGGCTTTCACCGATTTGTCAAGGGGCAAATCCACCTTTTTCCGCTGTTCCGCTCCGGCATTTTCGAGGCATCACAGGGCATCCTTGGAATAGTGGGAGAAGCCGTCGCCAAGGACCTGGTGGGCCTCCTGGACGATGACAAAAGCCGCCTCATCCCGCTCCATTACCAGCTCCTTCAGGTCGGCCAGCTGGCCCTTCTTCACCACCGTAAGGACCACCTTTTTGTCCTGGCGGGTATAGTAGCCCTGCCCGTCCAGGAAGGTCACGCCCCGGTCCAGCTTCTCCGCCACTGCCTTGGCAATTGCCTCCGCCTGGTCGGAAATAATGATGGCGACCTTGGAGTAGTCAAACCGATATACCACAAGGTCCATCACCTGCCCGGTAATGAATACAGCGATCCCGCTGTACAGCGCCCGGGTGATATCCCGGAACACGATGCCGGTGAGGATGACCACCAACGCATCAAAGGTCATGGAGATCATCCCGATGGGGACGTTGCGATAGTGCAGCTTCAGCAGCCGTACCAGAATATCCGAGCCGCCGGTGGAGGTGCCCGCCGCAAAGACCACGCCGATCCCCAGGCCGCAGAGCAGGCCGCCATAAATGCCGCTGACCAGCGCATCCTGAAAGCCAATGGAAATGGACGCAAACAGGTCGATCAAAACGCCGCTGACCAGCATACCGATCAGAGAACCGGCAAAAAAGCGCTTGCCCACCCGGATGCCGCCGATCAGGAACAGTGGAAGATTCAGCAGCACGGACAGCAGGCCCACATTCTGGATGCCGATGACATGCGCGATCGCCTGCGCCAGGCCGGAAATGCCGCCGGAGTTGATGTTATTGGGTTCCAGGAAAAGGCTGAACCCCAAGGCAAAGATTGCGCTTCCAAGCAATGTTTTTACGACCCAGCCGTAGCTCTTCCAAAGTTTCTCCATGTCTACCTCCGTGCTCCCCTGCCCTTTGCATCAGGGAAGCAATTATCAAAGTTCCATTTTTTGCTGCTTTTCCTGCATATCCTCCGGCTTCAGCAGCGTCCCGGCGGCGGGGATCGTCTTGGTGCGGTAGCGGCTGGGATTCTCGATCCCGCTCTGCTCCAGGGGCAGCGCCGCGGTAAGCACCGCCTTTTTCTTCAGGGTCAATACCGCGACGCCCTGAGTATTGCGGGTGGTCTTGGGCAGTAGCTGGGCAGTGGAGAAGATCAGCGTTCTGCCGTCGCTGGCATACAGCGCCATCTGCGCATCCTCCTGCATGGCATACACATCCACCAGAGCACTCTTATCACAGTAAGCGCCGGTAAGCTTCTTGCGGTTGGTCTTCGTCTCATAGGCATTCAGGGGCACCTTGGCCACCTTGCCGTTCTCAAAGAAGAACAGGACAAAGCCGCTGTAATCCTCGGTGAGCACCACGCTGCGCACCGTCTCCCCCTGCTCCATCCCCAGCTTCTGGGGCAGATAATCGCCCAGCTGGGAGGCCTTGCCGTCCTCGAACTCACTGAGGCGGGACTTGTAGCACTGGAACTGATCGGTGAACACCAGCACGTCGGCCCGATTGGTCGTCTCCTGAGAGAAGCGCAGGGCGTCGCCCTCCTTGAATTTCTGCTCGCCGCTCATGCGCAGGGACTGGGCAGTGATCTTCTTCAGGTAGCCCTCCCTGGACACGAACACCGTCACAGGATAGTCGGGAACATTGTCCTCCTCTTCCTCCGGCTCGGCCTCCACCGCCTGATAAATGATCTCCGTCTTGCGGGGCTGGCCGTACTTCTTAGAAACCTCCTGAAGCTCCTGAATAATGACATTTTTCAATTTTTTCCCGCTATTCAGGGTGTCGCGCATGTCGGCGATCTCCTGCTCCAGCTGACTGATGGCCTTGGTCTGCTTCAGGATGTATTCCTTATTGATGTTGCGCAGCTTAATTTCCGCCACGTAGTTTGCCTGGATCTCATCGATGCCAAAGCCGATCATCAGATTGGGGACGACCTCCGCCTCCAGCTCGGTTTCCCGGATGATACGGATCGCCTTGTCGATGTCCAGCAGGATGCGCTCCAGGCCCTTCAGCAGGTGCAGGCGCTCCTCCCGCTTACCGATCTGGAAGAACAGCCGCCGCTTGACGCAATCCATCCGCCAGGCGGTCCACTCCTCCAGAATTTCACCCACGCCCATCACCCGGGGCATCCCCGCGATGAGGATATTGAAATTGCAGGGGAAGCTGTCCTGCAGCGGCGTCATGCGGAACAGCTTCTGCATCAGCTTCTCCGGGTCCACTCCGCGCTTCAGATCGATGGTCAGCTTCAGGCCGCCCAGGTCGGTCTCATCCCGCATGTCGGTGATCTCCTTGATCTTTCCGGCTTTGATCAGCTCTGCCACCTTGTCCATGATGACTTCCGTCGCGGTGGTATAAGGGATCTCAGTGATCTCGATCAGGTTCCCGTCCTTCTCATAGTGCCACTTTGCGCGCAGCTTGAAGCTGCCCCGGCCGGTGGAATACACCTCCCGGGTCGCGGCCTCGTCAAACAGTAGCTCCGCGCCGGTGGAGAAATCAGGGCCGGGCAGGGTTTCCAGAATGTCATGGTCAGGATTTTTCATCAGGGCAATGGCGGTGTCGCAGACCTCCCTGAGGTTAAAGGAGCAAATATTGCTGGCCATACCAACGGCAATGCCCTGATTGGCAGACACCAGCACATTGGGAAAGGTTGAGGGCAGCAGGCTTGGCTCCTTCATGGTGGCGTCGTAGTTATCCACCATGTCCACCGTATCGCTGTCGATGTCCCGGAACAACTCGGTGCAGATATTATCCAGCTTGGCCTCGGTATACCGGGAGGCGGCGTAGGCCATATCCCGGGAATACACCTTGCCGAAGTTGCCCTTGGAATCCACGAAGGGATGCAAAAGCGTCTCGTTGCCCCTGGCCAGACGAACCATAGTCTCATAAATGGCGGAATCGCCGTGGGGGTTCAAGCGCATGGTCTGACCCACAATATTGGCGGATTTGGTCCGCCCGCCGGTGAGCAGGCCCATTTTGTACATGGTGTACAGCAGCTTGCGGTGGGAGGGCTTGAAGCCGTCGATCTCCGGGATGGCGCGGGAGACGATGACGGACATGGCGTAGGGCATATAGTTGATCTCCAGTGTTTCGGAGATTGCCTGCTCCGTGGTGGAGCCGACCAGGCCCATTACGCCGTCGGTATTCACTTTTTTCTTTTTTTCAGGTTCCTGTTTCTTCTTTGCCATATTCCGTTCCTATCCTCACATCAGGAAATATCCGCCAACTCCAGGTATTTTGCGCCGTTTTCCGCAATGAAATTCTTCCGCTCGTTCAGGCCGTCGCCCAGCAAAATGTTAAAATAATACGCGGTGCGCTCGGCATCCTCCGGCATGACCTTGATCAGGCGGCGGGTCTCCGGGTTCATGGTGGTCATCCACATCATCTCCGGGTCATTTTCGCCAAGGCCCTTGGAGCGCTGGATGTTCACCTTCTTGCCCTCCAGCTCCTTCAGGATCTTCACCTTTTCCTGCTCGTTGTAGGCAAACCAGGTCTGTCCCTTGCAGGTGATCTCAAACAGAGGAGACTCCGCGATATACACATATCCGTCCCGGATCAGCGTGGGGCACAGACGATAGATCATGGTCAGGATCAGGGTGCGGATCTGAAAGCCGTCGTAATCCGCATCGGTGCAGATGACCACCTTGTTCCACCGCAGGGCGGACAGGTCAAAAGACGACAGCTCCTTCAGCTTTTTGCCCTGGATCTCCACGCCGCAGCCCAGCACCTTCATCAGGTCGGTGATGATGGGTGACGCGAAAATCTTATTATAGTCCGCCTTCAGGCAATTCAGGATCTTGCCGCGCACAGGCATGATGCCCTGGAATTCCGCATCCCGGCTGAGCTTGACGCTGCCCAGAGCGGAATCACCTTCTACGATATACAGCTCCCGGACGGCCACATCCTTGCTGCGGCAATCCACAAACTTCTGGACCCGGTTGGAAATATCGATGGCCCCGGAGAGCTTTTTCTTTACGCTGGATTTGGTCTTTTCGGCGGACTCTCTGGCCCGCTTGTTCACCAGGATCTGCTCCGCCGCCCGGTCGGCCTCCTGCTTGTTCTCAATAAACCAGACCTGGAGCTGCTCTTTGAAGAAGGCAGTCATGGCCTCCTGGGTGAACTTGGAATTGACGGATTTCTTGGTCTGATTCTCAAAGCAGCCGATGGTGGAGAAGCAGTTGGTCACCAGCACCAGGCTGTCCTGAATGTCCTGGAACAGGATCTTGCTCTCGGTTTTGGTGTATTTGTTGTTGTCCCGCAGGAATTTGTCAAAGGCTGCCGTAAAGCCGGAGCGAACCGCCTTATCCGGGCTGCCGCCGTATTCCAGCCAGGAGGAATTGTGATAGAACTCAATATGGGATACCTGCTTGGAGAAGCAGAAGGAAACGGTAATTTTCAGCTTCATTTCCGGCCGGTTGTCCGCGTCCCGGCCCCGGCGCTCCGTCTCCCAATACACGGGCATGGTGAAAGCATTGTCCCCCACCAGCTCCTCGATATATTGCTTGATGCCGTCCGGGTAGCAGAATTCCTCCTGCTCAAATTTTCCGCCCACCTGATTGCGGAAGCGGAAGGTGATGCCCTTGTTTACCACTGCCTGGCGGCGCAGCACATCCCGGTAGTATTCCACGGGGATGTTGATATCCGTGAACACCTGCTTGTCCGGCTTCCAGTGGAACACGGAGCCGGTCTTCTTGCGGTCAGCCGGCTGCTTTTTCAAGCCGCCGATATTTCTGCCCCGCTCAAAGTGCAGGTCGTAGCGGCAGCCATCCCGGCGGATGGTGGCATCGAAGAACTCCGAGGCGTACTGGGTGGCACAGGAGCCGAGGCCGTTGAGGCCCAGGGAATACTCATAGTTCTCCCCATTCTCGCCATATTTGCCGCCGGCGTACATCTCGCAGAAAACCAGCTCCCAGTTGTAGCGTTTTTCCTTTTCGTTGTAATCCACCGGGCAGCCCCGTCCAAAGTCCTCTACCTCCACGCTCAGATCCTCATAGCGGGTGACGATGATGGTGTCGCCGTGGCCCTCCCGCGCCTCGTCGATGGCGTTGGAGAGGATCTCAAACACCGCATGCTTGCAGCCCTCCAGGTCATCGGAGCCAAAAATAACGGCCGGGCGCTTACGCACCCGATCCTCCCCCTTCAGCATGGAGATGCTGGTATTGCCGTATTGTTCCTGCTTTTTTGTTGCCATAATTCCCTACCTGCCATAGCTATCCATTTTATTGTGGTTATTATATCCGCATTTTTGCCGAAAGTCAACCTCTGTGCCGATTTGGGCCGTAACCGTGATTTTGCCTCTTGTTTTTTTGACGAATCCCGGTTATAATAGGGGCACAAAGAAACACAGGAGGTCATTATCATGGCTGTTAAAATTGAAAAAGATACCATCATCGGTGACATTCTGGACGTTGCGCCTCAGAGTGCTCCCCTGTTCTTCGCCATCGGCATGCATTGCCTGGGCTGCCCCTCCTCCCGGGGCGAGACCGTCGAGGAGGCCTGCATGGTTCACGGCATCGACTGTGACGGTTTCCTGGCGCAGCTGAACCACTTCCTGGAGGCCTACGAAGCTGACCAGGCCAACAAGGGCTGAGACAGATGATCGGGCTGCCTGCGGGCGGCCCGTTTTTCTTGAGTATACACCAGGAGGTGTCCAATGAAGCTCCCACTTTCCAACCGGCTGCTGGCCTGCTGCGGCTTTGTCCATTCCAATGACCAGGTGGCCGACATCGGCTGCGATCACGGCTATCTGGGAATCCACCTGCTGCAAAGCGGGATCGCATCCAGCGTGATCGAATCGGATATCAATGAAAAGCCCCTGCGGTGCGCCATGGAAAATGCCGTGAAATTCGGCGTAATGGACCGCATTTCCTTCTGCCTGTCCGATGGCGTCCGGCGGCTCCCCCGGGATTTTGACTGCATGGTGTGCGCCGGGATGGGGGCGGACACCATGATCTCCATTCTGGAGGCCGCCCCCTGGCTCCAGAGCGACCGCTACCGGCTGATCCTGCAATGCCAGAGCAAGCGGCCGGAGCTGCGGAAATACCTGGCATCAAAGGGCTTCTCCATTTCCCGGGAAACCCTGGCCCAGGACGGGAAGTTCATCTATCCCGTGACAGAGGTCTGCTATGCTCCCGGCCCCGCTCCCGCCCCGTGGGAATACTACATCTCTCCCCAGCTGATCGCGGACGGCTCTCCCCTGCTGCTTCCCTTTGTCCGCCGGGTCATGGGCGGAGTGGCAGACAGTCTTGGTGGACTGCGGCACTCCGGCAGGAGCGACACGGAAATGGCAGAGATCTACACGCATTTACAGGAATTGGAACGGAGGCTGACCAGTGACAACGGTAAGTGATATCATCGCCTTTATGGAAACCGTCGCACCGCAGTGTAAAAAGGAGCACTGGGACAACGTGGGGCTTTCCTGTGGGCGGCAGGACAAGCAGGTGCGCACCATTCTGGTGGCGCTGGACCCATTCGAGGATGTGTCGGCGGAGGCAGTGCAGGTAGGGGCCGATCTGATCGTGACCCATCATCCCCTGCTCTTTCATCCGGCCCATCAGGTCACCGGCGAGACTGCCATTGGGCGCACCCTTATGACCCTGATCCGTCATGACATTGCCGCTTTCAGCGCCCACACCAACCTGGATATTGCCCCGGAGGGGGTTGGCTACTGCCTGGCTTCGGCGCTGGGATTGGAGAACATCTCCGTCATTGAGCCAACGGAGCAGGATGCACGCGGAAATATCTGGGGGCTGCTGCGTAAGGGCACGGTGCCGGAGCAGCCGCTGGAAACATTTCTGAGTCACGTTAAGCAAACCCTCCACACGCCCACCCTGCGCTATGCCGCCGAGGGCGAGACCGTGCACCGCGTCGCTGTGGGTGGCGGAGCCTGCGCCGATGAGTGGAAGAGTGCATGGGATGCAGGGTGCGACACCTTCGTGACCTCGGATGCCAAATACAACGATTTCTGGGACGCGCGGGACGCCGGGCTGACGCTGATCGACGCAGGGCATTTTTACACGGAAAACCCGGTATGCCCCTGGCTGCAACGCATCCTTCAGACCGCGTTCCCGGAAACGACGGTGCTGCTTTCTAAAGTTCACCGGGACTGCATGAAATTCTTTTGAAGTGATTGCCCCGAAATTCGTATTTCGGTGTTGATTTTTTTACTCTCGGGTGCTAGAATAGATAAGAAATTTTTCGAATTGATTCCAGAAAGGGAAGATCGCCATATGTCAGGACATTCCAAATGGCATAATATCCAGAAAACCAAGGGTGCGCAGGACGCCAAGCGCGCCGCCGCGTTCACCAAGATCGCAAAGGAAATGATCGTCGCCGTGAAGGAAGGCGGCGGTGCCACCGATCCCGCCTACAACTCCCGCCTGGCCACCGTCATCACCAAGGCCAAGGCCGCCAACATGCCCAACGACAACATCAAGCGCGTGCTGGAAAAGGCTGCCAGCGCCGGCAGCGGCGAGAGCTACGAGTCCATCACCTACGAAGGCTACGGCCCCGGCGGCGTTGCCGTGATCGTGGAGACCATGACCGACAACCGCAACCGCACCGCCGGTTCCGTCCGCCACCACTTTGACAAGTACGGCGGCAATCTGGGCGCCAACGGCTGCGTCAGCTGGTCCTTTGACAAGAAGGGCGTGCTGGTGATCGACAACGAGGACGGCGACCTGGATGAGGATACCGTCATGATGGACGCCATGGACAGCGGCGCGGATGATTTTGAGGCGGAGGAGGACTGCTTCACCGTCTACACCACCCCCGACGATTTCAACGCCGTGGCCGACGCGCTGACCGCCAAGGGCTATCAGTTTGCCTCTGCCCAGATCGAAATGGTGCCCCAGAACTATGTGAAGCTCTCCCCTGAGGACGCCGAGAAGATGGAGAAAATGCTCGACCTCTTCGACGACGACGACGACGTGCAGAACACTTGGCACAACTGGGATCAGGAGTAACATGACCGCGTTTGAAAGCCGCTCCATTCGGGGCGGCTTTTCTGCTGCAAATCGGCACTTGAACCCGGACCGGCTCTGGGGTATAATACATGCAGTCGTTTTTTGAAATGGAGGGGGAAATATGGAGGAGCTGTATACCTGCGAATGCAGGGACGGCAGGACCATCACAGGCGCTTCCCGGTGGAGCCTGTATGAGCTGCGCAATCTTCCGCCGCTGGAGCTGGCAAAGGCGCTGGAGGAGCTGCTGGAATTCTCCCGCTATTACGAAGCGACCTTCTACTACCCCGCCCTGTCCATGAAGAGCGAAATGGAGCAGCTGCGCAAGCGCCTCCAGAAGGCGAAGCAGCTGGCGGTGGGCTTCGGGGCAGTCACGGGCTGCATGACGGCCGCGTGGCTGCTGACGGTGCTGATCCCCTATCTGCGGTTTTCGGGTCTTGCCATGCTGTTGGCGGTGTTGACCATCGTCAGCATCGTGGCGCTGATCCCGTTCCTGTTCCACTATCTCTCTGCGCAGGAGGATCATAGCAAGCGTCTGCCCCGGATCCGCGCCAAGCTGGACAGCCTGAGCCAGCAGGAGGAAAAAGAGGTATACGGCGAATACATTGAGTATCTGATCGGCGGCTATCTTGTCTCCCCGGAGTTCAGTCTTTCAGCGGATGCCCAGGAATATATGGTGCAGGCGCTGCGCACCAAGCAGGCTGGGAACATTGCGGAGGCAGCCATGCTCTGCAAGAAGAAATTCGGCAAGTCCCCCATCCCCCGCATCATTACCTCCCTGCAAGCTGTCAACAGTCCCGCCCGTGTCTCCAGGCCGGCCCCGCGGGCAGCAGAGTCGGTACAGAGCCAAAACCAGTCCCCGGACATGCAGCTGCTCCTTCAGCTCTCCGGCAGCCTGAACAGCGCCCTGCAAACCTACGCCGCCACCCAAAAAACCACCTCCACCGGCCCCGACAGCGTCGCCGCCACCCTGACTTACGAGGAAGAATCGCTGATCGAAGAATATCGGTATTTGCAGGAGGATGAAAAGAAACGAATACGCAGGGTGGTACATAGTTTTCATACGAAGAAGTATTGATTTTCTTTGACGATTTTACGCTGCTCTGATTGGAGGGCCCGATTATGCACATTGATAGTTCTCTTGTACAAGCATATACTTCTGGCAAGGATATGCATGAATACAAAACGGCGTGGTTCTTTTCAAGTTCAACGCTTGATGTTGACCTTGGGAGAAACATTTTCTCTCTGCCGCCAGATGATGATATTACGCGGGAAACCGTGTGCCAGCTCGAAACCCAGTTTCGGCAATGCTGTGAAAATTTTGTACCCGTGAACCGCCCAATTTGGGATGTCCTTTTCCCAGGCTGGCAGGAGATACAGCCCATAGTTGATCTGATCGTTGGTTTTCCTGAACCTTACGATGCCGTTACCGTCACTGCGCCGGATGGCAAAACGCACCTGGTTTTTGACCTTATCTGCTGGAAAAAGTACGCAGAACGCAAGGACCTTAACGAAATCATTCGCAATCTGCTGACCCATGAGACCACCCATTTTTTGATTGGCCGCCGCTATCCCGAGGTCGATGCTGCACTGGAAAGCCCGGACTATATGACAAAGCTGGATGCCTATACCTTCCACGAAGGTTTTGCTCACTTGATTTCCTATCAAGCAACCGACATCGACCGTGTAAATTGGCATTCGGGGCATCTCAGCGATGTCTATCGCTTCTGCAAAAGCAAAATGGAATCTGCTCTCACAGAGACTGACCCAGCCCGCCAAACACACTACCTTTATGATGCCATTTGCGGCGCATACTACGAAAAGTTTGCCTGCATGTGTGGGATGCTGTATTTGGCAGACCAATGGGAAGCAAACGGCATCCATGGATTACAGGATGCCTTTAAAGATTACCACGGCTTTGCAAGGCGGACAGTTGAATGACTCTTTCCTCCAGCTTAAGGTGTTGGCTTAGCAAATATTGGTAGTTGGCTTTTGCAGAAAATTTTTGTTTCTCTTCCTAGAAGTTAGGAATAGCGGTAGGAATCACGAAACAGTCGTGATTCCTACACGCCAATTGCATGAGTAAACCTTTTGTGATTTTTTAAAGAAACGACATATACACAGATTGGCCAAGGTATGTTGAATGGACTGCGGTCCGTCGTGATTGTAGACCAACTATGGAAAGTCAAGCAGGAAGTTGGTCTACAAACAAATTCGCGGTTCATGCGACCGTCGTGATTAATATTAACGTTGACTTCAAATCCACCATGTTGTATCATATTAATACAATCTTGTTGTTAAGAGGTGTATTTTATAAAACTGCTTCCCCCTCCTTATAATCCATTAAAAATGAGTCCTATGGAAAAAAAGCTTGTCAGTAATGGTGGGTTCAGATGGATTCTCATAAGCTTAACCACTTCTATTATCCCCATACTAATGATTTCAAAGGGATGGATTATTAGCCTCGCAATCTTGTTTATCATTTGGTTTGTTCCTTTTTTAGGAAATATCATTCAATTTGGCGTTATGGTGTGGGCAGTAGTTCAGCTATTTATGACCTCTTTTACTCTAATAAGCGCACTATTCCTTCTTTCGCTTATTGTTTATTTTGTTTTTATCATCTCACCTTTTTTCATAAACAATCTCGCTCGTTATATTTTTAAATAAGTGGCACGTAAGAATGGTGGATTCTGTATCCGTTGTCATTTATAAGTTTGTTCTTTTTTTTGATCGATGTTGGTTAACATGATTATATACCGAATACGGTTATCATATCAAATATAAAAACATGGAGAAGGCTGCACATGATAACCTATGAAAAGCTTTGGAATCTGATGAAGCAGCGGGGTATCTCCCAATATGCGCTGATCAAGAAATACAATGTCAGCCCTGGGCAGATCACGCGGTTAAAGCGCAACGAGAGCGTGAGCACCCACACCATCGAAATATTTTGCCGCATTTTGCAGTGTGATGTAGGCGATATCATGCAGTATATTCCCGACGAGCAATAAAAAGCCTCTACCTGTGCGGTTCAAAATAATCCCAGGCGGAGGCCTTTCTTAAACTGTTAGCGGGGATATCCGTTGTTTCACCCACTCAACCACCTGAGCTACTCGCACCACGTCCATGCCCATTAGGCGCATACTCCTCAACCCTTTGCTTGACAACTTTTATCTTGAGAAGCACATCCTCATTCCCTTCATAAAAACACCCCCAAAAACGCAAAAATAGGAAGCACATCATAACCGTTTTCACGGAAAGGATGTGCTTCCTTGCTTTTTATTTACGATAAGTGGGGTTTGAACTTTTTTAGTTCAAAAGTAGGTGTTTAACCTTACTTCTTCAGCGCTTCCTCAACAGCAACAGCCACGGAAACGGTAGCGCCGACCATGGGGTTGTTGCCCATGCCCAGGAAGCCCATCATTTCCACGTGAGCGGGGACGGAGGAGGAGCCGGCGAACTGGGCGTCGCTGTGCATACGGCCCATGGTGTCGGTCATGCCGTAGGAAGCGGGGCCGGCGGCCATGTTGTCGGGATGCAGGGTACGGCCCGTGCCGCCGCCGGAGGCGACGGAGAAGTACTTCTTGCCCTGCTCGATGCACTCTTTCTTATAGGTGCCGGCCACAGGATGCTGGAAGCGGGTGGGGTTGGTGGAGTTGCCGGTGATGGACACGTCCACGCCCTCGTGGTGCATGATGGCTACGCCCTCGCGGACATCATCGGCACCGAAGCAGCGGACAGCGGCACGCTCGCCATCGGAGTACTTGTACTCCTTGACGATCTTCAGCTCGCCAGTGTAGTAATCAAACTTTGTCTGCACATAGGTGAAGCCGTTGATCCGGGAAATGATCTGGGCAGCGTCCTTGCCCAGGCCGTTCAGGATGACCCGCAGGGGCTCCTTACGGGCCTTGTTGGCGGAGCGGGCGATGCCGATGGCGCCCTCAGCAGCGGCGAAGGACTCGTGACCGGCCAGGAAGGCGAAGCACTTGGTCTCGTCGCGCAGCAGCATCGCGCCTAGGTTGCCATGGCCCAGGCCGACCTTACGATCCTCGGCCACGGAGCCGTCGATGCAGAAGGCCTGCAGACCGATGCCAATGGCCTCGGCGGCCTCGGCGGCGGTCTTGACGCCCTTCTTCAGCGCGATCGCGGCACCCACGGTGTAGGCCCAGCAGGCGTTCTCAAAGCAGATGGGCTGAATGCCCTTGACAATCTCATAGGGGTCGAAGCCCTTGGACTGGCACAGGGTACGGCACTCCTCCACGGAGTTCAGGCCGTACTGTGCGAGGACACCATTGATCTTGTCAATTCTTCTCTCGTAACTTTCAAACAAAGCCATCGTTGTGTCCTCCTCTTATTCCTGGCGGGGGTCAATGTACTTGGGCGCGTTGTCGAAGCGGCCGTAGTGACCCATAGCCTTCTTGTAGGCGGTGTTGGCGTCGTCGCCCTTCTTCATAAAGTCCATCATCTTGCCCAGGTTGACGAACTCATAGCCGATGATCAGGTTGTCCTCGTCCAGCGCCACGCGGGTGACGTAGCCCTCGGCCATCTCCAGGTAACGGGGGCCCTTGGACTTGGTGGCGAACATGGTGCCGACCTGGCTGCGCAGGCCCTTGCCCAGATCCTCCAGAGAAGCACCGACCACCAGGCCACCCTCGGAGAACGCGGACTGGCTGCGGCCATAGACGATCTGCAGGAACAGCTCACGCATAGCGGTGTTGATGGCGTCGCACACCAGGTCGGTGTTCAGCGCCTCCAGGATGGTCT
>ENA-OUQF01001111-OUQF01001111.1-human-gut-metagenome-genome-assembly--contig:-NODE-1111-length-17156-cov-5.529501_pt1 | contig 17156 bp, 17 predicted proteins | sample MGYA00237947_ERZ548826 | MGnify/ENA primary metagenome ERZ548826 (study PRJEB26490, sample SAMN05194701) | human gut metagenome | biome: terrestrial biome; feature: human-associated habitat; material... | reverse complement strand
TTTCAATAAACATAAAATTCAAACAGATGATTATAAATTAAAGAATCTTACTATTTATTTTGCATTAATGATTTCAAGAATACTTAATGATGACTACATTAGTGTTATGAATAACACAGAAATACCTAATAATATTGAGGAAATTATGAATGAGATATGTGAGTCATTAAGTAATTATTATGACATAACAATTACTCGTGGTGAAAAACAATATATTTCACTTCATTTTATTTCTAATATTAAGTACAACAACAATTCTATAGATGATCAATCTATCCATAATCTTATTGATTCTTTCTTAGAAGGCATCTACAAAGGATATAATTTTGACTTAAGAGATGACAAAATACTAAGATCTGATCTTTTCTATCATTTCCGTACTTCAATATCAATGATGGAACTTCATTTAGAGAATAAAAACCCTTTATTAAATACCATTAAAACGAACTACCCTCTACCATTTGAAATATCAAAGACTATCCTTAGCCAATCTTCTAATATTGTTACTTTCCCTGAAGATGATATAGGATATATCGCTTTACATATTGGTGCAGCTATAGAAAGATGTTTCTCTGGCTCTATCAAGAAAAAAGCCGTTTATCTTGTATGTGGTTCAGGGCAGGCAACTGCACGTATGTTGGAAGCAAGATTACATAATGTCTTTGCAAATAAACTGACTGTTGTCAAAAGACTTTCTCTTATAGAATATCTAAGCTATACAGAAAATGATTTCAAAGAGATAGATTGTGTTATTTCAACAATTCCTCTTGAGCAATCATATGTACCAACAATTACAGTAGATTTCTCTCTTAATCAACAGGATATTGAAATGGTGTCTCGTTTAATCACATCAATAGATCAAAGTAAATATGATAAAATCAAAAAGTTCTTTGACTCTTCTTTATTTATTCATAAGAAAAAAGTGAACTCAAAAAATGAATTGTTAGAAGAACTCAGTACTCTTTTACTCAATGAGGATATTATTGGTGATGATTATCTTGATTCTGTCTATAAACGTGAAGAACTCTCTAATACAAATATGAATGATGTATTTGCATTACCACATCCATTAAACGTCTTTGCAAAACAAACAAAAGTTGCTGTTGCAATATTAGATGAACCACTTAAGTGGAATGGTGATGAAACTGTTAGAATCGTATTCCTTCTAGCAATCAAGAACGGAGATAGTCTTAACATGGAACACTTATACGATGTATTTATTGAACTCGTTAATAACACCAAATTCCAACGCGAAGTGATGTGTTCTAAGACATATGATCAGTTTCTTAAAACACTTATACAACACATACAATAAAACATATAATTGATTACATATAAAAACAGGAAGGATAGAGTTTTCTCCTAATATTCCACTTAAAAAGGGTTACTGGATGCATAACATCCAGTAACCCTTCTATGATATCTACCTTATTTACCCCAAGGTAATAAATTTGAAATAAACTCTTGAAGTTCTTTAATGCTAAATAGCCATGAACCAATAACAACTATAGCAATTATCAAGCAAGTCCAATTCAATTTTTCTATTTTAAATAATTTCGCATCTTTATCATTAATTGTAAAGATAAACTTAACCAAGATGTAAATAGTATTAATAAGAACAAACGCTAAAAAATCAATAGTCAGCAACAACCTATATATACTGGCTGCGGAGATGCTTTGTAAGACAGATGTAGAAAATGTAATTCCACCAACAAACGCTAAGACTATAGAAGCAAATATACCAAGTATAGATATATACTCCCTTTCTACGCCCTTCACCTGCTGTTGCAATTTAACTTTCGCATCTTCAATACTAGCTGCAAAAATATTATTTACATTTTCTATTTGACTTATCGCTAATTGAAAATGATCATATATTTTAACAATTATTTTTTTAGTATCTGCACCAACATGATTTTTCTCATCCAATGAATAGAGTAGTAACTTCTCAACATTAGTCGCAAAAATTCCTCTTTGTTCCATTTCTAAAGAGTAGATATAGTTACTAATTTCTGAATATAGAATCCTATCCAATCTGTCAGATGAATCTATATAAGCATCAATATTCTTAACCGTTACCTTTGGATCATATCTTAGAGACTCCATTGATAACGCTTTACAAATACTGTTCATTTTTCTCTTAGTATAATTATATTTTGATGATTTTTCGATTACAAAAGGATTTTTATCTTCAGTGCGCAATAATTTATCTAAATCATCATTAGGCATTAAAATACTCCTTTATCGCATCCAGTGTAATCTCATTATTTCTATATGGAGCATAAGCATCCATCCAAGGAGACTGCCTATGTGTTATCGCAACAAGATCAGTTGCTGAATAATCTGAAAACTTATCTACAACTTTATTAATGCGATTTTTATCTTCATCAGTAATAACATCATCATTAAATTTTACTCTTTCAGTATTCCAAATATTGTCCGTATCAAATAAAATATAAGACTCTATTGTTGGGATATCTCCACTACCATATTGCTTATACTCATGATATGCAGCAGGAACAACTGGGCCAAAATTCCATGCTTCAATTTTATCATCAAAACAAGGTGCATTTTTTGTTTTATCAATTAGGAAATAAGCCTGAATAAAATAAAGTACCTTTTGTAATTTCAAATTAGAAATACCATACTCTTTTTCATTACTATAATTAATCACATGACGACATACTTCTAAAACATCATAACCCATATTTAGACCCTCCTTCCTTTGTCTATATATACTAACATTTCCCTACTTTTTTGTACATTTATTTATATTTTCATATACTTATCTTATATACTTCCAATACTTTTTTTCAATATTTTTATCCCACCACATATTTCCTACTTCATTCAGTATCTGCTATGCCATATAGGAATCAAGCGTTCTATAGTTATCAAATGACTTTAGAAGTGCATAGTTCAACTCAAACTTGAGATACCTACCTTCTGCAAAGTAGTGCTATCTGATGTTATAGATTGCCTGATTAGTGAGTTTTTCGCTATAAGATATAATTCTTTGATGGAACGATAGTCTTCCTTGGACAGATGCAACACCAGCTGCTTGACTGTAAGATGCATATATTGAGCTTTCTATATGTATTATACAATTTCTTACTCAAGAATTACTCAATCAAATGCATTAATAGCATTCATCCCTTACTTATATTTTATATTGAGGCGGGGATTTTCTTCCATTTCTTTAGATAAAAAGAGCATGCATTCGCACACCCTTCTATTTCTAAGTAGAAAAGAAAATATTTTACCATCTTCTTCTCCTATTAATTTCTCTACTAGCATGGAAACTTCCCAAACAAATTTCAAGCCAACCCATGAAAAAGAAAACTATTTTAATAAACCACCAGATTAACCAAAATGGAAACAATGCTAAATAGAATGTGAATTTAAACATTATAACCAAGAAACTAATAAACAAACTAATCATTCAGATAACCCCTCTCTTATCAATTTTGATTGCACATTACTCTTTACATCACAAGATATAAAACATTGTATTCTTGGAATCATTCCACCCTTTTCAACTCAATGATACACTATCCAATCATGTTTTAATATCAATTTAGAATTATTTCTGAATCTTTGTAAGTTCAAATATAACTAGAATTGGAAATACTAAAATCACCAACAATACCTTCAAAACCTTACCTACTACAAAAAGCTTATCATCAGTATTCATAGCATTACTCTCCTTTATTTAAATAAGTCCCAGAAACTTACAGTAGTTTTTCTATAGACCTTGTTATAGGCCGCTTTCTTAGGATTCGTAATCCATCCTCTGCCCTTCTTACCATATCCAGGTATAAGAGCTCTCTTAATTGATCTTTTAGTTCTTCCTGTTGTTCTAGCACTAATAGATTTTTTAATGATGGTGTTCTTACTCCGAACTTCATATTACTCATCCCCTTTCCTACTACCATCATATACTATTTTCCACCTTCATGTATTCCGTACCCCTCTGACAACGCCTTTCTAGAGGTGTTTCTAAAATTTTTTGAAATTTCTATGATAAAAGGAGGTAATATGTGAAATGGTCAACCTTGTTAGAAAAAATACAGATATTCCTATGGTCTTTATGACTTATGCAAATGTTGTTCATAACTATAGATTGAGAAGTTCTGTCAAAAAATAGTAGAAGGCAATATGAGTGGAATGATTCTTCCTGATGTTCCTTTTGAAGAAAAAGAAGAATTTGATATAGTCTGTAAAGAGTATGGACTAGATCTTATTAGTACGATTGCTCCTACAAGTCATCAGCGTATCCAGACAATTGCGAAAAAAGCAAATGGTTTTATTTACTGTGTGTCTTCTTTAGGTGTTACTGGTGTACGTTCAAAGATTACTACAAATATTGGTGCTATGGTTGATTTAGTACGTGAAGTGACTGATGTGCCTGTAGCAGTAGGATTTGGAATCTCTACACCAGAACAGGCTAAAAAGATGGCATCTCAATCAGATGATGCCATCGTTGGTAGTGCGATCATTAAGATTATTGAAAAATATGAAAAAGATGCACCACAATATGTAGAAGCATATGTGAAAGAAATGGTGGATGCGATTAAGTAAACTTGGTCTTAGGATCAAGTTTTTTTAGATAAAGAGGGACAATATTAAAATGAGTTTGCTTATTTTATAAAATAATTAATTTATTTACTGTTTTAGCATAAATTATTTATGTTATTTTTGTGAAAATTTATGTTAATTTGTGATTTTACATAAATTATTTATGTTAATTTAATTTAAATTTATGTTATTTTTATAACTTTTTATCTAATTTCATTACTTTTCGTTGTTTTTACATAATTAAATGATTATAATTTATGTAAATAAAACAATTCATCCATTTTACTCAATCAAATGTAACAGAAAGGAGAAATTATGCTTAGTATAGAATTAAACGATTTAATCAAACAAATAATTAAGACAAAAGCCGAATCACAAACTATAGAAATTAAAGCAGCACACAAAGGAACACCTAAACGTTTATATGATACATTATCAAGTTTTTCAAACCAGGACAGTGGTGGAATAATCGTATTTGGGTTAGATGAATCATTAGGTTTTGCACCAGTAGGTGTTTATGATCTGCAGGATTTACAAAAAAGAGTAACAGAACAATGCAACCAAATGGAACCTGTAGTTCGTGCTATATTTACAACCACAGAATATAAAGGGGTTAATATCTGTAGTGCAGAGATACCATCAATAGATATCACTAATCGTCCATGTTACTATCGTGGTGCAGGAAAAACAAAAGGATCTTATGTTCGTGTAGGTGATGCAGATTTACCAATGACAGACTACGAAATATATAGTTTTGAATCTTATAAGGCCCATGTTCATGATGATGAAAGACCAATCGATCGAGCTAATATATCTTTATTAGATGAAGCAGGTATCAATAACTATATTCTTCAAATGAAATTAAATAGACCTTATTTTTCAAAATTATCAGAAGAACAGATTTACGAATTATTATCTATTACACGAAACGGCGTACCTACTCTAGCTTCTGTATTGAATTTTGGAATATATCCACAAGGATTGCTTCCACAATTAGCTATTACCGCAACTGTTATTCCTGGTACTGAAATTGGTGAAACTACAAATGATGGTGTTCGTTTTCTAGACAACAAAAGAATTGAAGGAACATTGTCTGAAATGTTAGATGAAGCAATTGCCTTTTGTAATAGAAATATGCGTACTCAAACAATCATTGATCCAACAACAGGAAAAAGAAACGATAAAACCGAATATCCTATTAACGCCATCAGAGAAGCGATACTTAATGCATTAATTCATCGTGATTATAGTATTCATACTGAAGGAACTACTATCCAGATTTCTTTCTTCACTAACCGTCTAGAGATTCATAGTCCAGGCAGCCTTTATGGAAGAATGACTGTTAATGATTTAGGAAAAGCAAGACCTGATTTAAGAAATCCTGCACTTGCAACAATGTCTGAATTCTTACTTAAGACAGAAAATAGATATTCAGGTATTCCTACTATTCGTAGAGAAATGAAAGAACATGGTTTACCAGAACCTTTATTTGAAAACAAAAGAAACGAGTTTGTAGTCACTTTATTCAACAAAACAGAAAGCCCAATAGATGATATTCACGATAATACTGATTTAATCACTTTTTGTAAAACTCCAAGAACAAGACAGGAAATAAGTGATTATCTAGACCTTAAAACAGTCTATTTCGTAACAAAAAAATATATACAACCTCTTGTTAATCAAGGAAAACTAAAACTCTTGTATCCCGACAAACCAAAAAGTAAAAATCAAAAATATTATTCTTAGTGGAAATACTCCTTTTACATTTCAGCAAAAGGAGTTTTTAATATTCTAAAAACATAAGATATTTTTTATTATCTTAAGAAAACTTAAGTACCTTACCATCTACCCTATTAGTATAATAAGATAAACGGAGGGAAGGACCATGAACAATACTCTTACATTTAGATTTGCGAAACGTAGTGATACAGTACTTATTCTGCAATTCATTAAAGAATTAGCTGATTATGAAAAGATGCTAGATGCAGTGGTAGCAGATAAAACCACACTTGAAACATGGATATTCGATAAGCAGAAAGCAGAAGTGATCTTTGCGGTAGTAGATAATAAAGAAATAGGTTTTGCCTTATTCTTCCATAACTTTTCTACATTCCTAGGACGTTCTGGTATTTATTTAGAAGATTTATATGTAAAGCCAGAATATCGTGGAAACGGTTATGGTAAGGCAATTCTTAAGAAGCTTGCTTCTATTGCAGTAGAACGTGGCTGTGGACGTTTAGAATGGTGGTGTCTAGACTGGAATAAGCCTAGTATTGATTTCTATTTATCTCTAGGTGCCAAGCCTATGTCAGATTGGACAGTATATAGAATTGCAGGAGATACTCTAAAAGAACTCGCAGACTAGAGGAGATGTTCCCATGAAGAAGAAAACAATTATATCTATCATATTTGCATGTATGATTATTGTAAGTGGAATCATGTATTGTAATTATTCTAAAGACTATAATCATGTAATCAAAGAGAACTGGAATATATCTATTCCTTCAGATTCTGATTATTCTGAAGTATATAGTAAGGATGCTGGATCAAGTTTTAATGGAGATGGTGTCCGTTATCATGTTTTTACATATGAAAATGAAGAACCTATCGAAAAGATGTTTTCCTGGAAAAAAGATCAAGGAGAAACCATCTATGATGGTAACTATATAGATGCTACCAATAAATGGCTGGATGAGATCAATGTACTTGCAATAAGTCGTCCTCAGCACACAGATTGTGTCTATTGGTATAAGTCACATGAAGACCATAGTGAAATAATCATATTATGGAACAAGAAAGAAAAGAGACTCTATGTAGTGGAGTCATTTATGTAGAAAGAACCTGTTCAAATGAGCAGGTTCTTTTACAGTTCATATTTTTTCATAATCCTTTCAAGTACTTCATCAGCATCTATAATGTTACCTTCGTTAGACTGTTGTCTTGAAAGAACCATTAAGTGTATAATGTTTCATGACAAAAGAGAGATCCTCCACAGCACTATTTTTATATACAATCTGCTTAATGGATCCTATTTAGTGCTATACTATTAACAGGCAATAGTAAGGAGGCATAAGTTATGGATAAAGTATTAGAATGGGCAAAAGAATTACAGAGCCTTGCACAAGCAGGACTTTTCTATGGACACGATGTATATGATAAAGAGCGTTATCAGCGTATAAGAGAGATTGCAGCAGAAATGATGTTAACAAGAACAGATATACCAGCCGAAAAGATTCATGGATTATTCTGTAATGATGTAGGTTATCAAACGCCAAAAGTAGACACTCGTGCAGCTATATTCAAGGATGGAAAGATTCTTCTTGTAAAAGAAAAAGGGCAATGGTCTGTTCCTGGAGGATGGTGTGAATTTAATCTTTCTCCTGCTGATAATGTAGTGAAAGAAACTAAAGAAGAAGCAGGATTGGATGTCTGTGTTAAAAAGGTTATATCTGTACAAGATAGAGATAAGCATAACCTTCCACCTTATGCTTATGGTGTTGTAAAGATTTTCTACTTATGTGAAGTACTAGGTGGAGAGTTTATTGAAAATATAGAAACAACTGAAAGTAGATATTTTTCTAAAGAAGAACTTCCAGAATTAGCTGAACATAAATGTAACAAAGAACAAATACTGATGTGTTTTGACGCTTATCAATCTGATCATTGGACAGTAACTTTTGATTAGAAATTATATCTTTCAAATTAACACCACTAAAAAATGCAACGTTAGATTTCTAACATTGCATTTTTCAAATATCTACATTTAGAACTTTAAGCGTTATTACTAATAAACAAAAATCACTTATTCTACCGCATCTTTACGTACATAGTGTGATGCACGCCCTTTATCTTTACGTATAATAGCGCCTTCTTCTACAAGTTTCTTTAACGCAGACTCTACCGAAGAACTACCTAGACTTGGACAGTTTTCCATTGCATCTTTCTTAGTAAAGGTTCCAATTGTATTATTCACGTAAGTTTTTACCACATCATAAGATGTACTTCGTTTTCCACTCTTTTCACTTATAGTTAATCTATCTTCAAATTCACGATAACATTTCAAAATAATTCCAAGCATATATTTGATAAATGGTTTGGGATCATTTGTACCTTCATGCCATCTGAAATCTGCTTGTGCTAAAGCTTGATAATAGGCTTCTTTTGTTTCAGAAATTTCTTTTTCTATACTAATATACTTACCAACTACATAATCATTTCTATACAACAATAATAATGTAAGCAATCGACTCATTCTGCCATTTCCATCATTAAAAGGATGTACACAGAGGAAATCTAAAATTACACAAGGTATTAGAATCAGAGGATCAACAATTTCCTGTTCTAAAGCTCGTTGATAACTGTCGCATATTTGTTCAATAGCTCCTGGAGTTTCATACGGCTCTAAAGGCTTAAACAATATCCTTTTCTCACCATTTGGTAAAACAGCATCTATCTCATCTGGAATAGTCTTATATTTTCCACCATAAGTCAATTCAGTATACTGAAGTAAATCACGATGTAGCTGTAATATATAATTTGATCTAAACGGGATATATTCATAGTTTTCATGAATCAGATTCAGAACGTTTCGATATCCTAAGATTTCTTTTTCATTACGATTTCTAGGTGTTGTTTTATCTTCGACTAATTGTTGGAGACGAGATCTCGTAGTTATAATACCTTCAATACGGTTTGAACTTTCCGTACTTTGTACTTTTGCAACCTCAACTAAACGTTCTAACTCTACAGGCTTCTGTCGAAGATATAATTCTTGTTTTCCTTTGTATTCATGAATTTTCGCAACATAAGATAATATCTCATTATCCCATGTACGCAAACTCAAATAACTGTAATCAAAACTTCTCATACTCTTCTCCTTCCTTTTTTCTCCCAAAATGTATCTCTTTTCTCCCAATTATATGCCTATTTTGGGAGAAAAGAATAAAATTGGGAGAAAAACAACTAATATATATCACTTAATTGGTGAGAATAATAAATTGTTAGTTGTTTTTCACTATACTCCAACAATACTATCTTACAAAACACATCTCTTTTCTCCCAAATCAACATTTATTTTGTGAGATAAATAAATAAGTTAGGAGAAAAAATGCAACGTTAGATTTCTAACATTGCATTTTTGTTTACATTAATATTTAGGTGTTAATCCTACATACATATCTTTGTAGTGTTTTGCACTCTGTTCCCAAGAGACATCTTTGTTCATATTACGAACTACCATTTCATCCCAATATGGTCTACTTTCGAAGTAAAGTGTCTTAGCACGATTGATTGCATCATATAAAAGACCACTTTCATATCTATCGAATGTAAATCCATTACCAGTGTTATCAAATAAGTTATAAGGCTGTACTGTATCTTTTAATCCACCAGTTTCTCTTACGATTGGTACTGAACCATATCTCATACTAATTAACTGAGTTAATCCACATGGTTCAAATCTAGATGGGACTAATAATGCATCACATCCAGCATAGATGTTATGTGCTACATTTTCGTTGTAGGCAATATAAGCACAGAAGTTACCCTTATACGCGTTTTCATAATAACGGAATGCATCTTCATATTCAGCATCACCTGTACCTAATACAACAACCTGTGTATGTTCATCCATAATATGTGGAATTACATTATTTACAAGATCTAGACCCTTCTGGTTTGTCAAACGTGAAATCAAACCAATGACAATCTTATGATCATCTACTTGTAATCCTAATGATTCCTGTAAAGCTTTCTTATTTGCTTTCTTGTTTTCAATAACATTCTGACTGTCATATGGCGCAGCTAATAGTTTATCAGTTGCTGGATTCCAGATATCTGTATCAATACCATTTACGATACCTACAAGCTTGTTATGATGATATCTTAAATGTTCTTCAAGACCTTCACCATATTCTTCAGTCTGGATTTCACCAGCATATGTATTACTTACAGTAGTTACAACATTACTATAAGTAATACCACCCTTTAACATATTCGCATCCAACCAATTCTGTGTGAGGCAGTCTTTATTAAATACATAATCAGGAAGTCCTGACCAGTACTGAATAGTCTTTCTATCATAGATTCCCTGGAATCTTAAGTTATGAATAGTAAGTACGCAGCTTGCACGTCCTACATTGCTGTCTTTGAAGCATGTTCTTAAATAGAGTGGAACTAAAGCAGCCTGCCAGTCATGACAATGTACAACATCAGGTGTCCAATCTAAATAGTTAAGTGCTGCAAGAGCCGCTTTACCAAAATAACAGAATTTAGGAATATCATCGATTAGATTAGTATATGGATTACCCCAAGAGAAGAATTCATCGTTATCAATAAAATCATAAACAACGCCATCTTCCTGGTATTCCATAATACCTACATAATACTGTTTACCATCTGCACATAAGTCCATAGAGAATGAACCTTTATATTCCATCTTTTCCTGGAACTTCTGTGGAATACATTTATATCTAGGAATAATAACCTTAACATCACAATTCAACTTAGCAAGACTCTTAGGAAGAGCAGACATAACATCTCCTAATCCACCTGTCTTTACAAATGGATAACATTCAGAACCAATGAATGCCACACTTCTACGTGGTCCTAAATCAACTGGTGCTGGAGCAGGTGCTTCTTCAACAGGAGTTTCCTGAACAACTACTTCAGGTTCTACTTCAACCTTCTTTTCAACTTCAGGAGCTACTGTTTCTTCTACTTTAGGTTCTTCCTTCACAGGAGCTTCTTTCTTAGCAGCTGTAGCCTTCTTAGTTGTCTTCTTTGCAGTTGCTTTCTTAGTTGTCTTTTTAGGTGCTTCTTCTTTTACAGCTTCTGTCTTAGCTGTAGCTTTTTTAGCTGTAGTCTTCTTAGTTGTTGCTTTCTTTGTTGCAGTCTTTTTAGCTGTTTCCTTTTTAGGTTCAGCTTCTTTAACTGCTTCTGTTTTTGAAACTGCAGTTTTCTTAGCAGTTGCCTTTTTAGGAGTAACTTTCTTAGCTGTAGTTTTCTTAGCAGTTTCCTTTACAGGTGCTTCTTCTTTAACCGCTTCTGTCTTTGCAGCAGCTTTTGTAGTTGTTTTCTTAGTAGTTGCAGTCTTCTTAGCTGTCGCTTTTTTTGGTTCAGCTTTCGCTACTGTTTCTACCTTAGTAGCTGTTTCCTTTACAGGAGTTTCTTTTTTAGTTGCAGTCTTAGTGGCTGTAGCTTTCTTAACTGTTTCCTTTACAGGAGCAGCTTCTTTTGTTGTATCCTTAGCAGCTGTTGTTACTGTCTCTTTCTTAACAGCAGCTGCTTTTGTAGTTCTTTTCTTTGTAGTTTTCTTTCTCATATCTTCTTCTCCAATCTCTTAGATTAAAACAAACCATAAAACCCTAACTTTCTCATTTTCTCTTGCAACATCCCCTACTATTACAATTAAACTTTAAGTTCACTTAAAGTTAGTAATATATTCAAAATATTTCTTTATTTATTGTACCATAATCTGTAAAAGTTGTTTATATAAAAGAGACTTATTCCAAAAAATGGATTTAATTAAAAAACTGAAAGCCTAAAAGCTTTCAGTAATTATTTGACTGGCGTCCCAGATAAGATTTGAACTTACGACCTTTCGCTTAGGAGGCGAATGCTCTATCCAGCTGAGCTACTGAGACACTTACAAGGGGGCTTATGCCCCTTTTTATAATTCGCGATGTACTTTGACACCATTCTCTTTCACAATCATACCAGGAACACCTACTACTGTACAGTTTGGCGGTACATCCTTCAATACAACTGAATTCGCACCTACAATACTGTTATCTCCAATAGTAATATCCCCAATGATTTTTGCACCAGCAGAAATCATCACATTATTGTGTAAGGTTGGATGTCTTTTACATGTATGTTCTCCTGTACCTACCCCTCCAAGAGTCACACCTTGATATAATAAACAATCATCACCAATAATAGTTGTTTCCCCAATTACAACTCCCATACCATGGTCAATAAATAATCGTTTACCAATCGTTGCACCTGGATGTATTTCAATCCCTGTAAAAAAGCGTGCTACTTGTGACAGGAAACGTGCAATTAATTTCATATGGCATTTTGCCCATAAGAAATGATTGATGCGATAAAAAAAGATAGCATGTACACCTGGATAGTTCAATATTACATTGAACCAGTTACGTGATGCTGGATCATTTTCTAATACTGCACCAACAATAGTTTTCGCCATTCTCCCCACTCCTTTTTTCCTATTATAAGGATTTATTATTTAATGGTCAAATAATGTAATAATTAATCCTAGTCATCTTAGGGATTAGATACTGTCATTGACAAAATATAATATATTTTTTATCATCTCTCTAAACAAGGGGGGCTGTTATGTTTCATATTGCGATTGTAGATGATGACCAATCGATTCATCAAAAGTTAGAAGAAATGATTACTTCTATATTATTCAAATACCCTATACCTTTTACAGTATCTCACTTCTTTTCTGGTAATGAGTTTCTTACTAACAAAGATACATTTTCTCTTATTCTATTAGATATAGAAATGAATGATGGAGATGGTATTTTGACTAAGAACTCTTTAAAAGTTCATACCCCTATAATCTTTCTTTCTTCATATCAGGATAGAATGATAGAAGCATTTGGGAATCATGTGATTGCTTATTTATTAAAAAACAGTCCTACATTAGCACAGGACTTAAAAAAATATCTACTTCAAATATCAAAGATAGATTGTATCTATCTAGATAATCAGATGATTGATTATCAAGAAATCATCTACTTAAAGGCAGATAATGTTTACACAATAATCCATACATACAGTAAAGATTATCTCATTCGCAAATCATTAAAAGATATGGAGAAAGAACTTCACTTCCCTTTCTATCGTGTTCACAAGTCATATATTATTAACTTTGATTATTTGAAAGATATCAATCACATAGAACTCACACTCACAACTTCAGAAATAATCAAGATTAGTAGAGGCAAACTAAAAGATATCCAACAAAGCTATTATGATTATATAAGGAGTACACTATGATTTCATTTTGCGAACAAATACTACTCATGTTGAATGTTTTGATGATCAGTTATTTATTATTCAATAAAGAGTTCAATAAACACCATTGTGTTAAGGGAATCATTTGTTTATTAGCTTCATTAGTTGTGATTGTATTAAAAAAAGAAATCAATCCCTCTATCATCAATATTGCCTTTATGTTTCTTGCTTATATTTTTATTTTTGATTTATCCTTGGAATCTATCAAAGAATTTATTTCTTCTTATATTGTCATGGTATTTTTCCAAATATGTATCAATTCGTTCTTGTCATTCTATGATATCAATAACTTATCATTTATCAGTGCACTTGTGTCATTAATTCTTATGACTCTCCTTTGTTTTATTACAAAGCGAAATCATTTAATCATTAATAACTCTATTTTGATTATTCTATCTTCTGTCTGTATATTATTATCAGCACAGCTTGTCTTATTGACTAATCTCTACATTTCTATGAATAAGAGTATAAAATGGAATATCATTTTATTTCTCATTACATCACTATTATTGATGCTCTTACTATATTTCTGTTTGAAAATGAATTATGAAAAGAAAAAAGAAGACATATCAAAACAGAATCTAGAAACAATCATCCAGCTGCAGCAGTCATATCTTTCTTCTTATACCCATAAATATCAGGAACTTAGAAAATTCAAGCATGATTACAATAAACAGATTCTCATGATTAAGGACTATTATTTAAATCAACAAGATCAACTGCTTCCTTATTTAGATATTCTCAGTCATCATCTATATAAGACCAATAATGATTCACAAAATCATATCATTAATATGCTTTATCAGTATTTCAAAGAGGAATATCCTCAAGTCCAAAGTCATATAGATGATCAAGTACTAGGAACTATCACAATGAATGATTCAAAACTATCATCGTTAATATATAATCTATTTAAAAATAGCTTTGAAGCATCTTCTAAAACAACAGATAAAAACGTTTCTATCTCTTTAAAAAATAAAAACAACAATCTATATATGCAAATAAAGAACTCAATTGATCAGCCTGTCACTCTTAAAGAAGGCTATACAAGTAAAGAAAATAAAAATGACCATGGTATTGGGCTCACAATTATTAATGAGATTGTAGATGAATATCATGGAATCAATCAATACCAGCAAACAGACCAATATTTAGTGAATGACATCATACTCTTTGATGTGATTCACTAAACAACAACAAACTGCACTTTACAACAATTCCATGTAAGTGCAGTTTTTATTATGTTAGAGTGCATGTGAAAGAGAGATTACTATGAAAAAAGCTATTATTATCATCTTTTGTATCCTTACATGTAACTTCTTTTCTGTAAGCTATACACTCACAAGCCATGAATACTTTAATCATATTGTATATGCAGAAAAAGAATTACCGGACTTTTATTCTATTCAAATTCCTCATGATATTATGAATAATGATTCGACTCAAATATTGCATACTGTAAAGAATTGTTTAGATAAATATCAGGGTAATTTGTTTATCACGAAGAATAAGGATAACCATTACAAGAAATATGTTTATCTTACTCATGATAAGAATCAATATTTAAAGTCTACTCCTGTATTTGATCATACATTCACTTTTAATATTTATACGCTAGATAAACTATTGAGTGATGGATACCAGCTAGAGGGAGAAGTACATGTTACCTTCCCAAATGAACCGTCTTTCAATCAATTTAAGAATGAGATGAATGCGATATTACATATATCTATAAAAGACCTCAATGACTCAAGCGGACAGGTTGATTATATGATATGGATTATTGTGTATTTAGCTGCCTTCTATTTCATTCTTATGTTAGTCATTATTTATGACTTACTGCAGAATTATAAACTTTTCAGCATCAAGAGACTTGAAGGATATAGTTTATTTTCTATTGGGTATGATTATATATGTCCCATTATACAATCACAATTTCTTATTACTTTCATAGGATTCTTTGTCCTTACGTTACTAGTATGCAGGCATATAAATCAATCTGTCATTCATTTTTTAATTGATCATTTCTTGATCCTATTCTTATTTCTATCACTCACTTTGATTATGTGTGTTCTTATGATCAATCACTTTAAAGATGTGAAAGCAATCGACTTCCTCAAAAACAAAGGTCCATCTAAAACAATCATTTATTTCAATCAAGCTGTCTTATTCATGATGGTTTTAGTTATTCTATTTCTCTCATCTATTGGAATAGAGACTGGTTATTCGCTATTAAGTAGAATGAATAATCATAATGAGTGGAACACAATGAAACAATATTCTATCTTAAGTGAAGTCTCCAATGTAGAGAATAGTGATCTGTTTACTAGTCAAAGCTTTTTAAATAAACAAAAAGAACTTTATCAAGAATTCAACAGTCTTGGTAGTCTCTATGCTGACTTTAATGAATATGATAAAGAAACATATACAAATACAAGTATGGCCTATGTCAATACAAACTACTTAAAGAAACAAGTGATTCAAGATATACATGGACATGCTATTCATATCAGTAAGGATGAAAAGAAAAGAATTGTCTTAGCACCTCAAAACTATTCAAAGAAGAAGATATATAAGATGACACAGGCTATGTTTGATACACCTCATGGTATCAAGATTATTTATTATAAAGACAATCAGAAATTCTTTACTTATAACTCTTTGATTGTATCTGATCATTCAAATAGTATCACAAATCCTGTTGTACAGGTACTTACAAATAAAAATGGATCACCTGAAGACTATGATGTCATTCTAGGATATAAATATAATCCTTATAAAATCAAAGGCTCTCAGGAAAGAATTCATTCTATTTTAAAGAAACATGACTTAGATCAATATGCTTCTAAAATCATTACTGCCTATGATGAAATGTCTCTATTAAACCATCAGGAACAAACACTCTTTATTGCGGTTATTATGATCTCTGTCGCATTAGTCAGTTTGATGATATTAATGATTTACCAGAATATTCATATATTCATCCAGTATCATGCATCACTTCTTGCGATAGAGTCAATGGAGGGTTATACACCTCTTAGCAAGTATTTCTATTTTGTGAAATCAACAGTTGTTTTATTTATATCTACATTCTTGATTTCTTTATTATGTCATTCTTATTTCATCTTCACTCTTATTATTCATCTAATTCTTTTGACTCTATGGGGTATGACTTATTTACTTTCCATAAAGAAGTTTGAGAGAAAGAATATCATTCATCTATTGAAAGGAACTTTATAAATGATTGTATTAAAAAACATAACGAAACACTATGATACAAAAACAATCTTTGATCATTTTAATCTCACTATAGAAAAAAATGAACTTGTCGCAATTGTAGGAAATAGTGGTTCTGGCAAATCTACATTACTTAATATAATAGGCTTGCTGAATAATCCTACAAGCGGCAGCTATCTGCTTGACGGCAAGGATGTAAGCACGCTGAAGGAGAGCGAGCATAGGATTTTATGATATGAAAATCGCCCGATAGCATCAAAGAATATGCTATCGGGCGATTATGTCTCTGTCTC
>ENA-OUQF01001095-OUQF01001095.1-human-gut-metagenome-genome-assembly--contig:-NODE-1095-length-17322-cov-6.188510_pt1 | contig 17322 bp, 15 predicted proteins | sample MGYA00237947_ERZ548826 | MGnify/ENA primary metagenome ERZ548826 (study PRJEB26490, sample SAMN05194701) | human gut metagenome | biome: terrestrial biome; feature: human-associated habitat; material... | reverse complement strand
GGCATGTTCTTGTTCGTCTATAGAGTCCTGCGTTGCACGGGTTTCCTGTTCCTGAGCTACTTCCTGCTCAATCTTGGCCTCTTGTTCTTCGGCATGTTCTTGTTCGTCTATAGAGTCCTGCGTTGCACGGGTTTCCTGTTCCTGAGCTACTTCCTGCTCAATCTTGGCCTCTTGTTCTTCGGCATGTTCTTGCTTATTCATAGGGTCTTGTTCCATAGCGGCATCCTGCGCTGCTGTTGCTATCTGCTTTGCGTCAGCGTCTTCTCCGCTTTTTCCGGTTTCGGCAGGGGCCTGTGCGTTCTGCTCACTCTCATCGTTGGGCGAAGGGGTAGGAGTAGAGGGGGTGCTGCCGTTAGAGGATTCGGATTCCGCAGTTGCGTCCATGTCCTCGGGCTCATTCTCAGGACTCAGCGCTTGCGAATCATCAAACATCATTGGCATCCCTCATGTCATGCCCCGTTGCTTTCGGGCTCGTACTCCGTTAATCGACTACGCAATAGTAGTCGTGCCGGTTGGACGAACGCATGTCTGAACAAACGCTTAATGACTGCTGAGGGGGGCTTGAGCGCAGTATACAGACCATGCGGCCAAGGTAATGCCGTCAGTGATCTCTCCGTTTGCGATCATGCGCTGCACTGTTGTGGCAGGTACCCAACGCAAGCTGGCAAGTTCCCAATCGGAATTTTCAACGTGTTCGGTATAGCTGCGGGGAACCGTGATTCTCGCAACGGCGATGTCGTCGCGCAATACGCCGGTATCGGCGTGAATATGCTGCAGAATCGTTACTTGACTGGAGGAAACATGCATTCCAGTTTCTTCGACAAGCTCGCGGATAGCAGTACGAATGGGAGTCTCAGCCTCCTTTGCCATTCCACGTGGGAACTCCCACGCCCACTGCTGCGTGGCGACTCGCCAATGGCGGGCAATCAGAAAAACGGAGTTACCGTATTCGTCTGGCTGTTCCACGATGCAAACAGCGCCGGGTCTGCCGTTCTTTACGGATGCCACATGGAGCTGTAGATGCTCACCTGTTTCACGAACAATTGCCGTGCTTTCCATCACTGAGAAATCAGCACCGCCATGCTCGTGGAACACCTCACGCTCCGATTCGATGACGAGAGGCGGCAGGGCATCCTCAACCGGTACAACAGGTTGCCGAACATGCGGGCTGTGTTCCTGTGCTGCATCCATCTGTCAATCTCCTATAAAAACGACTGTTTTGGTTGACGACCGTACACTACGGCCCCATTGCAAGAGCTCCATGAAATCGGGGACTATGGAAATAAGCCAAGCGATAAGAACTGCAAGGCCAACAGGGAATGATCCGTTATTGAACCACACTTGATCGCATAGCACAGAGACAAAGGCCAGAACGGCAGCAACAACGGTCTTGATCCCAAGAGCTTTGGCATCATCATGCAGGCTGTGCTCCTCGCTGGCCTGCTGTACCAGATATGCCATATTCTGCGTGTATCTGCATTGCTTGCGTGCTGGGGTGCTAGGAGAGCAATCACGCCAAGCCCTGATGGCGGAACGAGACTGATAACAAAAACAAGCGAACACGTGGTAGGGCATATCCCCCAGAATGGTGGTGATGGATCCGGAAAGCAGCAGGGATGCTGAAGAGGGTTTCATGATGCGCTTGGTAAGTGCTGCCCACGCTTTGCGCCACGGTTTTTCTTTGCCGGAATGCTGGTTGGGCTGTTCGTCATGTTGAGCAGGAGATTGCTCCGATGCATCGGCCATATGTTGGCCGGCTACCTGTTCATAGGAGTTTTCGGGAGCGGATACGGCAATCAGATACGAGCCCAGATGGGTAGCCAACGATCGTTGATATACAAACTGGTACCAATCTATAAGCAGTTTTTTGGTAAGTATGGGGCTTTCGTCGTTGGCGGGGGAATCCGGTAAATTGCTGTCTTCGATAGTTTTGAAAGCGGTCGAACGTATGTTTTTCTCCATGATCAGATTGAGTGTCGTATTGAATTCAGTGGAATTGCTGTTATTCACTGGCTGCGAAGTCTGTGATTGCTTATTGGCGACATAGTCGTTCAAGATATTGGCATGTTTTTTGGCTTGTTGCGCAAAAACTTTTTTGAAATCCGTAAGCTCTTTCATGTTTGCGGTGCGTAATGCGAGGACGCGCTCGCGTATACTCGGTGCATTCTGATTTTCATAACGTACTTGTCCACAGGCAACGGCATCCAGCCATTCCTGCCAGCGCTGAGCGAGGAATGCGAAACAGTCGTCGCTTTTACCGAAGAACGAGGCGAAGGCGTGAGCAATGACATCCGGTAATTTCGCATTCCCGTTTTTCCATTCTTCGATTCGGTGGGCAAGATCGTCGTAGAACCGCTGTGTCTGGGAACGAGTCTCGCTTTTCGATATGAATTTGTTAAAAATGCTGTATTCCATGGACTTGATGGTGTAACGCTTCGCGCCTATGCCGTTACGTTCGGCGTTATTTTGCGCAGCATCAAGCGTAGCGATAGTACACTCGAACAAGCATTCCTCGAATGTGTCGGCACGGCCGGAAATGGTGATCGAAGGGCCATCCTTGTACGACTTGCCTAGTAATGCGTTTACTGTGCTCGGGCCTAAAGCCAAAAAGAACACTCCGTCACATACTTCAACATCGGTGAGCATGATCTGCGGGCAGTACAGGTATGCGGTGCGGAGTATTCCCGCGAAATATGTGGCGAATTGCGTGTGCTCGTTCAGCAGATTCTCACAGACGCGACGCTCATGGTCCTTGTGCCAAAGATTCTCAAACACAGTCGATTGCGCTAATGGGGAATTCTGCTCATCTTGGAACGCTTCGGCGAGTAATTTCCGCCATGCCCGTTTCTGCTCGGTGGAATCAAAGTTGGTGACCATGATGGCACGCGGTCGCAGTGTGGAAGTCTCTGGATGACGGCTGGATGTTGTGCTCACAATCATTGATTGTAGCGACGGTTTTGTGCGAGCGACGCCTGTTCTCCCCTCACTGGCCCTGGCGCCTGTAGCGTTCCTCGGTCGCGGCCTTGGCGGGCTCCCACCAGGCGCGGTTGGCGGTGTACCATTCGATCGTCTGCCTCAGGCCGGACTCGAAGTCGGTGTGCGTGGGCTTCCAGCCGAGCTCGGTCTGCAGCTTGGTGGAGTCGATGGCGTAGCGGCGGTCGTGTCCCGGGCGGTCCTTCACCCAGTCGAACGCGTCCTCGGCCCGGCCCATCATTTTCAGGATCATGCGCAATACGTCGATGTTGTTCCGCTCGCCGTCCGCGCCGATCAGGTATGTCTCGCCGATCCGGCCCTTCGTCAGGATGGTCCACACGCCGCTGGAATGGTCCTCGGTGTGGATCCAGTCGCGCACGTTCTCGCCCCTGCCGTAGAGCTTCGGGCGGATGCCCTCGAGGATGTTCGTGATCTGGCGCGGGATGAACTTCTCCACGTGCTGGTACGGGCCGTAGTTGTTCGAGCAGTTCGAGATCGTGGCGCGGATCCCGTATGTGCGGGTCCACGCGCGCACGAGCATGTCGCTCGCGGCTTTCGTGGAGCTGTACGGCGAGCTCGGATGGTACGGGGTGTGCTCGGTGAACCTGGCCGGGTCGTCCAGCGCGAGGTCGCCGTACACCTCGTCGGTGCTCACGTGGTGGTAGCGTATCCCGTGCTCGCGCACGGCCTCCAGCAGGCGGAACGTGCCCTCCACGTTGGTCTTGAGGAACGGCTCCGGGTCCGCGATGGAGTTGTCGTTGTGGCTCTCGGCCGCGTAGTGCACGATCGCGTCGTGGCCCGGCACGATGCGCTCCAGCAGGTCCGCGTCGCAGATGTCGCCCACCACGAGTTCCACGCGGTCCTCGGGCAGGCCCGCGATGTTCTCCGGGTTGCCCGCGTACGTGAGCTTGTCCAGCACGGTCACGTGCACGTCCGGGTGGTTGTTCACCACGTAGTGCACGAAGTTCGAACCGATGAAGCCGCAGCCACCGGTCACGATGATGTTATGGGGAGTAAACAGTTTTTCGGTCATAGTGCATGAACCATATGAGTGCTTTGACGTCGGCATTGCTTATGATGCCTGTGCCAATCGCAGTAAGCTGATGGTCAGTGCTTACCTTGGACTTTGCGCACGGCAACTTTCATAAGCTCGCGCTGCTTCGAACCAATAGGTGCTAGCACATCCACATATTTGCGGATTGGGCTGCCCTCGGCAATGGCGCGCTCGTGGTGCTGTGGAGGCTCGATGCCGGCAAGCAATGCCATCATCTGCAAGGAGAACGGCGTCTTGCTCGCATAGTTCCAATACAACGGCCCGAAATCGCACCACGGGTTCTTCCACGGCTTGTCGTAATCGGCATAGTGCACAATCTTCGGAGATTTACGCGAAGCCATGTATTCCTGGAACATACTTGCCGGAGCGAAATCGAATACGCCGTGTACTCGCCCGCCGCAGTCGTGCATCACATTCCATGCATAAGGCAGATAGGTGACCGATCCTTCGCATTCCATATTGAGAATGTCCTGGTCGTTATAGATGAAGCCCGGCTGTTGTGCGATTTCCAGCCATTCATGCACGGAATGGATCTCACGCATCTTTTCCAGATTCATCACCAACACACCGGCCTGGAAATACCCGTAGGGCTTCGTCATATGCAATTGACGTTTCGCATATTCCGCGCGTTCACCGTTTTTCATATTCAGATTGCCGATGAAATCAATATCCGGCACGGCGCCGATCGCATTGTTGCCCAGATCAGTGTCATACAATTCCGAGATATCGCCGTTCACCACCATGTCGCAGTCTAAATACAGCACCTTCTTGTAGAAGGGGAGAGCCTCCTGAATGATGAAGCGGTAGTAGGTTTCGATGCTGATATGCGCGTTGTTGGTGGTGAGATTGAACCCGTCGATGGCACGGCTTACGTCGTAGAAGCGCACGGTGGCATTCTCGAATTGCGCGAGGAAATCGGTGATGTTCTGCTTGTTCTCCGCCGAGATGTTTCGTTCCAACACAATCACGTCATAGTGGCGTTCGCACGATGCGTTCTTCAACATCGAATAGATGGTGGTGGTGAGCATCGGCACATAGTTGTCGTCGGCGGCGAACAGCACCGGCACGGTGAAACGAGGATTCGTATCCAACGGTTCCAATGGGGAGAACGGTTCCGGATTGGTGAAATGCACGCACTGCAGGCGTTTGATCTTCCAGTTCGCGCCGGTGCGCTGCTTGTGCGCGAGGAAGATGTTGAGCAGACGCTCGGAAAGATGACCAGGGGTGCGCAGGGTCTGCACATCGGCGGCGGAATGATCCCAATGCGCGGTGAACTCGCTGAGAATGGGGAACAGCCAGGAGCAGTATTCCTGGAATATCGCCTTTTTCATAATGAACATGTTGCAGAAGGCCGCACGGGTGCCGTTGAGTACGACGTCGGCATCTTCACGATAATCGGGGTGCATCGCGCATAGCACATCGTACATGTGGCGCAGATCCTTGAGCTGCAGATGCGGATCTGCGTCCCAATGGTCTTTGAGATTAGTGAAACCGTCGAATTCGCGCACATTGTTCAACGGCGTGGTGATGACATCCCAGCCTTCCACCGCCTGCGCGATGGCAGCATCGTCAAGACCGTATTCGGCAATGGATTCGGCGTTGATGGCGGTGTCGATAATCTCGCCGTAGCTGTTCTGCTTGTGTTCGGTGGTGGTGAAGTCGAAATAGCGGCGGTAATGGCAGAAGCCGTAATAATCGGCGTCGGCATTCTTCCAAGCCCAATACTGTGCAGTGAGCTCGCAATACATGGGGTTCTTTTCGGAGATATTGTCTCCGGTGTTGTCATGCAACGTGTTCTCGAACAGCGGTTTGCCTGCGGCCTCCGCATTCGCGGCTCCGACCTGAATGGGCAGAATACTAGCGCAATCGGGGAAGACGGCCGGCTTATGCGCCGAAACGAAGATTTTGATGCGCGATAGCTGCGCCGACTGTGCTGGCTGCGATGGCTTGTGCGTAGGCAATGGGTGCTCCCGTCCTTGCGAGGTTGACGTAACAACAGACTGCCCACCAGCCTAGCGCGAGTAGTGGCTGTTCAGGCATATGGCGTTGCTCTCTGAAAAATTTTCGCACATGATAACCCGGGTTGCCGCATTGCCTGCATATTTTCGGCGCCTCAGCCGCCGCCTGTCGCTACACTGATAACCATGCATTCGTTCCGAAAGTCCCGGAGAAGGTCACAGCAACAGTCCCGAAACATGTTTCACGGGATGTTTCACGCTGCCATTCGCCGTGCCAGTGCCGTTGCCACCCGCCGTGCAATCGCCGCAGTTGCCAGCATTGCCGCCATCGCGGGCCTTGCGGCATGCGGGCAGCCCGCCGACACCCGCACGCACATCTCCGTATGGAGCTGGGAACCAAGCATGGAAACGGTCGTGCAACGATTCGAATCCGAAAACCCGGACATCGCCGTCGACCTGACCAGCATCTCCGGGTACGACAACCTGAACACCGCCATCCAGGACGGCTACAACATGCCGGACGTGGCGCAGGTCGAATACCATGCCCTGCGTCAATACGCGGTATCAAGCCAGCTACTCGACCTGACCGGCAGGGTAGGCTCCGACTTCGGCAGCTTCTACACGCCCGGCACCTGGGCGTCCGTGCACCTGGCCGACAATGTATACGGCCTGCCCATGGATTCCGGCCCCATGGCCTTCTTCTACAACAAAACCGTGTTCGACGACGCCGGTGTGGACGCCACCAAAATCAGAACATGGGACGACTATTACAAGGCCGCCAAAAAGATCAAAGCCACCGGCGCCTACATCACCGCCGACTCCGGCGACGCCAGCTTCTATGACGCCATGATCTGGCTCGCGGGCGGCAAGCCATTCGCCACCAGCCAAGACGGCAAGAACGTAACCGTCAACCTCACCGGAGACAAAGGCGTAAGGAAATTCACCGCGTTCTGGCAGAAAATGATCAACGAAGACCTCATCGACACCAGAAGTACCACATGGTCGGACGGCTGGAAGCGCGGGCTCGGTAGGGGCACGATCGCGTCCGTGTTCTCCGGAGCGTGGATGACCTCGCTGCTGCAATCCGATGTTCCCGGCAGCGCAGGCCTGTGGCGCGTAGCGCAGATGCCGACCGCCGACGGTAAACAAGTGACTGCGGAAAACGGCGGTTCCGCGATATGCGTGCTGCAATCCACACGCAAACCGGATGCAGCATACCGTTTCGCCGAATTCGTGGCGCACGACGCCGAAGGCATCAGCGCCCGCGTGGACGGCGGCGCATTCCCCGCCGACCTGCCCACATTGACCAGCCCCGAATTCCTCAGCCGTACCACCATCAAAGACTCGCGTGGACTCGACATCCCCTATTTCGGCGGGCAACAGTTCAACCGCGTACTGGCCCAAGCCGCGAAAAACGTGACGACCGGCTACCAGTACCTGCCGTTCGAAGTGTATGCGCGTAGCGATTTCAGCGCGACCGTGGGCACAGCATACCGGTGGGCGAACTCGTGGCATTCTTATGTGAAACGGCAGAAAGCCGTGAAGGAAGGGCTGCTTGACGATGACGGCAAGCCCCTGAAGCCATTCGATAAGCCGACCGATAAAGTCACGTTGAAACAGGGCATAGCCCTGTGGGAGAAAGATATCAAGGAATACGGTACGAATCAGGGCTTTACCGTGCAGTGAACCGGCATGCGACGCTCGCTGCATAGCGCCTGCTGCGCCACAGTGCGCTCACCGCACGTTGCGCTTGTAAATCAGCGCCATGCCCTTGAAAATCAGATCCGGATCGTACACGTCGATCACATCGGTATCATCCTTGAAAATCCGACCCAAGCCACCGGTCGTAACCACCTTGAACGGTTCGCCGATCTCCTCACGGAACTGTTGCACGGTACGCTCGATGCCGCCAAGGAACGTGTAATACAGGCCGGCCTGCATGGCGGAACGTGTGTTCGTGGCAAGAATCGACTTCGGGCGCACGATCTCCACCTCAGGCAGCTGCGCGGTCTGCCCCCACAGCGCTTCCGCACCGGCACGAATACCCGTGGTGATATAGCCGGCACGGATCGTGCCCTTGCCGTCGACGTAATTGAACGTGGTCGCCGTGCCGAAATCGGCCACCAGCACCGGGCCCCCATACGTGTAGTACGCGCCGACGCAATCGGTCAGGCAATCGGCGCCCATGGTCTTGGGATCATCCATATGGATGTTGATGCCGGTTTTGATGCCCGGCCCAACGACCATCGGCTCGAAACCAAGGAACTTGATGATCGAGGCGCGGAAGGAATGCATGACCTTCGGCACCACCGAGCATACGATCACATCCTCCACATCACGCCGCGTATACCCGCTGATCTGCAGGAACTGCGAGATCATCACCGTATATTCGTCCGACGTGTGCAAGGCCTTGGTGGTGATGCGGTAGGAGCCGACGATGCGCTCGCCCTCCAGAAAGCCGATGACGATGTTGGTGTTTCCGATATCTACGGCCATCAGCATGGCAGTGTTCTCCCTTGGTTCGGTTGCCGCGCGGCTGCACGCCACGTTGCGTTGTGCACTACTGAGAGTGTACGCCTCTTCCGGAGTGCGGTGGCGATAGTGCGGTGGCGATTCAGGCGGTTGCGCGCAGCGAGGCAAGACGGAGCAGCAACTGGCGGGCCAGATCGGTTTTGCCCATTTTCCGCCACTTTTCGACATTCGGCTGTTGCGGCGCCTGATCGGTCGAGGTATCGCCGCAGGCGGGGGTGAGCACGGTCACCACATTCGTGTCCGTGCCGAAACCGGCGCCGGCATCGCGCAGATTGTTCGCCACCAGCATGTCGCAATGCTTGTCGGCAAGCTTTTTTGCAGCGTTCTCGATAAGGTTCTGCGTTTCCATGGCGAACCCGCACAGCACTTGCGATCCGTCGGTGCGCTTGTGGGTGCCGACCCAGGCGAGAATATCCGGGTTGGCTACCAGTTCGATCTGGATGCTGGAACGTCCGGCCTTCTTGATTTTCTCGCCGGCCACCTCGCTGACGCGGAAATCGCCGACCGCCGCGGTCATCACGATAATATCGGCAGTTTCGTAAGCTTGCTGCACCGCCTCGAACATCTGCCGTGCGGTGGTCACATGAATGGTTGTGATATTCGGTTCGGCAGGCTCGGGCAGACTGACCGGGCCGCTGATCAACGTGACGGTTGCGCCCAGGGACGCCGCCTCATGCGCGAAGCCGTATCCCATCTTGCCGGTGGAATGATTGGTCAGGAAACGCACCGGATCCAGTGGCTCCTGGGTCGGTCCGGCCGTGACCAGCACATGCAGACCGTGGAGAGGCCGGGAATGGTTGCCCGTGCTGTTTGCGTTGTCTACAGTGTCGCCTGTGTTGTCTGCGGTGTTTGCGTTGCTGGCGGGGGAGTTCTGCCCTGGCACCTGCGTGGTTTCGCCCAGCAGCTCGTCTACCGCCTGCTCGATCACGGCTGGTTCCTCCATACGTCCCTTGCCGGTATCGCCGCACGCCAGATTGCCGGACCCAGGCTCCACAATCGTCCAGCCAAGCTCCTTGCACATGCGCAGATTGCGTTGGGTTGCCGGATTCTCGAACATGTGCACATTCATAGCCGGGCAGAGCACCTTGACACTGCCGGAATAGGCGAGAATCGTGGAGGTGAGCGTATCGTCCGCCAGCCCCGCGGCGATGCGGGCGATGATGTCGGCGCTGGCCGGCGCGATGACCAACGCGTCCGCCCAGTCGGCATCCGCGATGTGGTTGATGGAGGCGGGAACGGTGGAGTTGCTGGTCACATCGCCTTGGATGGCGGCGGCTGTGACGTTCGGGAACATGGCGGTCCGCGTCTGTGTGTGCGTTAGCGAAGCGAAGGTGAGTGGGGTGACGAACTGTTCCGCCGCCACTGTCTCAATCACACGCACCTTGTGACCTGCTTTGGTCCAGTCGGATGCCAGATGGCATGCCTTGAACGCTGCGATCGATCCCGTGACTCCCAGAAGAATATGCGCCATGCCCGCCAGTATACAAACCGTCGCAAACGAGTGGGACCCAAGTTCATCTGGCTCATCTCATCTGGATTGTCGGCTGCCTTGGTTCGGATTCGACCGTCTTGCGGTATGCGACGGCGGGCATGGCTTCGGGCGCCGGTTCGCCAGATGCTTGGCGAAAGGCTTACCGGTTTTGCTGAAACGCGCTGACGTAATGTGCACCGTTGTGTACGAATGTGTACGAATGTGTACCGTTGTGTACCGGTACGTTGGCGCACGTACGGGAGAAGAAGGGATCAACGTGTCATGCGCCCCTCGTAGTACAGGGTTTCACGCAGATTGCCGTCAATCACGCCCGCGAAATGCTGCTCGTGCTTGGCCACTGCGGGTGAGCCCAAGTCGCTGGCGTTCTGGTATGCGGCCTGATGGTATCTCAGCCAATGGCTGAGCTCCTGCCCTTCCGAGGCGTTCGGCACCTGTGCGGCGGCATATGGGTTCGGCGAAGGAATGATCACGCCATCCTCCACCATTTGCGGTGCGCTGGGCGTTACCGTGCCGCGAACGGTCAGCCAGTGTTCCGTCTGCGGATTTTGCGCGCCGTCCAACGCGGCCACCAGCTCGTCGTTCATTTCGATGCTGGTCACCCATGTCTTTTCGGGAATCGGATGATTCGCCACCGGGGAGCCTGCCGTCACCACATGCCGGATGTTGAACTCGTCGGCCCGGTCGGCGGCGATCTGCGTTGCCACGATGCCTCCCTGCGAGTGCCCGATCAGCGCTACGGAATCATCGGGCTGAATACCCGCCTTGCGCATCGCTTCCACCACCATGCGCGCGCTGTCCGCCTGTTTGCGCTGCTCGGCATCGTCGCTCATCAGCTCGATGTTCTGCTCCCATCCGAATGGTGAATCGGCATGCCCATCCGTGCCGGGAATAGTTACCAGCCAGGCGTTCGTGCCATCCTCGCGTTCGTAGCGTTGTACGGCGATGGTGGCGTATTGCAGCCCTGACCCCAGCTTGTATTTGTCTTCGCCGAGCCTGCGCAGATGCTCCAACGATTCCGCCACGGAGGTGCTCGGGCCGACCATGTCCACGGTTGAACGCACGCGGCGAACGGTCAGGGTATTGCCCTGCGCAAGATCTTTTGCAGGGGCGGAATACTTGCTGATCTTCCCCGCCGACTGGTTCACCTCATCCGTGGAGAACAGGCCCTCGATGAGCGACGAGCCGGCGATCAGTGAGCCGATTCCGGAAAGATAGGCCTCTTGAAACGGCGCAGTCACCCAGGATGCCGCCGATGGTTTCGGCTTGCCATCATTGATCCAGCTTGCGCCCAGTCCGCCAAGAATCAATCCGAACATGCCCAGCGATACCCAGCCGGGAGCCGCCTTGGTCACGGCTTGGCCGGTTTCGTTGAACGCCTGACGGGCTTTCCAATCGGCTTCGCTGTACAGACTGTGCGCGCGAACCAGCAGATCGGCCATGCTGCGCAGCTTCGAACCGTCGGCATCGCAATGCCTGGCATTTTCGGTGCATAGCGAGATAAGACGTTCGTAAGGGAGCGTGCCGTGTGCGACCGTGGGCGCTACGCCTACTCCGGTGCTGCCCATGCTGCTTGCGCCGGCGAGCGCCATCGTGGAGGTGGGGGTGGCTGGAGTGGGGGAGGCGGCGATGCAGCTGGTAATGGTGTTTGATGATGGTGTGGCTATGGGAACTGTGACGTTGCCGGATAATACTGGGCAGAGTGGCACGCTGGTGCGGTCGCGGGCGAGGTCCATTGCTGCTTGCCGCCAGGCGATGCCGTGCGCGATGAGTTTGCCGCCGGCATCGTCCAGTGCTGTGGCCACGCGGCGGTAGTCCTCTTGTGTGGCTGGTGCTAGTTGGTGCCCGCCGTATATGTATGACGTGACCTGCCATCCCATCATGCGCCTCCTTGCGGTGTGGAGACGTGTGCGATGTGCGCGATTTGGGCGGTGGAGCGTGCTTCGTCGTCGTGTGTGCTCAGCGAATTGCGTATGGTGAGCAGGCGGTCTCGATAATGGTCGGCTGCTTTGCCTGTCCAATCGATGCTGTGTGCCGTGGCTAGGGTTTCGCGTATCGATCCGTGGATGGATGCGCTGCTGGCGGCGAGTGTGATGATGCGCTCGTGCCCTTGTACTGCGATGTTGAGGCATGAGCAGGCGGTGGCTGCCGTTGCCTGTGTGGTGGCGAGGAGCGATGTTGTGTGGTGGCCGGAAAGTGATGTGATGCTCATGCGTTCATTGAACGGGAGGCGTTGGTGTGTTGTCCAGCTGGATGGGGGTGTGTGGTCGGAGCCTTCGGGTTTCGTCACAGGTTCGTCACAAGGTGCTGGTCGTGTGCCGTTGTGTTCAGTCAGCTGTGGCGTTTTTCTGCGGTACTGGTGACATATGCTGTGACTGGAGTGACAGAATATGTCACTCCAGTCACAGCATATGTCGCAAACCCCGCGGTATCCGCATGAGCCGCGACTCGGTGCCACTGTTCGCTGCCTCGCCGCGCCACCGGTCACCAGGGTTTGGTGGTCTGCTGTTTCTTGTTGCCTTTGTCGGTCTGCGTGTTTGTTGAGGGGTTGGTATTGGTGGATTGCTGGTTCGCTTTGAGCAGTTCCTCCACCTGCTTTTTCTGTTCGTCGGTCAGGCCGCTGGTGTCGTTGGCTGTGGAATCCTTGGTGCCGTTGCCGCCCTCGACGCCGTTGGTGTCGGAACCGGAGTTTGCGGAGTTGCCGTCTTGCTGAGCGGCGAGCTCCTGCTTGATGCGTTGGGTGAGTTTGGATGAGACTGCTGCGTTGGCGCTGATCGCCTCGCGTAGTTGCGGTAGCAGCGCGAGGTTGAGTCGTGCGGCGTCTTCGAATTGGGCGTCGGTCTGCTGCTGGCTGGCGTTCAGGGCGTCGAGGTCGGCATCGCTGCGTGCGGCCTGCTTGAGGTTGCTGTTGAGCGAGGCTGTCGCCTGGTTGAATCGCGCGGAGGCCGATATGTTCAGGCCGGCGAGTACGGCGAATGCGAGCGCTATGACGGCGATTGCGATCATTACGATGCGTATGGCGAGCGATGCGCGCGCTTGGACTGTGGGCGCGTGTGATTCGAGGGATACTGCCGATCCGACTATGGCGTTGCTGGTGCCGGTGGCGTTGTTGGCGCTGGTGGTGCCGGCCTGTGTGTGGGCTGTGGTGGTGCGTCTCATAGCAGTCTCCTCGACATTGCGATGGTTGAGCCCATTTCCCAGGCGATGAGTATGAGCGCTATGGCGGCCAGCGGCCATACTACGGGGTTGGTTCGGGTGCGTTGTTTGGCGGTTACGCCCACGCTCCACTTCTTTGACGCTTCGGCGGATCGGCCGTTCGCCATGGTGTTTTGTGCGGATGTGGTCACCATGCTGCCGCCCAGCTCGTCGGCCAGGTTCTTCAATGTGGTTTCGTCCATTTTCGAGATTCCCGGCTGGCCGGTGTCGGGGTCGGTGACCCACTGTTGTGCGTTGGAATTCTTGGATTCAGCGGAACCGGATTCGGAGGATTCAGAGGATTCAGAGGATTCAGAGGAGTCGTCGGATTTGGATGAGTCGGATGATACGCCATCCTTGATCAGTGGGATCCTGCCGCCTGCCGTGGAGCCCACGCCCACCACGATCGCGTCGTTGATGTAGTGGCGCAGCGTGGAGAAGGTGCGCCTGGATTGCGCCGAGGTCTGCTCGCCGTCCGTGATCAGGTACAGTACGATCGCGTCGTCGGGGTGCGTGGTGCGCATGTCGTTGAGCGTGGTGATGAGCTGGTCGAGCGGCGCGTCCAGCGAGGATCCGGACGATACGCTGGTCGCTTCGGGGACGAGCGTGGTCGCCCAATTGCGGATTGCCGCCGCGTCTGGCGTGAGCGGAACGTCGAGCGTGCCGGATGCGCCGAAGCGTACTGCGGCGAAGCTGGAATCCGCATATGCCTTCGTCACGTCGTCCACGGCCTGCTTGGCCGCATTCAGGCGCGTGGTCAGCTCGTCCGAACCGTATGTTGCGTCCTTGACGGCCATCGAACCGGTCACGTCCACGGCCATCACCACGTCCGTGTTGTTCACCGCGCGGCTGGTGGTCGATACCGTCATGCTCGGCCCCAGCGCCATCGCGCCCACCGTCAGGCAGATCAGCATGCGGCGTACGCATGAGAGCATCGTCTCGTCGCCCGCGTCGCCGAACGTGTGGCGTACGACCTCCACAATCGCCAGCGCCAGCATCACCAGCGCGATTGTGCCGCCGACCGGCCAGCCCAGCAGGGGAGAGAAGGTGAATGTGCTCATCGCTTCAACCTCCAGACGAGCAGCAGCCATATGGTAACGATTACAGCCAATGCCAGCACCCACCATGCCGGATCGTCCACCATCGACGCCTTGGACGAGGCTTGGCTTTCCTTGTTGCGGCGCGTGTTGATGTCACGCACGAGCTCGTTGACGCTGGTGCCGTTCGACTGGGTGAGGAACGTGCCGTGATGCGCTTCGATGAGCTTGCGCATATCCGTGGTGGCGCTTTCCTTCTCGCTCGCTTCAGGCCCGGAGAACAGACCATCCACGGTGATATTCGCCTTGGACGTCAGGTTGAGCGCCTGGTTGAGGGTGTACACGGGCGTGCCGGAGACCACATTGTCGGTGGCGAGCACGATGGATGCCGCGCGGCTGCGTTCGGCGCTGCCGGCCGTGGAAGCCGAACCGTAGGTGAAGCCCGGCAGCATGGCCGCGCAGGAGACCACGCCGTCGCCGATCAGCGAGGTGGCGTCCTTGCGGTTCTGCGTGCCTTCAAGCCAGTCGGAGATGCGCTGGTAGTCCTCGTCGCTCATCTTGTCGATGTCGTCCTGCGACTGCACGCCGTTGAGCGCCTTGCTGGCAAGCTCCAACTGGTGGCTGACCAGCTCGTAGTCATCCGTCAGGGGGAACACGGTGCGCGACGTGGAGTTGAAGATGCTCATGCCGATGCGCTCGCCTTGGAAATGCGAGACGAGATCGCGGTACGTGTCGATGACCTCGCGGTCGTACGGCAGGGTGGAGCCGGAAACGTCGAGACAGAGCACGACATCGCGGCTGCTGGCACGTTCCTCACCCTGATCGACGGTCGCCGGGCGGGCGATCAGCGCGAAGGTGAGAAGAAGTGCCGCTGCCATCAGCGCCGCGGCAGCACGGTTCAGCAGACGCCATTGGCGTAGCAGCTGCGAAGCGTGTTCGGTGGCCAGATCGTCGTCCATCGAGAACACGCGAACAATGTTCTCGGCACTGTGTTTGCGGGCGAACGCGATGGACAGGACGATAATCGCCAGCGCGACCATCGCCCCGACCAGCGCGGCCCAGGGGCTTTGCCAGGAAAGCTGCATCAGCGTCCCCACCTTTCCACCAGGGTTGAAGCCCAGCCGGCGGCATCGTCGACGCTCACCTCACGAGCGTGCGTGTCCACTGCGGAATCCGCGTATTCCGGCGGGTACAGCGCCGCGATGGTCATGCGCAGCGTATCCAACCCGGTGCGGGTCGAAGGATTGCGGGGCTCACGGCGAATATCGGTAAGCGTATGCGCGTGCAGGTCGCGGCCGGTGTGCGCGGATGCGATGCCACGGCAGATCGCCGCCAGTTCAATGAACGCGGTTTCGCGGTCGATCTGCTCGGCATGGTAGCGGCGTACCACGTCGTCGATGCGCCTGTGCCATGAGGTTTTGACGGTATCGTCCAGATGGGCGCCGCGCGGCTGCGGCTTGTCGCGATTGCGGCGTGGGCGCGACAACAGGACCGCGCCTGCGACAAGCGCTATGGCGAGCACTGCGGCGAGCGCCGCGGCAACAATCAGCGGCGTGGCGATGTCAAGCTGGCCGACCGGCTGCAAATCGTTGGTGTCCACGGCCAGAACGCTTATCGGGGAATGCGGTGCGAGTGCGGAGGCGATCATATGGATGTTCATCGGCTGTCGCCTCCCAGTCCTGTTGCAGGCGCAACCAGATTGCGGGTATCCTTCGCCAGCGCACGTGACACCAATCGTATGAAATCGTTGAACACGGCTTCGCTGGAACCGGCGTGAATCATATGACCCCCCATGTGCGAAAGCTCGCGTTCCAGGGCCGCGGCCATGTATTCGCGGTGCGTGTTCACCTCCGCTGCGGCATGCTTGTCCCGCAGGAAGGCCGGCAGTCGGCGCCCAGACAGCGCGTCGGTGACGGTTGCGCCTGTGGCGGCGGCGAACGGGTTCGCCGTGGCCACGTCGATCAGCGTCAGCGGGTGGGTGCGCGTAATGCGGTGGATCTCCTGAAGATGCTCCTTGGTCAGTGCATGCTCGTCGGTTGCCAGCACGATCAGCGCGTTGCGGTCCTTGATGCGCCGTGCATACGCGAGCAGGGCGTCGATATTGCGCGTATGCTCCCACTTGCGTTCCAGCGCACTGTCCAGCGTGCGTTCGAACTGGTAGAAATCACCGTTGAACGGCACGCGCGTAATGCTTGCGGCGTCGCCGAACACCAGTGAGATCTCGTCGGAACGGCGTAGCGACAGCGCGGCGAACATACGCAGCGCATTCGCGGCGATCTGGTATGCCATTTCGCCCGACTCGCATGAGGCCGTCATTTCACGGCCCACGTCAAGCAGCAGCCATACGCGTGACGTGACCAGCCGTTCGCGCCGGATCACCATAGGCCGCCCTTGGCGCGCGCTCGTCTTCCATTCGATCAGTCGCGCCTCGTCGCCCGCCTCGTAGGCACGGACCTCCATCAGCTCGTCCGAGCCGCCCGGCCGCCGTGACGAATGTTCACCTTCGATAACGCCCAATGCCTTGGCCACAGTCGGCAGATTCAGACGATTGCCCATGGCCTCGATCTTGGCTCTGATCGGGTCGGACGAAACGGCTGGCAGTGGCTGGGCTTCAGCCATGCCGGCATTCGACCGGCGTGCGTTCGCGCCGCGAGCGCTGCGGCCGGCATTCATCGCGCGGATCACGGAACAGGAACCGCCTGCACGATGCGGTCGATCACTTGATCGGCGGTCACGCCGTCGGCCAGCGCTTCGAACGTCAGCACCAGGCGGTGGCGCAGTACGTCGGCCACCACGGACTTCACATCCTCCGGAATCACATATTCGCGGCCCTTGAGCAGCGCGTTCGCCTGGCCGATACGCACCAGTGCGATCGACGCTCTCGGCGAAGCGCCCAAACGCACCAGGGAACCCAAGCCCTGCACCGGGTGCGAGCCTGCGCCGCGTGATGTCGCCGCAATATCGACCGCATACTGCATGATCGCGTCCGACACGTACACGCGCTTGGCGGCCGCACGCAAAAACTCCACGTCGCGGATCCTGTCTCTTATACACATCTGACGCTGCCGACGATATGCAGTGTGT
>ENA-OUQF01001089-OUQF01001089.1-human-gut-metagenome-genome-assembly--contig:-NODE-1089-length-17404-cov-8.341806_pt1 | contig 17404 bp, 10 predicted proteins | sample MGYA00237947_ERZ548826 | MGnify/ENA primary metagenome ERZ548826 (study PRJEB26490, sample SAMN05194701) | human gut metagenome | biome: terrestrial biome; feature: human-associated habitat; material... | reverse complement strand
CAAAGGAGAAGAAGCCCTGTGCGTCCACACAGCCGTTGGTGATGACCTTGACCTTTTTGCCCTCGATCAGCAGGACGACGGTATCCACACCGGCGTTGTCAGCCTTCTCGGCCAGCTCGCGGGTGATCTTGCCGTTGGCCTCGACGATGACCTCACCGGTCAGGGGAGCCACGATGTTCTCAGCGGCCACAAAGCCGGTGATGCGGCGGGCCAGAGAGAGCTTCTTGTTCATCTTATAACGGCCGAAACGAGACAGGTCGTAGCGGCGCGGGTCGAAGAACAGCATGTTGATCTGGCTGGTAGCGGACTCCACCGTGGGAGGCTCGCCGGGGCGCAGCTTGCGGTAAACTTCCAGCAGACCCTCTTCCTGATTCTTGGTGGTATCCTTTTCCAGCGTGGCGAGGATGCGCTCATCGTCGCCGAAGAAGTTCAGGATGTCCTCATTGGTGGACAGACCCAGCGCACGGCACAGCACGGTGACGGGCAGCTTGCGGTTCTTATCGATGCGGACATAGAACACGTTGGCGGCATCGGTCTCATACTCCAGCCATGCGCCGCGGTTGGGGTTCATGGTCGCGCTGTACAGATCGTTGCCGACTTTATCTTTGGCATCTCCGTAGAATACGCCGGGAGAACGGACCAACTGGCTGACGATCGCACGCTCAGCACCGTTGATCACGAAGGTGCCGGCATCGGTCATCAGGGGGAAATCTCCCATGAAGATCTCCTGATCCTTGACCTCACCAGTCTCCTTGTTCAGCAGACGAGCCGTCACGCGCAGGGGGGCGGCGTAGGTCACGTCGCGCTCCTTGCACTCCTTGATGCTGTACTTAGGCTCCTTATCGAGACGGAAGTCCACGAAGCTCAGTGCCAGATTGCCGGTGTAGTCCTCAATGGTGCCGATGTCGTGGAAGACCTCTTTCAGGCCCTCGTCCAGGAACCACTGGTAAGAGTTCTTCTGGACCTCGATCAGGTTCGGCATACTGATGACTTCGTCGATGTGGGAGAAGCTCATGCGCTCGGTTTTGCCGAGCTTTACGGGCTTGACTTTCATCATAAAATCAACCACTCCTTACTTTTATACTCTACGGATGTTGCGTTATACGGGTCAAATTTGAGCAGACACACATAAATCGACCCGTATCCTCGAAGGAAGTTCGGCGTTTTTCACAAACTTTTCCTCCCGTGCCTTTCGGCCGGTCGAATACAAGCTCCCTTTTTGGCGCACTAGGCCATTATGTGATACTAATGCAGTATACACCCATAAAGCCTTGTTGTCAAGCCATTTTTCGCATTTCAAGCCGATTTTTTTGTCAAGCGCCCTCTTTCTCCGCACACACGGAAGCGTGTATGCTTTGCTCGTTTTGGGCCTTGATTTTTTGTTTTTGCACGTTCTCACCTAAAACACCCTTGTGCATTTTGTACAGGTTGACTCTTGTTTTCCGCAAAGCAAAAGCACCCCGGCCGGCAGGGTGCTTTTGCCTCGTTCTTATTCCAGATAATCCTTCAGCCGTTTGGCACGGCTGGGGTGGCGGAGCTTGCGCAGGGCCTTGGCTTCGATCTGGCGGATGCGCTCCCGTGTGACGTTGAACTCCCGCCCCAGCTCTTCCAAGGTGCGGGGCTGGCCGTCGTCCAGACCGAACCGCAGGGTCAGTACCCGCTCCTCGCGGGGCGTCAGGCTCTTGAGGACGTTCATCAGCTCCTGCCGCAGCAGCTGGCGGCCCGCTTCGTCCACGGGGACCCCGGCCTCCTCATCCTGAATGAAATCCTCCAGATGGGCGTCTTCCTCCTCCCCCACCGGCGTTTCCAAGCTGATGGGTTCCTGCGACAACTGCAAAAGCTCCCGCACCCGGTCAGGCTCCATCTCCAAACGGACGGCGATTTCTTCCGCCGTCGGTTCCCGGCCGTTTTTCCGAAGCAGTTCCCCCGCCGTCTTTTTGACCCGGTTGATGTGCTCCACCAAATGCACCGGGATGCGGATGGTCCGGCCTTGGTCGGCGATGGCGCGGGTGACGGACTGGCGGATCCACCACGTTGCATAGGTGGAGAACTTGAAGCCTTTGTCCGGCTCAAATTTTTCCGCCGCCTTCATCAGGCCGAGGTTGCCCTCTTGGATGAGGTCAAGGAAGGGCAGACCCCGGCCCGCATAGCGCTTGGCCACCGAGACCACCAGCCGCAGGTTCGCTTCGCTGAGCTTCTGCCGGGCTTCCATGTCCCCTGCCTTGGCGGCACGGGCCAATGCCCGCTCTTCTTCGGCGGAAAGCAGCGGCACCCGGCCGATCTCTTTCAGGTAGGCTCTCACCGGGTCATCCAGCGCAACGCCCTCCGCCGAGAGCTCATGCTCCAACCGCCCGATCTGCGCTTCGTCCAGCAGCGGGACATCCGGTTCCTCCTCGGCCACGCGGATGCCGCGGGCTTCCAGCTCCGCATACAGCGCATCCAGCCCGGCAACGTCATAATCCTGCTCGTCCATCGCACGGCTGACCTGTTCCGGCGTCAGGGTGTGCCGCCGGGCACGAGCCGCCAAGATCTTTGCCAATTCCTCTGTTTGCGACATTTTCCGCATAATTCCTTCTCCTTCCGACTCCAGCCGGGAGGAAAGGGAGCAGTTCAGTCTTCCGCAGGGGCGCTGCCCTGTTTCTTTTCTCGCATCGACTGGAGATATCGTTCTAGATCTTCATTCGACATCTGGGCCGCCTTGTTCGCCATGGGGGTCCCGCGGGCGATCCGGTCCAGATAAAACCCGATGTCTTCCGGGGTACAGTTGACATCACTGTATTGTGCCGCAAGACGGCTCAGTTCATTCAGTGCTTCTTCGCTCTGCACAAAGCCGTGGAGGGTGGAAAGGCTGACCTCCACCCCCTGCTGCTGGCAGTCCAGCATGGCCTGATACAGCTCTTTCTGCTGGGCCAGCAGGAACTTGTCCGGGGAGAGCTGAGCCCGCACCTGCGGGATGTAGCTCGGCTCCCGCAGCAGAGCTGCCAAGAGCCGCTGCTCCGCCGAGGCCACGCCCAGCGCCTGTGAGCCGCCCGCGCTGTAGGGGACGCTGATCTGGTTCATCTCGCCGGAGTGCAGCCGGGCGCGGTTCTGGTCCCTGCGGCGCTTGTTGCCCGCCTTTTTCACGGCGGCAGCCAACTGGGTCATGATGGCCGTTTTGGAGATGTTCGTCTCCTCGGCCAGCCGCCCGGCGTAGACCTCCTGCTCCGTGGGGTTGGAGCGTTCGGCCAGCATGTCCACGGCCTCGCGGACGTATTCGAGCCGCTGGGCATCCTGTTTCAGGTCATATTGATCCCGCAGCCGCTTGAGCCGGAAATCCAGCGCGTTGCCCACGCCGTCCAGCAGGGCTTGGAACCGCTCGGCCCCGTATTTTTTGATATACTCGTCCGGGTCCTTTGCACCGGGGATCTGGAGCACCCCCACCCGCACCGGGCTGTTCCGGAACAGTTCCAGCGAGCGGAGGGTCGCCTTCTGGCCCGCTTCGTCCGAGTCGTAGCTGAGGATGACCTCCTCCGCGTACTCGCTGATGAGCCGCACCTGCTCCGGCGTCAGAGCCGTGCCGCAGGCGCAGACGGCGGTATCGATGCCCGCCTGCTGCATACTGATGACGTCCATGTAGCCCTCACAAAGGACGAACCGCCGGGACGCGCTCTTTTTCGCGATCTGGAGCGCGAACACCGTCTCCGATTTATGATAGACCAGCGTTTCCGGGCTGTTGACGTATTTCGGTTTGGAGTCGTCCAGCACGCGCCCGCCAAAGGCGATGATGTTGCCGCGCAGATCGAAGATGGGCGTCATGACCCGCTTCCAGAACAGGCAATAGATGCGGCCCGATTGGCTGCGCTTGAACAGGCCGCTGGCGTCCAGCTCCTGCTGGTTGTAGCCCTTATCCCGCAGGAACTGATACAGAGCTTGTCCGTCGTTGGGGGCATAGCCGAGGCCGAACCGAACGATGGTCTTATCGTCCAAGCCGCGGCGGCGCCAGTAGGCGCGGGCCTGACGGGCCTCCTCCACCGTGGAGTTCAGGCAGGCATGGAAGAACCGCGCGGCCTCCTTGTTCATCGAGAGGATGCGGCTGCGCATCCGCCCGGTCTTGTCGTCCTCCTGCGGCTCCGGCATCCCGGCGCGGCCAGCCAGCAGCTTGACGGCCTCGCCATAGCTGATGCTGTTGATCTTTTTCGCAAAGGTGATGGCGTCGCCGCCCGCCCCGCAGCCAAAGCAGTAAAAGCTCTGGGTGTCCGGGTAAACATAGAACGAGGGGGTCTTCTCACTGTGGAAGGGGCACAGCCCGCCGTACAGGCGGCCCTTCCGTTTCAGTTGGACATAGCTGCCCACCAGATCCACGATGTCCGTCCGGCGGGTCAGCTCTTCAATATATTCGTGTGGGATCATTTTGTCTTTTTCCCGCTCCTTTTATAATACGTGCCACTTGCGGGGCACGAACACATCCTCAAAGGTCCGGATGGCGAACTCGTCGCTCATGCCGCTGATGTAGTCGGTCACGGCCCGGTCCCTGCCCTCCTGATAGGCCAGCTGCAAGTAGAAGTTGGACATCTGGTCGACGTGGGTCAGGTAATACTCGTACAACTCCGTGAGGACCTTTTCCACTTTTTGCTCTTCCCGCTTGGCGGTGCGGTCGGTGTAGACGTTGGCGTACATGAAGTCCTTCAGGGCAAGGAAGGCTTCTTCCTCCTCGCTGCCCACGGCCACATCGCCGTCGCTGTGGAGCAGGATGCTGTTGATCATGGTCGTGATGCGCTGGGATTTCGTCTCGCCCAGCACCGCCGTGCACTCCTTGGGAAGGGTGGCCGGGTCCAGCACCCCGGCGCGGACCGCATCCTCGATATCGTGGTTGACGAAGGCGATCTGGTCCGCCATCCGAACGATGCGCCCTTCCGGCGTGGCCGCCCACGTGCCCTTGGTGTGGGTGATGATGCCGTTGCGCACCTCCCACGTCAGGTTCAGGCCCTTGCCGTCCTTTTCCAGCTTATCCACGACCCGCAGACTCTGGCGGTAGTGCTTGAAGCCGTCCGGGCAGAGCTTGTCCAGCGCGCTTTCGCCCGCGTGGCCGAAGGGAGTGTGCCCAAGGTCGTGGGCCAGACTGATGGCTTCGGTCAGGTCCTCGTTCAGCCGCAGAGCGCGGGCAATGGTGCGGGCGATCTGCGAAACTTCCAGCGTATGCGTCAGCCGGGTGCGGTAGAGGTCGCCTTCCGGCGAGAGGAAGACCTGCGTCTTCTGCTTGAGCCGCCGGAACGCCTTGCAGTGGAGCACGCGGTCCCGGTCCCGCTGGAACACGGGGCGGATGGGGTCCTGCGGCTCCGGCCTTGCCCGGCCCCGGCTGGCATCGCTGAAGGTCGCCCATGGGGCAAAGGTCAGCCGCTCGATCTCTTCGGTACGCTGGCGTACATCCATCCAAAATCCCTCGCTTTCGTTTCTGCGCCCCCTTCCCCGCCGCTATTTTAGCAAAACGGCCCTGTCGAAGGGGGAAAATCGCTGTCATTCCAAAAAATAAACCTGCCCGCGAACCACTCGACGCTGCCGATCTCAGAGCGAAGCGACTGCGCAAACTGATACCCGACTGCCAAGGGCTCACCCCTTTGAGGAAAGACTCTCCCCGGCCGGGGAGAGATGTCGCGTTAGCGACAGAGAGGGGAATCTGGCACGCGAAGCGTGACTGAGAGGGCATCAAAAGGGTGCGTAAAACGGCTTCGAAACGCGCACCTGCGCTGCGCCCCGCGTCAGCTCCCGGAGCTGTTCCAGCAAAGGCGGCTCAGTGCCTTCGGGCATCTGCCAGCGCAGGGTCACGCGGTCGGTGAACTGGGGGTCTGCAAGCTTCGCCCCCGCCCCGTTGATGAGCAGAGCCGCCCGCTCATAAAGCGAGTAGTCCACCGTAACTTCCAGCTCCACCACGCTGCGCACCGTGACGACCTCGGCGGCTTCCAGCGCACGGGCCGTGGCGGTGGTGTAAGCACGGACAAGGCCGCCCGTGCCCAGCAGCACGCCGCCGAAGTACCGGGTGACCACCACGATCAGGTCGGTCAGGCCGCTGTGCTGCAGCACCTCCAGCGCAGGGGTGCCGGCCGTCTTGGCGGGCTCGCCGTCGTCGGAATAGCGCTCCCGGTTGCCCTCCCGCAGACGGTAAGCGTACACGTTGTGCCGCGCCGTGCGGTTGGCCGCCCGCACCTGCTCCAGAAAGGCCACGGCCTTTTCCTCACTGTCTGCAAACGAGAGCTGCGCAATGAAGCGGCTCTTCTTCTCTTCGTATTCGCCGATGGCTGTGCCCCGGACGGTGCGGTAATCCTCCACGCTGGTTCCTCCTGTTTTCTGCAATTGGTCAAGTTTAGTATAGCATAAATCCGCACAAAGAAAAAGCCCGGCACGAGCGGATGCTCGTGCCGGACCTTCCCCGGATTTATTTGAAGCACGGAGATATCATTTTGAAGAAGCTCTTATCAGACGAAGAGCTGCACCCACTGGTGGCCCCAAGCGGAAGTGGCATCGAAGTAGTAGCCAACGCCCATCTCGGTAGCGGAGGGGTTCAGAATGTTTGCGCGGTGGCTGTCGGAAGCCATCCAAGAGTCGAACACTTCCTGAGCAGAAGCTTCGCCCCAGCCGATGTTCTCGCCTTCGCCCTCGCCGGTCTGTTTGACGCCATACTCACCCAGAACGGTGAAGCAGTTGGTGCCATCGGGGCGGGTGTGGGAAGCGGTCTTTGCAACTTCCTGTGCGCGCTTCTCAGCGGCTGCGTTCAGGTTTGCATCGCCCAGAGTCAGAGCGGAGAGGCCGTTCTTGGTGCGCTCGTTGTTCACCAGAGTCAGGAGCTCCTGTGCGAACTGGTTGTTGCTGGTGTTGGGAGCGTAGGTGAAGATCATAACCCAGTAGTTGCCGTACTCGCCGCCTTCGTAGTAGCCGATGCCAACGTGGGTGGCGTCCTTGCTCATCATGCGGGCACGGAAGAAATCGTAACGGTTCCAAGTTGCGAAGACATCTTCAGCGGAATCGGAAGCTGCCCAGTAGTTCTCGCCAACTTCGATCTCGTTGACGCCGTACTCAGCGAGGACGGTGAACTCGCGGGTGCCATTGGGGCGGTTGTAGGAGTAGTTGGTTGCCAGCTCTTCGGCGCGGGCCTGAGCGGCTGCGTTCAGCTCGGTGCTGCCGATGGTCAGAGGAGCGATGCCATTGGCTGCGCGCTCGTTGTTGATGAGGCTCAGCAGCTCGGCGCCATTGGAAGTTGCAGCGTGTGCGGGCATTGCCATGACCATCATCAGGCAGAACATTGCAGCGCACAGGAGCAGGTTCTTCAGGACGTTTTTCGTAGTGTTACGCATCGTATTACCCTCTTTTGAGTGACCCTACGAAAAAAGGTGTCGATTTACCAAAACACACTCGGCAAATCGACACCTAGTATTCCTAGATGGAGGTCGCTCAAAGGGCGGGCACCGCGTGTCCGTTTTGAGAAGCAACTGGCTGCCATTTTACAGGCCCTATAGCTTTGCGTCACAGCCTTTCGACTGCTTTGCCGAGAATATTCAGTTTTGACGCCCTTCTTCCGTAAGAGAAGAATTACAATAAAAAAAGGTGTTGATCTGCTGATACACTCGGCAAATCAACACCTGAAATTCAGATGAAGGTCACTCGACATTCCACATGGTTGTGTTCTGTCGGAGAAGCAACTGGCTGCCATTTTACAGGCCCTATAGCTTTGCGTCACAGTCTTTCGACTGCTTTGCCGAGGATATTCAATTCAGAAAACCTTTCCTGCAGTCCGTAGGCTTTCTTTCGTCCGCCCTCGTTCTGCGGCTCCATATTACCACATCCCACCTTCCCTGTCAACACTCTGCGACAGCTTTTTTCAAAATTTTTCCGCTTTCTGTTTTCGACAGCCGTTTTCCGGTTCTTATACCTATTATAATGGCCGATTCCCTTGCCAAGGCCCTGCCGCAGTGGTAAAATGAAAACGAAATATCAAGCGTATGATTTTCGACATTTTTCGAAGGAGATCTACACATGGAATGTACCACTCTGCAGGAGGATGTCCTCTATTCCCAGAACACCTCCAAGCTGACTCCCGAAAGCATCGCCGCCATCCAGAACACCGTCCAGCTCAGCCAGCCGGTCGGCGTAGTGGCAGGCCTGTATGATGAAGCGCTCACCATCACGGATGTGAGCGGTTTCTTTTTAAAAGACCTCGGTTACGAATACGAAGATTTCTGCCGTGTCACCGGCTGTTCGCTCCGGGCGCTGTTCTACGGCGAGAACCAGAGCTTTCTGGCGCCGGAGCGCTGGCCCCTCATCACCGCAGACGGCGACGGCCAGCTGCTGACGAAGGACGGCGTGCCCATTTTTGCACGGCTGTACAAAACGGACTCCACCAACAGCGACGGCGCCCCCATCTGGATCCTTTCCGCCCAGATGGACTGGGTCCGCCAGAACCTCCACCTCGTCAACAGCGTCATGCGGTCCGGCATATGGTACATCGACTGTGACCACGCCGGTTCCCCCACCGGCGTGGTCTACAGCCATGAGTTCCGCCGGATGCTGGGCTACCACGACGTTCTGGATTTTCCCAACACGCTGGACTCTTGGTCTGCCCTCATCCACCCGGACGACCGGGGCCCGGTGCTGGCCGCGCTGGATCGCGCCCTCTCTGACCGGACCGGTGCCAGCCCCTACGATGTCGAGTACCGGATGCGTCTGCCCGACGGCCATTATGAGTGGTTCCGGGACAGCGCCGAGGCCAGCCGCCGCCTGAACGGCACTATCCGCCGCTTCGTGGGCGTTTTCGTCAATGTGGACAAGGAGAAAAAGGCGGAACTTCTCGTCAAAAAGAGCGAGGCCTTCCACCGCGCCTACACGGAATCCAACCTCTGCGAATATTACGTCGATCTCCAGACCGATCATTTCGACCCCCTCAAGGAGGCTCCCTCCTTTCTGAGCGCCTTCGAGCAGCCCTCGTGGGATGCGCTGGTCTGCTCCTACCGCGACCGCTTCATTGCGCCCGCAGACCGGGACGCCGTGGCCATGATCTTTGACCGCAGCTACATCACCGAGCGCTTCCGGCAGAAACGCCCGGAGTTGAGCTTTGAGTGCCGCCTCCAGCTGAACGGCGAGGAACGCTGGGTGCGGAACGTCGTCATGCCCGGCGAGACCACCGGAGACCCCCGCTATGCCATCGTCTTCATCCGCGACATCACCGACTCCAAAAAGGAAGCCGCCCAGATCGCCGCGCTGACCCAGCAGAACAAAGCCATGGACATGCTGCTGCAAAGCACGGTCAAGCTCGTGGATCGGTACTTCCTGTGCAACCTTTCCACGGATGAATACACTTTCTACAACATGCTCTCCGCCGCCAGCCGCCCTTCCAGCGGCTGCTACCACGACCTTGTGGCCTACTTCCTCGCACAGTTCCAGCCCATCGGCGGCGAACGGACGCTGGAAGAGAGCCTCTCCCCCGCTCACCTGCGCCAGCAGCTCCGCACCCCGGACGACATCTACCGCTTCGAGTACAGCACCAAAGATGAGACCCAGTTCAAGACCATGGCCATTCTGCCCGTCTCGTGGAAGGACGGCGTGGTGGAACAGGCCCTCTTCGTCGCACAGGATGTCACGCAGGAAAAGAAGACGGAGATCGCCTCCCGCAAGGCCCTCAAGGATGCTTACGACGCGGCCAACCGCGCCAATCGCGCCAAGACCGAGTTCCTTTCCAACATGAGCCACGACATCCGCACCCCCATGAACGCCATCGTCGGCATGACAGCCATTGCCGGGGCCAACATCAACAACCCGGAGCGGGTGGCCGATTGTCTGGGGAAGATCACCCAGTCCAGCCACCATCTGCTCGGCCTGATCAACGAAGTGCTGGATATGTCCCGCATTGAGAGCGGCAAGGTCGTGCTCAACGAGGAAGCATTCAATCTGGCCGAACTGGTGGACGACCTCATCGGCATCAACAAGGGCAACATCGCCGCCCACGGCCACAGCCTCGATGTCCACCTGCACAAGCTGGAACATGAGGACGTCTACGGCGACAGTCTGCGCATCCAGCAAGTCATCACCAACATCCTCAGCAACGCCATCAAGTACACCCCGGATGGCGGCCACATCGTCTTTTCCATCGCCGAGCAGCCGACCCACTCCCCCGGCGTAGGCTGCTACCAGTTCACCGTGAAAGACAACGGCATCGGCATGACGCCGGAGTTCCAGAAGATCCTGTTCGAGCCTTTCACCCGCGCGGACGACAAGCGCACCACCAAAATTCAGGGCACCGGCCTCGGCATGGCCATCGCCCAGAACGCCGTGAACATGATGAACGGCACCATCGACGTAGAAAGCGAGCTGGGCAAGGGCAGCAAGTTCACCGTGACCATCTTCCTGAAACTGCAAAACCGTTCCACCGAGCAGATCGACGAGCTGGCCCATCTGCCGGTCCTCGTGGTGGATGACGATGTGCTGTGCTGCGAGAGCACGGTGGAGATGCTGCAGGAAGTGGGCATCGACGGCGAGTGGACCACCTCCGGCGAGGAAGCCGTCGCCCGCGCCGCGGCCCACCACGAGGCACACAACGATTACTTTGCCGTCCTCGTGGACTGGAAGATGCCGGGCATGAACGGCGTCGAGTTGACCCGGCGCATCCGGCAGAAACTCGGCAAGGCACTGCCCATCATCGTGCTGACGGCCTATGACTACACGGATATCGAGGACGAGGCCCGCACCGCCGGGGTCAACGACTTCATTACAAAGCCGCTCTTCCGCTCCCGCCTGACCGCTGCGCTGAAAAATCTCGTGGCGGGCAAACCGAACGCCGCCGACCGGAACGAACTGGACGAGCTGGCCCGCTGCGATTACACCGGCAAGCGCATCCTTCTGGTGGAGGACAACGAGCTGAACCGCGAGATCGCCAAGGAGATCATCGGGATGACCGGCGTCTCCATCGAGTGTGCCGAAAACGGCCGGGAGGCCCTAGAAAAGTTCACAGCAGCCCCCGTCGGCTATTACGATCTGATCTTCATGGACATCCAGATGCCGCTGATGAACGGCTACGAGACCACCGCCGCCATCCGGGCCCAGACGCTCCACGGCGGGCAGACCATCCCCATCGTTGCCATGACGGCCAACGCCTTTGCCGAGGATGTCATCCTCTCCCGCAATGCGGGCATGAACGATCACATCGCAAAACCCCTCGACCTGAACAAGCTGAACGACGTGTTGCAGCAATGGCTGTGATCGCTTGCGTTTTTCTCGTGTGTGTGCTATACTTTCTAGCGAACTGAATAGAAAACAGTCGGTGCGTTTCGTCATTTTGCTGATAAGCGAAGGGCAGAAACGTTAAAAGGGAAGCGGGTGCACAATCCCGCACGATCTCGTCACTGTGATAAGGGAGTCCCCCGTCCGGGTGCTTTGGGCACCGGTCACTGGAGCATCTGCTCCGGGAAGGCGGCGGAGGGCGGTGATCTTTCAGTCAGGAAACCTGCCGGTTGTTGGTACGGGAGCGTATGCTCCAAATCACGAGGAATTGGTTGTACCCAAAAAGCCTGAATCACTGGAAAAGGTCCTTTTTGTTTTGCCATCCCGCAAACAAAAGGGGCCTTTTTGTTTGGTCAGGTTCTCTTTCCTGTACCCTTCTGTCCGGTTCGAACGAATGTATCCAAAACAGGAAAGGAACACAGAACATGAGAAAACGCACGATCCACAAGGCGGCGGCCACTCTGACCGCCCTCGCCCTCTGCGCCGGTGTGCTCACCGGCTGCGGCGGGTCCGCATCCAGCACCGCTGCTTCCAGCGTGGCAAGCTCTGCCGCCGCATCCAGCGAAGTTTCCAGTGAGGAGGCCGATGAATTGGCTGCAAAGAACGTTGCCGATCTGATCGACGCCATCTATGTGCAGGAGCGCAACGACAACACCGACGAGCAGTGCGCTGCCGCCAAGGCCGCTTGGGACGCTCTGACCGACGCACAGAAGGAGCTGGTGGAGGGCGAAGAGGCCGACCCCGATTACTTTGGCCGCGACACCGGCGATGCCTCCAAGGACGACAGCCGCAACGAGGACAACATCGGCGACAATGAGCTGCTGGTGGTCTCCTTCGGCACCTCCTTCAACGACAGCCGCGTGGCCGACATCAAGGGCATCGAGGATGCTCTGCAGGAAGCTTACCCGGATTGGTCGGTCCGCCGTGCCTTCACCGCCCAGATCATCATCAACCATGTGCAGGCCCGTGACGGCGAGAAGATCGACAACATGCAGCAGGCCATGGACCGCGCTGTGGCCAACGGCGTGAAGAACCTCGTGGTTCAGCCCACCCATCTGATGCACGGCGCCGAGTACGACGAGATGATGGAGATGATCGACTCCTACCGCGACAAGTTTGAATCCGTCGCTGTGGCAGAGCCCCTGCTGGGCGAGGTCGGTTCCGACGCTGCCGTCATCAACGCCGATAAGGAAGCCGTTGCCAAGGCTGTGACCGCCGCTGCCGTGAAGGAAGCCGGTTACGACAGCCTCGACGCCGCTGCTGCCGACGGTGTGGCCTTCGTCTTCATGGGCCACGGCACCTCTCACACCGCAAAGGTCAGCTACAGCCAGATGCAGACCACCATGGGCACCCTTGGTTACAACAACGTCTTCATCGGCACCGTCGAAGGCGAGCCGGAGGAGACCGCTTGTGAGAACGTGATCGAAGCCGTCAAGGCTGCCGGTTACACCAAGGTCGTTCTGCGCCCGCTGATGGTCGTTGCCGGTGACCACGCCAACAACGATATGGCCGGTGAGGACGCCGATTCTTGGCTGAGCCAGTTCAAGGCCGCCGATGCCTTCGACTCCATCGACTGCCAGATCAATGGTCTGGGTGAGATCGACGACATCCAGCAGCTCTACGTTGCCCACACCAAAGCCGCCATTGATTCCCTGAACGGCTAATATCCCGCATTTCATTGCCCGAAGGGAGAGATCTTTTCGGGCAATTTTTATGGGAGCCGCCCCCGCATGAGGAGGAGGCTCCCACCCATCTGAAATTTTGATTTTTTGAGGTATTTGATCGATGCGCTGCAAACAGTTTCTTACGCTTTCCGCCGCAACCCTGATTTTGGCCGCCGCCCTCACCGGCTGCGGTGCTTCTTCCTCCACCGCAAGCTCCGCCGCGGCCTCGGAGGCTGCGTCTTCCGTGGCCGCGACCTCGGAGGCTGCTTCGGAGGCCGCTACCACCCTGCCGGACGGCGTCTACACCGCCGACTTCGAGACCGACAGCAGCATGGTCCACGCCAACGAAGCCTGTGACGGCAAGGGCACCCTGACCGTGAAGGACGGCCAGATGACCTTCCACGTCAGCCTTGCTTCCAAGAAGATCGTCAACCTGTATCTGGGCAGCGCGGCCGATGCCGACGCCAACAAGGCCGACTGGCTGCTCCCCACCACCGATACCGTGACCTACTCCGACGGCACCACCGAAGAGGTGTACGGCTACGATATCCCCCTGACCGCCGTAGACGAGGACTTTGCCCTCGCCATCCTCGGCACCAAGGGCAAGTGGTACGACCACACCGTCAGCGTCCGCAACGCAGAGCCCAAGGCCGAAGAGGCCGCGGAGACCCCTGCGGACGGCCAGTACAGCGTCAATGTCGTGCTGGAGGGCGGTTCCGGCCGCGCCAGCGTGGACAGCCCCGCTGCCCTGACCGTCGAGGACGGCAGGATGACCGCTGGGATCGTCTGGAGCAGCCCCAACTACGATTATATGATCGTGGACGGCGAGAAGTATCTGTCCACCAACACCGAGGACAACTCCACCTTTGAGATCCCCGTGGCTGCGCTGGGCACTCCCCTCTCCGTCGTGGCGGATACCGTTGCCATGAGCACCCCCCACGAGATCGAGTACACCCTGACCTTTACCCTGAACTGATATGATCTCACGTCGCAATTTTCTGAAAGCCCTTCCCGCCTCTGCCCTTCTGCTCAGCAGCTGCGCAGCGCAGTCCGCCCCCGCCAATACGGACAAGCTGGTGTTCAGCCACAGCTACCCGCTGGACTACGCGGCCCAGTTCACAGCCGACTGCTACGAGGGGGGCTATACCCTGCTCTCCCTCCCCGACTCGGATCAGAAGTTCCTTGTCGTTCCGGAGGATGCCGCCGAAGTGGACGCCCTCCCCGACGGCGTGACCGTCCTGCGCCAGCCGGTGCAGAACATTTACCTCGTCTCTACATCGGTCATGGATCTGTTCATCCACCTCGACGCGCTGGACACGATCACTCTTTCCGGCACCAAAGCCGAAGGCTGGTACCTCGACGAGGCCAAAACCGCCATGGAAGCCGGGCGCATCGCCTACGCGGGCAAGTACAGCGCCCCGGACTACGAGCAGATTTTAGCCGCCAATTGCAGCCTCGCCATTGAGAACACCATGATCCTCCACACCCCGGAGGTCAAGGAGCAGTTGGAACGGTTCGGCATCCCGGCGCTGGTGGAACGCTCCAGCTACGAGAGCGGCCCCCTCGCCCGGATGGAGTGGATCAAATTCTGGGGCATCCTGCTGGGCAAAGAAGAGCTGGCCGAGCAGTTGTTTGCCGCACAGGCCGAGCGCATCGCCGTGTTGGCCGACCAAGCGCCCACCGGCAAGACCTGCGCCTTTTTCTCCATCACGGCCAACGACCTCGCCAATGTCCGTAAGGGCGGCGACTACGTGGCCCAGATGATCGAACTGGCGGGCGGCGATTACGTCTTTTCCGACCTGACCGACAGCGGCAACAGCCTTTCCACCATGAACCTCCCGCTGGAAGATTTCTACGCCGGGGCCAAGGATGCCGACGTGCTGCTCTACAACAGCACCATTGAGGGCGTCGTCTCCACCATCGACGAGCTGGTGGCCAAGTGCCCCCTGCTGGCCGAGTTCAAGGCCGTGCAGAACGGCGATGTCTGGTGCACCACCCAGAGCTTTTTCCAGCAGAGCATGGAGCTGGCCGATTTCGTGGTGGACCTCCACCGCGTCCTGACCGAAGATGCCCCCGCCGACCTGCAATTCCTCACCCACGTGACCTGACGAAAGGAGCCGCTCATGACAAGCCAAAAACGCCTTGCCGCAGCCTATGTGCTTCTGGCGCTCCTGTTGGTGATCCTCTTCGCCGCGAACATCTTCTGGGGCAGCGTGGCGCTGACGCCGGGAGCCGTGGTCTCGGCACTGCTGGGCCGCGGGCAGGACGCTCTGTCCGTCGGCATCATCACCCAGCTCCGCCTTCCCCGCGCGGTCATGGTCGTGCTGCTGGGGGCGGCGCTTTCGGCGGCGGGCTACCTGCTCCAGACCTTTTTCGCCAACCCCATCGCGGGACCCTTCGTCATGGGCATCTCCAGCGGGGCCAAGCTGGCCGTGGCGCTGGTCATGGTGGTCTTCCTGAACCGGGGGCTGCTGACCAATTCCGTCACCCTCATCCTCGCCGCTTTTGCGGGGGCCATGGCCGCCATGGCCTTTGTGCTGGCCGTGGCACGCCGGGTGCAGCGGATGAGCATCCTCGTCATCTGCGGCATCATGATCGGTTACATCTGTTCCGCCATCACCGAATTCGTGGTGGCCTTTGCGCAGGATTCGAACATCGTCAACCTCCACAACTGGTCGCAGGGCAGCTTTTCCGGTATGACGTGGGGCAACGTCCGGGCCGCCGCCTTGGTGGTGCTGCCCGTGCTGGCGGCGGCGTTCTGCCTTTCGAAGCCCATGTCCGCCTACCAGATGGGGGAAGCCTATGCCCAGAGCGTCGGGGTCAACGTCAAGCGGTTTTCCCGCACGCTGGTTCTGCTTTCCAGCTTGCTGGCCGCCTGTGTCACCGCCTTTGCCGGGCCCATCTCCTTTGTGGGCATTGCGGTACCCCACCTCGTCAAACAGCTGCTGGGCAGCGCAAAGCCGCTCTATGTCCTGCCGGGGTGCTGCCTCGGCGGCGCGGCGTTCTGTCTGCTCTGTGACCTCATCGCCCGCAGCCTGTTCGCCCCCACCGAGCTTTCCATCAGCGCGGTGACAGCGGTGTTCGGCGCGCCGGTGGTCATCGGGCTGCTCGTCCGCCGGAATCAGGAGGGCGCACGATGAACGATTTTTTCTGCGAAACGCAAAATTTAGCCATCGGCTACGGCAAAGCACCGCTGGCCGAGGCCATCGCCCTCGGCGTCCGGCGCGGGCAGATCCTGACCCTCATCGGCCCGAACGGCGCGGGCAAATCCACGCTGCTCAAAACGTTGGCCGGGCAGTTGGCCCCCCTCGGCGGCACCGTGCTGCTGGGCGGCCAAGACCTTGCCGCCTACACCGGCACTGCCCGCGCACGGCGGCTGGCCCTGATGCTCCCCCACACCCGCCGCACCGAGCTGACCACCTGTTTCGAGTTTGCGGCGGCGGGGCGCATCCCCTACACCGGGCGGCTGGGCATCCTCTCCGAAGCGGACAAACAGGCCGTGGGGGACGCCCTTGCGCTGGTGGGGGCTTCCCACCTTGCCGACCGGGACTTCAACTGCATCAGCGACGGCCAGCGCCAGCGCATCCTGCTGGCCCGCGCCATCTGCCAGCAGCCGGAGATCCTCCTGCTGGACGAGCCCACCTCGTTTCTGGACATCAAGGGCAAGATCGAGCTGCTGACCATCCTGCAAAAGCTGGCCCACCAGCAGAACCTTGCCGTCATCGTCAGTCTGCACGAGCTGGACATGGCCCAGAAGATCGCGGATGCAGTGGTCTGCGTCTCACCGCAGGGCGTTTCCGGCGTGCTGACGGCCAAAGAAGCCTTTGCGCCGGAGAACATCCAAGCCCTTTACGACCTGAGCCGGGAGCAGTACGAAGCCCTGTTCGGTCCCCCAAAGCCTCCGAAACCCAAGTTTGAGCACTACGTCCGCAGCGGGCAGAAGCTGCTGCGCTGCGGCTACACCACCGGCACCTGCGCGGCGCTGGGGGCGGCGGGGGCAGCCCGGCTGCTGCTGACCGGGAACCCCCCGGAGACCGTCGCCCTCCGCACCCCGAAGGGCATCGTGGTGGAAGTGGTCCCCCTGTTCTGCCGCAAAACGGACGCCGGGGCCGAATGTGCCATCGAAAAGGACGGCGGCGACGATGTGGACGTGACCACCGGGCTGCCGGTGATCGCCTCTGTCGCCCTGCTGCCCAACACCACGGACATCCGCATTTCCGGCGGCAAAGGAGTAGGCCGGGTGACAAAACCCGGCCTCGACCAGCCGGTCGGAGAAGCCGCCATCAACCATGTCCCCCGTCAGATGATCGCCGAGGCGCTGAAACGAGAGGCCGAAAATGCCTGTTACACCGGCGGCTTTGCTGTGACCCTCTCCATCAAGGGCGGCGAAGAGGTGGCCAAGCGTACCTTCAACCCCCACATCGGGGTCGAGGGCGGGCTGTCTGTGCTGGGCACCAGCGGCATCGTGGAGCCCATGAGCCAACAGGCCATTCTGGACA
>ENA-OUQF01001088-OUQF01001088.1-human-gut-metagenome-genome-assembly--contig:-NODE-1088-length-17410-cov-5.503198_pt1 | contig 17410 bp, 13 predicted proteins | sample MGYA00237947_ERZ548826 | MGnify/ENA primary metagenome ERZ548826 (study PRJEB26490, sample SAMN05194701) | human gut metagenome | biome: terrestrial biome; feature: human-associated habitat; material... | reverse complement strand
CCGACTCTTTTTTTTCAGACATCACATGACCTCCGCAAATTTACGGCTATTACGACGGAAAAGATAAATGCCGAGCCAAAGCAGAACCGCAGTAAGAACTAAGGGGAAAAGCCAAACGGCCCAATTAGAAAACTGATTCCAAATTGTCGGCTGTGTTTCCGGTGCAATGAAGTTGTGCCGAATATCCTGAATGGCCTGTGCAAAAGGATTCAGTAATTCCAAACGAGCCACGTCAGCGATCCAACCGCCACGATTGGTCACATAGGTAAGCGGGTAGATGATAGGCATACCATAGAACACCAACTGTTGAAGTACTTCCCAAATATGCGCGATGTCGCGGAAATACACATACATCGTCGCCATCAGCAACGTCAAAGCCAGAGTAATGGCATACAGTTCGACAATACTGAACGGCAACAGGACAACACGCCAAGTGAATTTAACATGTGCAATAAGCGCGAAGACAAATACAACCACCAGATTGATGGCATAGCTGATTAAAGCACCAACTGTTGCAGAAACCACCACAATGTAGTTGGGGAAATGAATTTTTCGTAGCAAATCACCGCGATCGACAACAGATCGCAATCCCACGTTGGTGGATTCAGTGACAAACTGCCACGAGCTAATGCCTAGTAGCAACACCACAGGATATGTAGGGGTTCCATCCGACATACGCAGGAATTTGCCGAATACTACGTACATTACGCAGAACATCATCAACGGTTTCAGAACGGACCAAGCAATTCCTAGGAAAGAACCCTGATAACGCAGCTTGAAATCTGTTTTTACTAAACCCCGCAGCACGGTCCACGCGTACCCGTACCTGTTCTTTATATCTTTCGCCAACTGTTTCACAGGAAGTATCTTATCAGCGCCCATTCCATTAAAGATGGAGAGCCAAAAATCAGCACCACTTAGACACCGAGTCGTTCTGGGTACTAGGCATTTCAATCTGTCATCAAACAAAAAACTGTGCAGGCTTGAACGGGTCAAACTCCTGCACAGCAAAAAATAATCGTTATCAGATCATTTTGAGGTACTGCTTCCAATACTTCACCGAAGTCAATTCCTCACGAGCGGCAGAGTATTCTTTACGCAAGCGATCAATGTTCGCCTTATAGTATCTAAGGTCCCTTGCGTAACGCTTTTTGATCTCCTGGTAACGTTTCACATCCTTCGTGCGAATAGTGCCCTTACGGTTGTACCAATCAAGAACAATAAGCTTGTGCTTGCCACGAATTGCGCCAGCCGGGTACAGCCACCCCTGCAGGGGGATAACAGCATATCCAGTGCCGTTCTTCTTAAAATACCGCTGATTGTTATCGGTAAAAAGATCTTCCAGCCGCTCTGGCAGACTACGTGGCTTATCCCCATCAATTAACTGACGATCAACCTCCTTGATACACAATCCATCCAATTCGGCATCGGCATCAATCTGAGACTGAAGTGTCACAAAGTCCACGAGCTGCTCCTTGTTGCGGTTCGCAGCCATGAAACTCCTCTCCGCCTGACCGGGCTTCTTGATGAATTCAGGCCCCTTCAAAAAGTCCTCAAAAGCATCGAGGCACAGTTCAGCATTGGCATAGCCGAACTTCTTCAGCTCCAGACGGATGTTGTTGTGCAGCTCATGCATGAAGTCGGCCTTCGGAGCCATGCCGCACGTCGCCTGAGCGATCATGGTATTACGAGTGGTCTGATAACGTTCCACAGCTGCGTTGTACCGCTCAAAGAACGACATGTGCCATACGCACAGGCTATTCATGGTGATGAATCCAGTCTTGCAACGGATGCCGTATTCAGCGTCGTCGCAACGAACGAATACAGGAAGAGGAAGACCGTTCTTCTCAATCACGGAAATCGGAATGCAACAGTACCACCAAGCGGCATACATGTTGTTCCGCTGCCACTTGGTCGGCGTATACATCTCGTTGTATACCAAATCCTCGAACAGGGTCAAACGCAGCGGAGGCTTGCATCCAGCAAAAGTACCCTGCTGGGTCATATTGCCGATGTCCTCCCACTGATCTTCGCCAATCTCATAATTGAGCATTGCACCGCTGATCATATCCTCACGATGTTCAGGCTTGAGGATGCGCAGCAGATTGTAGGTGCGCTTGATGCTTTCAGGAGAAACCGCAACATCATCATCCATAAGCAAGATATTCGTGGCCTTCGGAGTCTGCTCCATGGCGGTAATCATGCCACGGGTGAAACCGCCGGCACCGCCGACGTTATCGTTCGGCACAACCTGAACGCGGTTTCCACTCAGCTTTTCAGCGTCAAGGGTACGGCCATTATCAATTACATACATATGGAAATGATCGGCAATCGAATCACCGGAATTGATGATCTGATCCTTGACCAAGCCGATGTTGCGTTCGATGAACGCTTCCTTCTTGAAGGTGGTGGTGGACAGCACCAGCTCAACGTCGTTCAACTCGCCATCGATGCCAAGCTCGTAGTAGCTGTTACGAATGGCAACCGCGCCCTCCGTCTTGATGAGGAAACCGACAATCACCATGTCATCGGTGATTGTTAGAGGCAAATCGACAACCTGCCAGCCATCAGAAGCGCTCAGTACCTTCGAGACCCCCTTGACAGGCAGCGGATCATGTGCGAAAGCATCACCCATGGTCTGTTGCACCTCACAAGCAGCGCCTTTAAGCTCAAGATGCAGCATGAAGCTTGTTGCGCGCGTGTACTTCCGCAGCTTCATTACGGACAAGGAATTGAAATACGTGCTGAAGTCGAAGGTCCCCGCATTAAACATCTTCCACTCGCCAAGTTGCTCGTCGAAGACAACAGGCTGATTGGAACGGCAGTACAGCGCCGGGTAAGCGACAGAGCGAGGATTCGTTTCCAGAAGGATATTTGCAAATTTCATAGTCGGCATTCGCCTACCACCTCATCTTTTTCCAAAACGTCAAATGTGAAGTCTATCAACAGCAACCGTACAAAGCCTACTTCAATCATCATTCGCATGCAATTCCATCGTTATCACGATCAAGCTCAGGCCGATAGCCCGGATCTCCTCTATGGAGAGGAGCCTTACCGGCGGCCCTTACAGCGGCGCAGTTCTTATAGTAAACTTGATTCGGATGAGAGGGTAAGGGTGAAGGCTGAGAAGTCACAATCCAACCAGTGCTGATCTTCTTCATAGCAAGCCACCAAATGTCCTCAGCATGCGGAGTCGACCAGTTCACATCGCGGAAATAGGAGTAGATGAACGCGCCATCCGTATCAAGATCACGATTCGGCGTTCCCGCAAGACGATACAGGAACGCTGCCATATCCTGACGAGTCACTGGAGACATACCTCGGAAAGTCCGAGACCCATCCGACTCCAGCCAACCCTCAGAAATACCGGTGGAAGCAAGCCACCAAATCTCCTTGGCATGCGGAGTCGCCCCATCCACATCACGGAAACGATGCATATCTGCATTCGAAGGCGTGTACTCCGGACTTCCAGCCCAGCGATATAAGAATGCGGCCATATCCTGACGTATAACGGAGCTCATGCCACGATATTCGCGCACTTCACTGTCGACATCAACATTCCCTTGATCAACGAACGGATATCCGTGCTTAGTTTTTCCATTTTGTTCCACTAGCCTGACCAGCCCAGACCCATTGGATTGAGGAATACTTTGCGTAGGGCATGAGCCAAGTACCTCCCTCATCTTCTGTGCTTCAGTTTGTGTGACCGTCAGAGCATAGTGTTCCTTTACTCCAACTTGCGTAGCCACATACAGGCATCGTGCAGCCGCATTAGCTGGAAGCCATTCATCAGCGCTACTATTTGACTTCTGCGTATTCGCAGTTCCATCAACCGCGGCCAGATTATACGGGTCGTTGCCAAAAGCCCGAAGCTTCGATTCGTTCCAATGGCTTGCTCCCGAATTCCAAGCATCAGACAAAGCCACAATATGATCAATCTGAACCTTGGAAGAGGTTGATTGTCCGCGTTGGAAATCGATACGATCACCAGTATAAGGGTCATCGAGAATGCCGGAAAGCACTACACATTTATCTTGCTTGGAGATATTATCAAGATCTCGAGCAAGGATATCATTGCGAGTGTCACAGCCATCCCCATCTTCATCGAATTTATTCCATTGGAAAAGGTCACGATCATAGCCAGATACGGAATCGGTCTGGCGGACGGTCAAAGTTGACACTGCCTCTAGCGCATTGTTCTCCTGAGCCATTGCTGTTGGCTCACCACAGAAAAATGGTAGGGAACAAGCAACCGATATAATTAAGTACTTTTTGAATAAGCGTTTCATTGCAAGCCTCGTCGCTTTCATAATCATTGATCAAATAATCATGCTCAAAGAGCAGGTGGATTGCCATTCAAAAATCAACCCACCCGCTTTCACACCGGTGTTGTGGAAGTCTCAGACCAGCCGGCCATCCAAACGATGCAGGAACGCAGCCATATCCTGACGATACACCGAAGTCATACCCTCAAAACGCCAGCCTCCATCAGGATTCCTATACCCCTGGCTGATACCCGAACCACCCAGCCAACGCACATCCTCGGCATGCGGGGTCGCATCCGTCACATCTGTGAAATCAGTCTTCGGCACCACCGCGCCAACTCCATTGGGATTCTTAGACGTCAGACGACGCAGGAATGCAGCCATATCCTGACGCTTCACCGTATCCATGCCACGGAACGTATACAAGCCATTGGATTCACGCCAACCCGTGCTAATTTCTGCATCAGAAAGCCACTGAATATCTGAAGCATGCGGAGTGCCTTGGTCATTCTTCAACACACTAGAAGCATTGTATACATCAGAGAACGTAGAAGCGGCAGGCAAATCGGAAGTCCATCCGGCAGTCTTTCTTTGCTGCCATATGACCTTCTTGGCACTGGGATCGGTAACAGTTATGACCGTTCCATGTCTCGGGCCGTCCTTCAACCAATCATTGTTGGCATGACGGCTCAGTACCGTACCGTTGGAGTTGTAAGCCAAGATTCCTTGGGCGTTGGTCCAACTCGTCAAATCCGCAGAAGACTGAGTGTACGTACCAGTTCTGCCCGCACTAGGCTTCCATGTTGATATCTCATCAGTAAAGAAATAATATTTCCCGTTAAGTTTGGTCAACGATGGAGCCTCATAGCCTCGATGTACGTCGCCGTTGAGCAACTTCCAAGCTCGGGCATTCCCGCAATCATTCAATGAATCGATACGCCAAATCTCGTTATAGATACCGTCCTCTTTAATACTTAAATACGTTTTCCCGTTTTCAAAAAACAAAGAGCCATCAATACGATTATTACTGTCCTTGGGAAGATTGATAGGCCGTGCCATTTCGGTTTTGGCAGTAATGAAACCTTCCCCATTCTGCTTTGGATCATACGCCGGATCATTGGTTGCGGACAATTGCGAGAACTTAACCAGATAAGGCCTCATCGTATCCTTTTCCGCCTGACCGTGGAAAGCTCCATACCGCCCCATGCTCACTACAGCATATGGAGTATTGGTGTCTGGGTCAACAGCCCAATCGGCCGCCACAGCATCGAATTTTGTATTTACACTGTTAGATGGAACACCTGCGGGAACAGAGACAAGCACCTGACGTTGATCTGACCAATGGACTAAATCTTTTGAATTTGAAATAACCAGACGAAGTTTTCCGGCATTTTTATCGGTCTTCGGATCACCGCCATCGCTTTCATTAGACAACATCCAGAAATAACCATTGTGGTAAATGATGCTGGGACATTTGAACGAATAAAGATTATAACCTCGCCCATCCATTTTTGAACCTACAGCCTCTATCCGAGCGGGATCATTTTTATTGATATTTTCGAAAGCCTGACTTATCTTCTCAAAATGGTATCCGTCATACGACAGATAGAACGTATCCGTTCCATCTGCCTCGCTATTGGTAAATACTCCTAGCATCACATCTGGATACTGATCCTCTGCATATGCTGAAGGAATTCCACATGTCAGACCTAGCACGCCAGCCGCAAATATAGCGCTAATTCTTTTAAATAGATTAATATCCCAAGAAACCATAACTCTCTCCCCTTATCTCTGGCATTGAGATAATGACCCTGCATGTCACTCATCAATTTTACTCATCACACGGTAAGCTCACACCAGACGAGGATATATTGTACTGACATTTCGCCTAATCTGTGCAGAATATTTCTGCGCCAAAATCTCATCCCTGAATCCAGGCCCAGCCAGGGGTATAGGTTGGCCAAGCAAATTTTGAGTCCATCTGGACCCCATTCGTATGACAGCATCATGCTTGACGTCATAATAGCCGGAATCAACCGATATAAACGATCCCGAACACCCCTTTGCGGCTGCAAGAATATGGGGATGGTACCGCGTGGACAACCATCGTTGCCCAGCACGGGCGGGAAAGCCCTTCTCCAATACATCGATAATCGGAAAGAACCGAAGGTTGGAGTAGCCACGTTCCGACAGATAAGGAAGTATCGGGTAATCGATGCGGGGATTGCACTCCACCACGCCTATGGCATCATCCTTTTCCACACCCCAGCGCTCTAGGGTACGTCTGACCTGCTCGAAAAGAGCCTGTTGCTCTACCACGAAATCAGATTGGATACACACCATTACATCTGGCAGCCCCTCAGGGGAAGCATAACAGCCTTCCAGACCATTAACAAAGCAATCATCCGGAGCCACTTTCACGGTATCCGCAGCATCGCCCATGAGTTCCCCTTGCAAAGCAGTCTGGGTCGGAACATCACGTACGGTAAAGACATCAAACGATTTGACTGATTGCTGCGCAAATCTGAGGGAATCACCCTTAATAGGCATCAAACCCAACCCCGTTGCAGCTACCGGTATATTCCTCTCATGTGCCCACGGACCGATAGCAAGACGGGACAAATTGCAGGTCCAATCCCCCCGCATATAGCCGCCGCCAAGCATGTGAATGCTCTGCACGCCATGCTGCAGCAATCTGATACCGCTTGCATAGTTCGGCGCAATGCCTTCATCGTTCAACGCCTCACCGACGAAACCGGCTATGTCATCGATCGGACCATCATAGGGAAACGGATTCTCAGTACCCAATCTGCGTAACGTATCCGTAAAGATAGCGTGCGGATGCTTATCCCTCAGAATCACGGCGGCAGGCCCCGGTCGGGCACAATCCACTACAACCGGAGTCTCCGGATAGTATTTTCCAAGCAATGAAAGCCATTCACCGGCGATCAGTTCATCACCATAGTTCGGGTACCCCGGCTCGGCAATCAGATAAAACGCCTTTGGATCCCGCCCCGAGCGAGAAACTTCCGTGTCCTTTTTTGCATGGATATGCAAAGAACGCAGTATCGACCTCATCGTTTCGCTTCCTCAAGATATCCGTGCCAGAACTCAAAGGACGTCATTCCCTCGCGGCCGTCCCGGTACGCTTGCTGAACAGCCGTATCCTCCGACAGTAACTGCGCTAAATGCTCAAACCGACTCCTCAGCTCCTCATTTCGCCGGTCATCGCGCACACGCATCACTGCATGTTGTCCGGTCGTATCGACTGCGAGCGCCTTACCAGCATGCTGCAGAATCCGCCACGGGCGACACCATCCATCGTTGGGGATAATCACCGTTTTGTTACGGTCGAAGCTTTCCCGCACGGGAGCAGTCTCCGCTTCCTGCGGTCGCACGCTTCTTTTGATTTTGCGCGCGATGCGGTGAACAATGCCCTTGCTCTCTGTCTCAACTGGCTTGACAACTTCAGGAACAACATTCTCATCATTGGCGGTCTGTTCAAGCTCGAAAATATCGATGGCGTCGGGTACTCCGGGAATCTGAGCCAACGGCTGCAATTTCTCGGCCTTTGCGCGTGCCTGCTTGAACAGCTTTTCGCCAACGGGATGACGGTAATATTCCGGCCCCTTAAGGTAATCCTCAATGGCGTCACAGATCAGTTCCATGGAAGCGTAGTCGAAACGTCTACCATGCTTGATTAGGTTGTCCCTCATAAGCTGAATCATGGCCGGCATGCTATAACCAGCATCCGGTGTGAAAGCTTCCTGAATAAGCATGTTGCGCGTGGCCAGATAAACCTCTACAGCGGCGTTCCAACGCAGGTCGAATGCATCATGCCATACGCAGACGCCGTTCAGCGTGATGAATTTGAGGGGTTCCTTTTCCTGGATTCGGGTCGCATATTCCACATCGTCTCTGCGATAGAACAGAGGAATCGGCAGACCGTTCTCCTTTATACGCCGCACCGGGAAGCATGAGTACCACCATGCAGAGTACAACCCTTTCGTATCGGATGCGGGGACAAGCTCTTCATTAAACGTAATATCGTATTCGCGATCCATAATGAGCCGTGGCTTGAACGACCTGAGGCTTCGTTCCGGACTTATCACACCGATGTCTTCCTGCTGCATTTCGAAATTCGCAGTTGATAACATGGCACCGGCAATTGTCGCCGTGGCGTACTCGTCGCTGGCGTATTCCAGTAATCTCAGTGAACGCTTAAATGACTCGGGGCATACGGTAACATCATCGTCCATGAGGAGAACATGTGTGGCCCATCCGGATTCCACGGCATGGATCATTCCCGCGGCAAATCCGCCGGCACCGCCCACATTCCCGTTCGGAATGAGCGTTATAGCCGGGTTTCCAGCGCATACCGAACCGGACAGTGTGCGCCCATTATCCACCACGGTCAGATGGAAATAATCCCCCCATTCCTCTTTTTCCAAGAGTTCCTTGCGGATCATGTCGATGTTATTTGTGACCTGCTGTTCCTTAAGATATGTAGTCGTCGCTATCTCGATGCGGATATCGCGACGCTTCGGCACGTCCGCGCAATATGAGACGTTCCGCAATGCAGCAGAAGCATCACCCGTTGTTACCGTGAACGAAACCAACTGGGCGTCCAGTCCTTCCGGATAGCTCACCACGTAGCGATACCATCCGTCCTGAGTATGCAGAGGCGCATCATCGACTTCGCGAATGACTCGTTTTTCAAGTCGACGATAAATCATTTCAGTCAAAGTGATATGCACCGGAGAACTGGATTCAAGCACCAATACCGGAGTGAGATCATCGACTCCCGTATATAGACGCCATTTCTTAAGCGAGAACGCCCCAAAATACGTCATGAAATCCGCATAACTGTGCGAACCGATTGTCAGGGAACCCTCTCCAACCCCGGAGTATGAAGGCGATTTTACGAAAAGCGGCAAAATCGCACACGAAGCAAGAGACGGTTTCCACACCGGGCGACTCAAGTCAACGAGCATAGCGGCACCTTCTAACTAGAAATCCTCTGACCTTAGCCCAAGCCTACCATTAGCTCACTTTCACTCGTCTCGAAACGGATAATCAGTAGCAGTGTTTGCAACGCTCAAAATAGCCTCATGCTCAATGCCGGCAACTGTTCATCTTCATCCGTCACGCCGTACGAAATCGCCGTTCATTCAGAAAGAGAACAAACTGTCTAGGCGATGCAGGAACGCAGCCATATCCTGACGGAGCACCGAAGCCGTGCCGTCGAAACGCCAGCTACCGTCGGAATTCCTGTACCCCTGGCTAATGCCGGCATCGCCAAGCCAACGTATGTCCTCGGCATGCGGAGTCGAATCTTCTACATCTGTGAAAGCATTCTTCGATGCAACGCCACTGGTGGTGGCGGCTCCCTTGATCGCCAAGCGATGCAGAAAAGCGGACATATCCTGACGCTTCACCGCGCTCGTTCCACGAAACGTATATGCGCCATCGTTTTCTCGCCAACCAGTGCTGATGCCTGCATGGGCAAGCCACAGCACATCCTCAGCATGCGGAGTGCGCCAGTCGATATCGGAGAATATCACCCAATCCTTTTCGCCGGGTTTCCAGGAATCGGCGTCGCCTATGCCGCGCAATACCGCTTCACGTCGCAGGAATGCGGCCATATCTTGGCGCTTAATCTTTTCGTCAGGTCGGAATGCCCCATCACTATAGCCTGTGGAGATGCGCTTGTCTGCAAGCCATACGATATCGTCGCCATGCGGAGTGGCAACCGTATCGGCATCTCCCAACACACGCGAAAGGGCATACACGTCGTTGAATTCGGTATCTTCCGGTATGGATTCCGACCAGGAATACGAATTTCTCGCTTTCAACGCGATACGAATGGCACGCGGATCGCGAAGCGTAATTACTGTGCCGTGCCTAGGACCATCAATCGTATTCGCGGCTCCCTGCTCATATTTTGACAGAACGGTGCCTTCGGAGTTATAGGCGATAAGCTGTTGCAGGTCACTCCAACCTTCCGACAGCGATTTGGATGACATAACATACGTACCTGTCATCTTCTTCGCCGATTGCTCGGACGGATATACGCTCAGCCGATCAAAAAAGTACCTATAGCGGCCATGAAAATAGGTCAGGCTTGGAGCCTCATGGTACAAGGCCAAGTCCGATCCGATTCGCGTCCATTTCGACGCGTCACTGCTTTGCCTAAGATCGCTTATGCTCCACAGCTCATTATTGATGCCATCCCGCTTGACGGAGTAGAAGGCTTTTCCGTTTTCAAAATAAAGACTTCCGTCGATCCGATCATGATCATCCTTATATGGCAGATGAATACGCACCGCCTTGGAGGGAACCACGTTATTCGCTTGCAACGAAGTGAAGGGAATGAGATATGGGCGCATATCATCGCCTTCCTTCCCATGGAACGCACCGTAATTCCCCAAAGAAACGACGGCATAGACCTTATGGCTCACAGGGTCTTCTGCCCAATCAGCAGCAACAGCATCAAAATCCTTGGTATCATCGCCATTGTTTGGGGGAAAATCACCTTCCACAGGAACATGCACAATCACTTGGTCAGACCAAGTTTTCAAATCGCTGCTACTTGATACAACTAAACAGATATTGCTTTCTACATCACAATTATGATGATTGCCCAAAATCCAGAAAAGTCCATCATGCCAGATGACAGACGGATTTACCAATGTGAACTGCCCATCGACGCTCTCTCGTCCAGTTTCATCTAAAGAGTCAAATTCGGGAGTAGCATCTTGGAATGCTGTACCAATGAGTTCCATATGCACACCATCTCGACTGATATAGAACATGTCGGTAGAATCTTGTCTTGATTGTGTGAATACGCCAAGCAACAACTCGTTTGGATACTCATTTGCACGGGCATTGTCAGGCAAAAATAGTGTCATTAGCACCAATAAAATAGCCATCTCAAAAGCATAAAACCGATGCGATGCCACTATTCTGCCCTTTCTTGTTTGAGCCCCTTTTTTTAAGGGCCTCCCAAACACTAATAACTTCTATAATGTCACCATAGGCTTTCACAGCAGGAGCGACATTCTGAATACTCGTGCTGCGCCTTGTTTATTAGACTTACTAATCAGTAATACAAATATATCCTCGGCATTCCCTCAGGCAGACAATTTATCAAGCTTCTTCTGGTGCCATCTGGTGTCCTAAAATGTCTGAGGCGTATACCTAACTCAACCTTGAGCGAATCAAATTTGCATCTGCAACCGAGCTCATCCTTCAAATAGTCAAGCCCTCGCCAAGACGCGGCGTTATCCAGATACATACTCTTGCAGCTCATTGGCTTCAGATATTCAGCTTCTCAAACCAGTCCCGCTCATTGATGTTGTCGTTACCGCCTAAAAATATATCCGGTGATTGAAACTGATATTTTTTGCTTCCCATCTTTAATTCCGAAACCCAAATCTCAAAGCAACGTAGCCCTGCATAAAAAACGTTACAAATATCACATTGATAGCGCATTCCGCTCATCATCAATAATCTTTGAAGCGTATTGCATCATCTTGACTATATTACAAACTTACTACTTAGTATTACGCTTTAATAGAGCAAATCTATTAGCATCAATGATGAATGCCTTACGATCATTTTTAGCTATAACATCAAGGATGATACCTGTCACAAAAAACAATATTCCCGCGACGACCAGCATGACCGCGCCAATAAACGTAGGGAACCGTGCCACTATACCAGTATGCCAAAAATCCACCATCACGTTACCGCATAGCAGAATACCAACGATACCAAGAATGGCACCAAGACTGCCGAAGAATGGCAGCGGTTTGTATTCTCGGATCATACGAAAAATGGTACTCATCACTTTAATACCGTCACCTACAGTATCAAGCTTACTAATAGAGCCTTCTGGGCGATTGCGATACTGAATTGGCATTTCGAATAAACGTAGATTATTGTTCAACGAATGAATAGTCATCTCAGTCTCAACTTCGAAACCTTGAGAAAGCACCGGATAGGTTTTGACAAACGTAAATGAAAATGCTCGATAACCGGTCATGATGTCAGTAACATTTGCATGAAACAAGCCATTGATGGAGCCACGCACCAAACGATTGCCAAAGTTGTGAAACGGGCGTTTATTCTCTTGAAAATATGTGGAGCTCAAACGATCTCCAATTACCATATCATAACCTTCAAGCACTTTATTCACCATGGCTGGTGCCGCGTCAGCGGGGTAGGTGTCGTCCCCATCTGCCATAACATACACATCAGCATCAATATCTTCGAACATGGCACGAATTACGTTACCTTTGCCTTGACGTGGTTCCCTCTTGACGATTGCGCCTTCGGCCGCAGCGATTTCAGCAGTATTGTCAGTGGAATTGTTGTCATATACATAGATATCAGCATTCGGTAACGCTGTTCTAAAATCATGTACCACTTTACCGATGGTGATTTCCTCGTTATAACAGGGAAGTAGTACAGCAACGGAACCATTCAAATTCTTAGACATACTTTCTACTATATCTTTTACACTGTCCTATTTAGTTTTAGCGTTGATTCTTCTTTTTGACAACAAATAAAAATACGACGAGCAGGAGTACCAACACTTCTCAGGCTTATTTCGTTGTTAAAATCCACCACCATGTCGCAAATCCAACTATCTGCACTTGCACCCATACTGGACGTATGGCGGCTCTCGGGACGCCTCACACACTAATGCATCTTGGCTTTATATTCATCACCTGAAGCCTAGTAGTGGCATACGCCACGCGATGTCTCCGTTATACCAATGCTAAGCAGACTCTCGACAGGTCAACGATTGCTTTCCACTGGCTGTTCTTAAGAATGATCTTTCCGCGATTAGCTGGAGCTCTACACATCACGTCCGCGACACTCGTACTTAATACCTCCTACCGTGATGTTCCTTATCATTCGTCATAGCGACTTCATCGGTCAGGAAGTTCAATAAAATGTCGTCACACAATATTTACACGTCTCATCTAAATAAACATCTGATTATATTCCGCGCGCGACACCATATATATTCAAAAAGTCGTCCTTTCTGCCGATCAACAGTGCACCAGAATAGGAATTGCCTCATAAAATCTAATACTGTTGCAATTATGACAACGACAACAACTGATATCAAAGCAATAAGCAGCGAATATCTCGAGCGATAAAAATTACTCAACGCTACCCAATGCCATAACATTTCATCTCTGAAATAATGCTGTTCGGTAATGAGATATACGGCAAATGCTGATCGCGCACATCGATTAATGAATCGACTTGAAAAGGTCATCCGGCTAAATACTATGAACATTCCAAATGAAACGGCAAGAATCGGCAACGACCATTCTTTTTGAATCGGATTAATATAAATTGTTATCCGACTGGAATCAGCATGGAATACTTCCCATATCACTGAAATCAGTAAATTCCAACCAAGGATAATTGTCATGCCAATTAACATCAGCCACACAGCACATCTAGTACCAATCGGCTTCAAATACCACTTATAATATGTCAGTAATACCGCAACGTAGATAAAACCCGTCACATTAATGCTCATATCGAGATATGACCCTGGGATGAAATTCAATATGCCCCATAATCCCAACATAGCAATACAACATCTTCCATGATTCGTCTTGCCCATTCCACGCAACCCAGCAAGTAGGAAAGGCAGAAGCAGCAACAAAATTGCATAACTTGTCGCATACCACCATACGTCTCTCGAAATCGGGAAAAAAGCATCAAGCCAGGCATCCTCATTAACCGACTCAGGATTGTCAAGATATTGCACAGCTAATCCAACAAATCCCCAAAAGAGAAGTTCTCGCTCAAGAAGCCAAACCTTTCGGCATGATTCTTTAATCGTCTGCTTTCTGTCAACAAGAAACCATAATGAAATCAGCAGAAATAAAGCAATCCCAATTTTACCAAATGGCATGAAGCACATTTGATAGAACAATCTGCGTACCGAAAGCGGCTCATCAAAAAGAGGATACCCAGAATGACAAACTAGATGATGCGCAACGATTAACACTACAGCGACAATACGCAATAGCTCAAAACCAGATTTTCTAGGCTGATTTACACTTTTGGTCACATTCATCATCCCTAATTTGGCATCCATACCATCTAAATTCTCTTTCACGCATTAAAATCATCAGAACTGACTCATACCAAAAACTAATGAATCATATGTCAATTATTAGCACAGTCCCATTCACTAAGAGCAACGCCAATAAACGAAAAATACAGACACCGTTGATTCTTACCGTGCTTCCACTGTGAGAATAGTCCCGCTTGGAACAAATTCTAAAAACATCACACCACACATTATCATTCTTCGTGAATCTTCATAAAAGGAAGAGATATCAAAATCACAGCACCAAAAAGAAGAGACCAACTATACCTTAACTGAGCCATCGGAGAAACTAGCAATGTTCCTATGCTCAGCAGGAATGGAACGGATATCAGTAAATTCGCCCACCTTTTCAACACGATGCAGAGGCCAAGCGAAATAACTGGAATCCAGAGTACATATGTAGTTTCTGTCATGAGCACATTAATAATCGGCAACCGTTCTAAAGTCGTATAAACTTTCTCTCCAATCTTTTGATTAGATGATTTTTCATGCGACTTGTATTGTCGCAGAATGCCATTACCACCACGATCTTCCCAACCCCAATGAACAAAAAAACCTTCATCGTAAATTCTATTTGAATTCATATAGAAAGGATATAGCAGCCAAGACGTATAACGCCAGCAGGTCATTGGATAACGTAAAGCTTGCCGCGCCCAGCTCTTTAAGAAATTAATCAAATCAGTCTTGCTTGATTTACGATTAAAACAATTATCTTTAATGGAATCAGCACTTTCCAATGAAATATTGGATTTCATTTGCCCGACCGAGCAGGAATAAACGGCCAGCATTTGTTTTCTTGCTGCATTATTTATTTCATCCCCATGCTCTATAAGCATTCCAGCACTTTGCTGCAAAGGAACAGCGATCACTTCCTGCACCCCGGAAGGAGCCACATGCAACACAGGAAAAACGATTTTAGGAATTAGCATTTGTGAAAGGACCAACGCCAACATCAGAAAAGAAGTAACCACACGTCTTTTGATGAAAATAAGTAGTGCCGCTAAACTGAAAAGTAGAATATAAAACGCAATTTTCCTAGTTAACATGCAAAGTATCGACAATGAGATAAACAAGCAATAAAAAGCAACAGGTATCTTGCATCTCGCAATTGTACGTCGAGCATATTCGATGTACACAACCAGCCATAACAGATAGAATGGCATGAATGTCAAATCTTTGACAACCGACATGGACAAACGGCCATAAACCGGAACCAGTGCAACAAACAGTGTTAGCCCTGCAGCAAGCTCAACTGGCACACCGACTCGTGAAGGTAGATAAGTCAATACAACCCCAAAAGAAGCAGCAAGAAAAACGGCATGGAACAACTCCAATAAAAATAAGCCCGCCTCTTCATTACCTATCCAAAAGCCAAACTTATCAAATGCCCCATAAATCAATGAATCAAACCAAGGATGGTGATCAGATAAAGCATAACCAGGCAGATTCAGACGCGTAGAAGGATCCCAAACTTTACCTGTTCTCATCCACACAAGTTGCGCTACGGTATCAGGACCGATATTGGCGGGAAATAACATCACAATCCAAGGAAGCCAAAACAAGAAAACAACACTTGAAATAATTAGAACATTTTTAGCATTAAAAGAGAAATAAAAAGGCTCCAATTTACTAAAAATCACAATTCGAAACTTGGATTTAGACAAAGATTTAACTTGTAGTACCTTCTCACACCAACACAAAAAAAAGCCTAGGCAGCAAATCAGTAAAATTACAAAACCAACATATCTCAAAAAAATATATTGATAATCGAAAACCAAACGATGTACTTCTGGATTTAAATTCCTGCTAGAAAGAGCAAGAGAAAAACCAAGGACAGCCGAAGAAATCAAAGTACAAATTTTTACCCTTGCAGATGCTTTGAAAAAGAAATCCCATCCAACATATACCGGTATCAGCAACAGGAGAAAAAGAAGTGAAGACGAAAAAGAACCGTTAGACGAAATAGAAAGCAAAGCAGCATCCATCACGGAAGTCGTAGCACTTTTTATCGAAGAATCCGCCACTTCACCCATCGTCAAGGCCAACCAAGCAAAAAAAGTCGAAATGCCAGCTAAGCCAACGACTGCAATCTTTCTATACATACTGAACCACCTCACATAAAGTCTCTACATTTCTTTGCCGGTCCGCCAGCCCACTGTGACCATACCCACACTAGCTCACACAGCCAACGACCAGTATACTTCTATACCTTTTATTTTAAGAGGATCAACTTAGGTTCCAGGAGCACGCCATTTTCTTAGAAATAAAGCGAAGAACCTTCAGATTAGTTCCAAAGAATATTCAAGAGGCGATAGAGCCGTATTTAACGACAACTACCCCATGGCCCACGCAATCGGGTCCTAGGTTCAAGTTCAAGCAATGTCTGCAATGCTATTCCTAGCATACCGCAGGACATAATAACGAAACTTTCTTCTGGAGATGAAACAATATCGGAAAAGACGGCATGACAATTACCAAGACCAAGAACGGAGCGCCGCACGAATAGTGACTCCATATCCGTGCAGAAAAAAAGAAACACTGATATTAAGACTCCTACGATGACAAAATGCACCCTCATCAAAGCAATTTGACCAATCGGAACTGCCGGCCCGAGCACTCAACATGAAAAGGCTCAAGGATGTCAACAAAAAAGAGATTAACAAAGTCATTATCTACACCCGTCGGGTTCTGCCCCCCCAGCGGCAAGCTCGTCATCCGCAGCCTTCATACTTTTGTATGGAATCTATGCAAAAACGCCGCCATATCCTGACGCTTCACCGAATCCATCCCACGGAAAGTCCCATCAGACCAACCCTCAGCAATCCCATTATCGACAAGCCACCAAATCTCCTTCGCGTGCGGAGTCCGTCCATCGACATCAGCGAAACGCTTCTCGACGGCCGATCCAGGCGCATACTCCGGAGAACCGGCAAGCCTGTACAGAAACGCCGCCATATCCTGACGCTTCACCGAATCCATCCCACGGAAAGTCCCATCA
>ENA-OUQF01001085-OUQF01001085.1-human-gut-metagenome-genome-assembly--contig:-NODE-1085-length-17531-cov-6.039197_pt1 | contig 17531 bp, 18 predicted proteins | sample MGYA00237947_ERZ548826 | MGnify/ENA primary metagenome ERZ548826 (study PRJEB26490, sample SAMN05194701) | human gut metagenome | biome: terrestrial biome; feature: human-associated habitat; material... | reverse complement strand
CAATAGAGGTGGTGTTCGGAATGATATGTATATTCGGATGTTGTCCCCACATGGCGGCATCTCCTTGTGTCAGTGTGACTATAGCATCGCTGTATCGTTTTACATCACGGAAACATTGGTAGCTGACGTATCTGTCTTTTATATCTTTAAAAAAACTCTTTTTGCGGTTTGCAGGTATCCGGGTGTATATTTTGGCGCAATGCGATTCAATGATTTTCTTTGCCTTGCAGTCTAATTTACAGATCAAATCCGCTTTGAAACTGGTATTTCCTGATATGATATCGGGATTGATGAGCTTGATCTCTTTTTCTAATTTTTCAGAGTTCATTTCGGAGCTTGCTGACAATGTGTCAGACGAGAAGTTATACGACATTTGGAAATCAAAAGTTTATGACAAGTCATTTGCTGACTTTAAAAATGAAATGATGTCTAAGTGGAAGAAAAACACAGGAATTGAAACATCTGAAACAATGACCGATGAAGAGATGGAAACAACTATAAATGACTCCTATGAAATTCTTAACAGTTTTAATCCTAATCTTTAAGAAAAAGAGAGGGGGAAATAAATGTTAGAATTATTTAAACTCTTTGGTATTGTCGGTCTAAAAGGTGTCGATAAGACAAAGAAGGATTTAAAAGATACAACTAACACAGCAAAAGACGAATCGAGCAAACTAGAAAAGCACGTTAGCAAAATAGGAGAACTCGCTCCTAAGATTGGAAAATTAGCAGTTAAGGGAGTTGCTGCAGCAGGTGCTGCAATAGGTACTATTACTAAGTTCGCTGTATCTTCTTACTCTGAATATGAGCAGTTAGTTGGTGGTGTCGAAACCTTATTTGGTGCTCAGGGCATGAGCCTAAAAGATTATGCACAGAAGATTGGACAGACAGTTGAACAAGCAAAAGGAAAATATGATCAGTTAATACAGGCACAGACGGACGTTATGAATAATGCGAAAGTAGCATATAAGACGGCTGGAATGAGTGCGAATGATTATATGAACACTATTACTTCTTTTGCTGCAGCATTAAAGCAATCAACAGCCAATGAGACAGAAGCGGCTAAGGTTGCTAATATGGCTGTCATTGATATGGCTGATAATGCGAATAAGATGGGAACCAACATGGAAGATATCCAAAACGCTTATCAGGGGTTCTCTAAGCAGAACTACACAATGCTCGATAACTTGAAACTTGGCTACGGCGGTACTAAGTCAGAAATGGAGCGACTTTTACAAGACGCTGAAAAACTGACAGGTATACATTATGATATTAATAATTTAAGTGATGTATACAAAGCAATTAACGCTATTCAAGGCAAACTCGGAATAACTGGTACTACTGGCGAAGAAGCGATGAAAACCATCGACGGCGCGATGAAGATGACTAAAGCTTCATGGGAGAACTTGTTAAATGGCTTAGCAGACCCTGACCAGGCAGTCGGACCACTTATTAGTGAGTTCACTAGCAGTTTAGGAATTCTTGCCAAAAATGTGACTCCAAAAATCAAAGAGGTATTTAATGCGCTTCCTGATGCACTAATACAGATAACTCCGCAATTAATGAATACGATCATTGATTTAGCACCATCATTAATTCTTGCAGCTATTAATTTAGTGGCTGGGCTAATTGGTGCGCTCCCAGGAATATTGGAACCGATTTTTTCAGAATTAACAGATATATTCAATAAGATTCCTCAATTCTTGAAAGGAAATGCGAATATAGTAGATGGTTTCCTAAAATCTATTGACAGCGGGAAGCCTTCAATAGCTGCAAAAGGAATAGAGATGATAACGGCGCTTATTAACGCTATTATAAATAGTCTTCCTATTATTATTCAGATAGGTGCGAAAATAATTGACAGTTTAGGAAGTTCTATATCTTCAAATATGCCTTCGTTCTTGTCGAGATTTCTTGATATTCTAATTCAGTTATCACAGGCGATATTAACTAATCTTCCTATTCTAGTAGGTGTCGGAATGAAATTAATCTTTTCTTTAGTTCAAGGATTAATGAGTTCACTCCCTACTTTAATATCTAAAGTGCCTACTATCATAGCAAATCTAGCGGATGCATTTTCTAACAGTGCACAGACTATTTTTGTGTGGGGTGTTAAAATCATCGCTGAAATCATCAAGGGCCTTGTAATGGCTATTCCTTCATTGATTGCCAACATCCCTAAAATTATCCATGCGATTTTCGCAGTTTGGAATGCAATCAATTGGTGGAACTTAGGAAAAGGGCTTATCAGTGGAATCGCTAAAGGTATCAGTGGTATGGGTGGCTCGCTTGTCAACACGGCAAAGAACCTATTTAACAGTCTAAAAAGCCACGTATCAAACATTTTCAACAACATCAAGAATGTAATTCAAAGTCCTATTTTTAGCGCTAAGACTAAAGTATTGGCGATTATAGGAGAACTGCAGAACGGTGTTAGAGTTGGGTTTAATTTTATCAAGTCACATGCCTCAAGTGTTTGGAATGGTATCAAGAGCGCTATCATGTCTCCAATGAGTGCTGCTGCTAATTTTGTGAAAGCCATCATCAATAAGATTAAAGGATTCTTTAATTTTAAGATTTCTTGGCCTCATATTCCGTTACCTCATTTTAATATCAAACCTAACGGCTGGAACGTTGGGGATTTATTAAAGGGTAAAATCCCATCACTAGGCGTTAAATGGTATGCGCAAGCGATGGATAATCCAATGATCTTGGATGCTCCAACTATCTTTGGAATGTCTAATGGTCAAATGTTAGGTGCTGGAGAAGCAGGTGCTGAAGTTGTGGCTGGAAGAGATACATTAATGAAGATGATTAATCAGGCATCTAACAATAGGGCTGATGAAATCCTAGAAGCATTGCATAGAATCATCGCTTTATTATCTGATGAAGATAGAATGCACGATATTATCGTAAAAGCGCTGAATGACGGCTCTTTCGTTGTTATGTTAGATGGCAGAGAAGTAGGAAGGATTGTGAGAAAATATGCTTGATAGAATCATACACGTTAATTCAAACAATGAGGTTCTTGACTTTTCTTCTTTAGGCATGTACGTAAACTACAATGATCTGAGAGACTTTGAATGGCAGGTTAAAACTAAAAACGATAGAATAACAGGATTTTATAAAGGAGTTGTCAAAAAGACAATTCCTTTTGTGTTTTTGGTTGCTGATCAGCAGAAAGCTAATGAGATTAAAAACCAATTTTATGAGCATTTTGAAATAGACATCCTCAAAAAAGAGAAAGGATATTTTGAAATCAATGGTTATAAATATTACTGCTATCTTACAAAATCAACCAAATCAAAATATCTGATTGATAAAAGATTGCTATATCTAAGTATTGAAATCACAACTGATGATTCATACTGGATAAAAAAATCAAACTACATTGTTGACTTCAACGAAATGACAAGCACAGAATCAACTAAATATCCTTATACATATCCATTCAAATATTTTGGTTCAAAAGCAATCAGTATAATCAATGAATCTTTCACTGATAGTGATGCAATAATTAGAATATATGGTGAATGTACTAATCCTTTAGTGAATATATCTGAAAATGTCTATCAGATAGGTATATCATTAGCAGCTAACGAATACGCAGAAATTGATACGTTTAATAAGACAATTTTCAAATTCTCATCCGACGGCATCAGAACAAATATATTTGATTACCGAGACAAGACTCATGATGCTTTCAAGAAGATACCAGAAGGCGACTTTTCTATAAGTACTAATGGTAAATTCAAGATAGACATTGAATTAGTCGAAAGAAGAGGAGAGCCACAATGGAATTAGAATATATCTATACAGATGCTAACTATAACGAATTAGGATACCTCACTCATTTCGATGCTGACATTGAGATAGGAAAGTATGATGTAAGTAAGAACGATTTTGAATTGACATTATCCTTGGAAGATAGAGACCCTTTGTTTACTGTGGGGTCTCTTTTTTACAAGGAAGATAGTGAAGTTGGTGGAATAATCCAGAGATTGAAGATTAATACGTCAGATAACACTATCACTTTGATAGGTCCTACATTTCGAGGACTGCTAGAAAAGGAATATGTACAACCACCAGCAGGAAGTGCATATTTAACTTTAAATGGTGAAGCTAACACATGCATCAATGTGTTGATTGATGGTAGGTTCAGCAATCTCTTTGTAGTCGATAACATAGGCGCTAGCAATATCAACGTTAAATATGATGTAAGAGATATAAATCTTTTACAAGCCTTAGAGAAAGCATTAGGCGCTAGTAATGCGAGATTGTGCATTAGGCATCGTGTTGATGGGAAAATCCATCTATATGCCGAAAAAATCAACGATTTAAGCAACACGCTACAGTATGATAATGACTATCAAATAGATATGACAGTAAAGACCGAATCTAAGCCATACAATCACATTTTATGTCTTGGTAAAGGTGAACTCCTGAATAGATTAAGAATTAACTTGTATCTACAATCTGATGGATCATGGTCAGAATCCAATGAGACTTATGCAGGGCTCAACAGGAAGACATACAAACATGAGGATGTAAATGTTGAAAAACGTGATGAATTAATCAAGAATGCGACCGAGAAGGTAGCAGAAGCAAACGAGAGCGATACGCTGGAAATCTCTTTTGACGCTGATGATGCAGAACTCTTTGACATTGTCGGAGCAAAGGAAAATATTACAGGCATATCGTTCAAGGAGCCGATAACTCAAAAAATAATCAAGATTAGTGATGATGATCTTTCAATTTCTTATAAGGTAGGTGATGCGAAGTGATAAAGAACATTAATATTACAGATGCTGAAGTCAGTGCCGAACTACATGGCTATATGTATCTAGCGTTATATGATTATCAAGGTGTTCTACACGCAGGCAGTAGAATGACGGCGGAGATTGTGTCTAACAATGAAATTAAAATAAATGACGGCATTCTTTGTAATTATGGGCGTTTCATGCGCATTGTTGGCAGTGAAACAGTACGAATTGAGAATGGTACAAGCGGTATCAAAAGAACAGATCTGATTGTAGCAAGGTTTACAACTACAGGAACAAAAGAGACACATACACTTACAGTCATTAAAGGTCCGGCAGGCGGAGCAGAACCATCATACAATCAGACCGACATATACAGCGGTACAGGCACAAGAGACTTAGTATTATATGCGGTGCATCTAGATGGATTAAATATCACATCTGTTGAGCGTAAATGCAGTGAGTACATGAATATGAGAGAACTTATTAATAAGGTAAATACACAAGAAAGCGGAACAAAATTCTATGGGCATGATGTTATCGAAACAAAGAATGGTATTACGTTAGAGGCTAAATGGAATGATACTATTGTGGAATTCTACTGGCATGGAAATCTATCAAATGACTGGCATATGACGGCCACAGTTAATGGAGAAAAATTCGGAAATGATTCTACAATGAAAAATGTTCTTAAAACACATACAGCTTTCATGTTCGATATTTCTGTCAGTCCAGATTATCCAATCTGGTTTAAGTATGCCAGAGCAGAAAATGGTTTCTGGGTATTCACAATGAAAACTTGCACCGTTCCTAAAGGAACATGGCTCTCAGGTAGTCACATGATGCTCAGGTAGGAGGTGATGCTTATGATTAGAGGTACTACTGCCACATTAATATGTACACTTCCGTTTGAAGTGAATACTCTCCAGTATGCCTACTTCACTATCATGCAAGACAATATAATTGTTTTTGATAAACAGATAGAATGCAGTCATCTAAGCGGTGACACGATAGAAGTGCATCTGTCACAGGAGGATACTCTGAAACTTAAAGAAAAACATCGGGCTGAGATTCAGTTGCGTGCGATTACTGCTGGTGGAGAAGCGATTGCATCTAATATCATCACTACATATGTTGAAAGAATATTAAAAGATGGAGTGATCTGATGTGCGACTTAAACTAGAGTTCAAGTCAAAAGACATGTCTTTTCGTACTGATATGAAGATATGTTCTGAAGAGTTCAGACTTGATATAAAAAACTACCAAGGCATGAAGAATGCTGATATCTACACTGGTGATTACACAGTGACACCTACAGATATCGAACAGCAGATTAAGACAAAAAATAAATTTCTCAATAAAGATTTAATAGTAAAAAAAATCCCTTTCTTTGAAACTAGTAACGAAGAAGGGGGAAATACAGTATATATAGGAAAGGAATTATAAACATGGCAGAAACTAAATATATAAATAAGGTTGTTTATGGAGGCAAAACATTAATCGACTTGACAGGTGATACTGCGACAGCAGATAAAGTATTAAAAGACATGACATTTCATGATAAGACAGGTGCCACAGTAACAGGTACTTGTTCATTCGATGTGGATTCGAGCGATGCGACTATAGCAGTTGCTGAAATGCTTACTGGAAAGACTGCATATGCAAGAGGTGCTAAGTTAACTGGTACCATGAAGAACAATGGCTCTGTTAAAGGAAGCATCGCAACCAAGGAACAGGTATACACGATTCCACAGGGTTTTCACGATGGTTCTGGTAATGTTCAGATTGCAACTGCTGAACAGGCTAAACTTATTCCTAAAAATATTCGTGATGGAGTTACTATTTTAGGTATCAAAGGTACCATGTCAGGCACTGAAGGTGCTAAACCTCAGCAGAAGACAGTGACCCCTAGTACAACTGCGCAAACAATCATGCCTGATAAAGAATATAACTATCTATCACAGGTTACTGTTAATGCGATTCCATACGCAGAGAGTGAAAATTCTGCTGGCGGAACTACAGTAACAATCGCATAGGAGTGTTTATATGAGCATCAACAAGGTCATATATAACGGCAAGACAGTGATTGATATATCAGACAGTACAGTAACTGATGATAACATTGAAGAAGGGTTGATTGCCTATTCAGGCGACGGGAAAAGGGTGGTAGGAACTAAGATGAATCTAGAAAACAGAAGCAAAAGAAAACTGATTTTCATTGGTGACAGTTATGGAGATGGTTATACTCCTGATGGCCATGAAACAGGATGGTGCGACAGACTTAAGAATAAGTTAGTGAATTGCCACTTCTCTGCAGACAACATCTATATCAATCATAAAGGGGGTGCGTCCTTTTCTAATCCATCCAATGACTATCTGACTCTTCTAAAAGGTGTAGAGGCTCAAGTCGGTAATAAGAAGATGGTAACAGATGTATTAATCGGTGGTGGCTACAATGAACTGCCTTATGGTGATCAAGAAACAAAAGTTAAAGGTTGTATTGATACATTAATTAGTTACGTACAGGATACTTATCCTAACGCAGTTGTTCATTTTGCACCTTTTGGAGTCGCGTTCAAAAACAGAAATAACCAATTTGCATTAAGATATAAATTGATGCCTGCATACATATCAAAAGCATGCTATACAAATCAGCCTTTTATGCTAGTTCCAGGTGCTGAGAACATTCTGTCTTTTGAAAACATGATGAGTTCAGATGGAATTCATCCAAATGCATGGGGATTGGAATGCATTGCTGAACATCTCAAAGGATATATTCTAGGCACAGGCAGCAGTGCAATTGATAAGAGACAATTGGGCGTAGGTTTAAATGGTGGCACATTTACAGGAACTATATACGGACAGTGCCTAGGTGATATTAATATCTATAGAATCATGTTTGATTCATCGGTTAATCATCTCAATTCTAACGGAATTAATGGATTCAAATTATACACTCCTGTTCGTACTAACGCATTTCCTTGGCGGGCCCCTAACATGGGATATACGGATGCCAATGCAATCATACATGCTAACGGTGGATTCTTTGACGTTCCTGTCAAATTCTACGTTACTAACAATAATGAATTATATATGCAATTTAAGCAGTGCAACTCTGCTCACAACAATTATCAGAGTTATTCGAACATCACTCAGATACAGCTAGACGCTTGGATCATTGCAGAAAATATGTAAATAAAGAGGTAATAAAATGAAATTATACGACACATCATTGAAATATATGGACACTCTTAATGCAGTAGGGGGCACTATTGTAGCAGTGTTAACCGCTGCATTAGGTACGCACTGGTTTTTATTTATTGGTTTTTTAGTCTTGAATATTATCGACTATATTACAGGAGTTAGAAAATCTAGACTGACAGGAAAAGACAACAGCGCCAAGGGAGTTAAGGGCGTTTGGAAGAAACTCGGTTACTGGCTCATGGTACTTGTTGCCTTTCTCGCATCTGCAATCTTCATTGAGATCGGTCAGACTATCAACGTTGACTTGACTATCACAACATACGTAGGTTGGTTTACATTAGCATCACTTATTATTAACGAACTAAGAAGCATCATCGAAAACTTCGTTGAAGCAGGTGACAATGTACCATCTGTTTTAACTAAAGGCTTAGAAGTAGCAGAACAGGCTATTAATAAAGAAGACTAAAATATAAATATCGTTATGAGAGGACACACGCGCCTCTCATTTTTATTTAAATGAAAGGAAGTAAGGAAATGAAAATATTTATTTCTCAGCCCATGAAAGGCTTGTCAGAAAAAGAAATCAAATTCAATAGAGAAAAGGCTATCAAAAACATCAAGAGCCTGTACGGTGATGATGTAGAGATTATTGATAGTTATATTAATGGTGATGGTACTCCTTTGTGGTATCTTGGGAAATCCATTGAATTACTATCAACTGCCGATGTGGCTTACTTTTTAAAAGGTTGGAATACTGCACGAGGATGCAGAATCGAATACATGTGTGCTGAAAATTATGGAATCGGCACATATCTTGAGGAGGATTAAACAATGGAATTACAGGACACTATTGAACTTATGAACAGTTCTGATTATAAGGACAGATTTAAGGCAGAATATTGGCAGGCTAAAATCAGATATGACAAATTAGATGATATGACTGTCAAGTACGAGGCACGTACTTTGACATTCATTCCTAGATGTTCGCTCGATCTATTAAAAGAGCAGAAAAAGCATTTAGGGAATTATATTCGCACTCTAAAGATTAGAGCGGAAATCGAAGGAATTGAATTATAATAAGAAAGAAGGTATAAAATATGAATTTTAACGTACATGGTGGACATAGCTTAAAATGTCGTGGAGCAAGTGGATTATTAGACGAAGTCAATGAAGACAGAAAAGTTAAAAATAAAGTCATTGAGTTGTTAAGAGCAAACGGACATACAGTATATGACTGTACTGATGATAATGGAAAAGACCAGAATTCTAACTTAAAAGCAATTGTAAATAAGTGTAATGATCATAAGGTTGACTTAGATGTCTCTATTCATCTCAACGCTGGAGGCGGAACAGGTACAGAGGTATATGTCTATAGCGACAACTCAAAAGCCAAAGATGAAGCTGAAAGAATCGTCAAGAATATTTCTAACACTCTAGGCATTAGAAACAGAGGTGTTAAAACATCTACTAAGTTATATGTGTTGAGAAAGACTAATTCTCCAGCACTACTTGTTGAGTGCTGCTTTGTTGACAACGCTATTGATAAAGTGAAATGGAACGCTGACAAGTGCGCAAAGGCAATTGTAGAGGGTATCTTAAATAAGAGTGTTAATGAACACGTTGAAACTCCTACACCTAAGCCACAGAGCAATGCATCTAGCACTTTAGGTACTTATATGATTACTGCTAGTGATTTAAGTGTCAGAACAGGACCAGGAGCTAACTGTAGAAGAAAGACATATGAGGAATTAACTAAGAACGCTAAGGCTCACGATTACGACAAGGACGGCTGTCTAAATTATGGCACTCGTGTTACTGTGTCTAAATTCGATGGAGATTGGGCAAAGATTCCTAGTGGATGGGTTGCTAAAAGATATTTGAAAAAAGTCTAATTTAAGTTTTATTATGAGTTTATTCATAAAGATGTTGACTAAACTCGACTAAATCTCGACTAAATCTCGACTACACAACAATTTAAAGCATAAGAAAAGACCAGGGCTTAATTGCTCTGGTCCTTTTTTGCTTTCTCAATATCATCTCTTATAAGTTTTTTAATGTAACCCATTTTAGATTCGACATGATCAAGTTTTTCTAGAATGTCTGCATCTGTTTTTTTATTGAATGCAAGATTGACACATTTCGTCATCTTCTTAGCATAGTTTGCGCTAGCTTTCTTCTGCGCTTCAGTTGACACGGTTATACCTCCCTTAGAATAATTTTGAAATCAAGAATACTAATACTGCAATAAGTCCAATCAATTCGATAGCTTTTAAAATTAATTTTTCCATTGTTTTCTTTGAAAAGTGGTTTTATAATGGTAATGGGAAGAGAGGACAAGCCTCTCAACCTACTTAGTTAAATAGTTTGATTAGAATCAAAACCCAACCAATCAAGGAAATGATTTTAATCACTAGCGCTTCGAATAGGTCCAATATTCGAAGCATTTTTTTAACTTCTTTTCCACTTTTCTTACCTCCTTTCTTGATTATAGTATATCATAAAATTATACATATGTCAATATATATTGATATATGTATGAGAATATTATATAAAAAATATCAGTAAACAATGATAATTTTTGCATTTTAATTTCGATGTTTCTAATACTAAAAGGAGCGTTATAAAATATATGATGCGCCACTATGTAGGTATTTAACTAGTAACAAATCAGTAACATGGGGTAAAAAGTCTAGGAAACAAGCCAATTTTAACATCATATATAAATGTTTCATAATAAATATAACCCCTTTCATTGGATGATAAGTTAATTATATCTATTATTTAAGAAAAATTTAAGGTGAAAGTACACAAATAATACACTTTTCTTTGTTAAGATAGTGCAAATAGATTAAGGAGTGGTGGATATGAATGAATTAAAAGGCCTCTCACAACAAGAGGTACAAGAAAGAATAGAACAAGGACAAGTGAATTATACAGGTCAGTCTATTTCTAAAACAAAAAAAGAAATTGTGAAGCAGCATACACTTACATATTTCAACTTTCTAAATATATTTTTAGCTGTTTTGATTGTGATTTCAGGACAGCTGCAGAACTTAACTTTTATTGGAGTTATGGTAGCTAATACAATATTAGGTATCATTCAGGAATTCAAGGTTAAGAAAACTATTGATAAGCTAAGTGTTGTGACTGTAGAGAAAGTAAAAACATTACGTGATGGGACTTTGATAGATGTTCCTGTAGAAGAACTTGTTATGGATGATATTATTTTCTTGACAGCTGGCAATCAGATTGGCACAGACTGCCAGGTTGTAGAAAATCATGCATTAGAAATCAATGAATCTCTTTTGACTGGGGAATCAGTACCTGTAAAAAAGAAGGAGAACGATGAAATCTATGCAGGAACCTTCGTTGTGGCAGGAAGTGGTTATGCAAAAGTAATTCGTGTAGGGAATGCGAACTATTCTACAAAGCTAGTGAACCAAGCTAAACATAAGAATCTTGCATCTAGTGAGATGAGAGATTCTATTGAGAAGATTATCAAGGTTATGAGTATTATTATTGTACCTGTAGGTATACTACTTTTTAGAGCACAATATAAAGCCATGCCGAATGATTTTAATACAGCCCTTGTTAAAACGGTAGGCGGTGTTATAGGCATGATCCCTGAAGGACTTGTCCTTCTTACTTCTTTATCTTTTGTATTAGGTGTTGGTCGTCTTGCAAAAAAGAAAGCTCTTGTTCAACAGATGGAATCTATTGAAGCGTTAAGCAGAGTTGATGTACTATGTCTTGATAAAACAGGGACTATTACAACAGGTGAACTTAAAGTTAAACATATTGTTCCTATTAGTGATCAATATACGCGTGAGATGATTTGCGATATTATGGGTTCATTTGCTTTCTTAGTAGATGATATCAACCCAACTCAGAAAGCTTTAATGAATTACTTCACTAAAAATGATAAATATCATAAGAAATCAGAAGTGCCATTTTCTTCAGAACGTAAATATCGAGCAATAACTTTTGATGATGATCGTTCTTTTGTATTAGGTGCTCCTGAATTCTTGACTGATAATAAAGAAATCTTAGATCAGGTCAGTGGTTATTCTGAATTTGGATTACGTGTATTACTGTTAGGAGAAGCAGACTATTTAGAAGAGGGACATTATCATTCTCTTACTCCAGTTTGCCTTATTACTATTAGTGATATCATTAAAGAAGATGCACACGATACATTTGATTATTTTAAATCTCAGGGCGTTTCTATCAAGGTCCTTTCAGGTGATAACCCTCTTACAGTTTCTCGTGTATGTACCCTTGCAGGGCTTGATAACGCAAATAATTATATGGATGCTTCGACTCTCCCTGATACTGTAGAAGAAATGAAACAAGTATTAGGAGAAACATGTGTCTTTGGACGTGTTAAACCAGAACAGAAACAATTGATTATCAAAGCTTTCCAAGAAAATGGTCATGTTGTAGGTATGGTGGGTGATGGTGTCAATGATGTACTTGCGATTAAGGATGCAGATTGTGGTATTGCGATGGCCAATGGCGCAGATGCGGCTAAGCAAGCAGCACATATTGTATTATTAGATTCTAACTTCAGTTCAATGAAGGAAATTGTAAACGAAGGTCGTGTCATCATTGCGAATATCGAAAAGGTCAGCTCACTCTATCTGACTAAGACTATTTATTCTACAATTCTTAGTCTGATCTTTGGATTCTTCTGCTTAACTTATCCATTTACGCCTTTCCAGCTCTCTTTAGTAAGTGGTATGGCAATTGGATTACCATCATTCATTATTACTCTTGAACACGATACAACAATGAATTCTAAGGGCTTCTTAACACATGTAATTCATACAGCACTTCCATGTGCTTTAAGTGTTGTAGTGCTTGTATTGTTTAATTTTTTATTAAAGTGGGTGTTCTTCTTAAATGCGAAATACTTTTCTACATATAGTTTCTTAGTGACTATATTTATTAGTTTTATTGTATTATTTAAGGTTTCTAAACCACTCAATTTTTTAAGAAAGTTTAATATTGGGTTAAATATCCTACTTACTATTGGTTGTCTTTATGCAATTCCAACCTATTTTTATATGTATCCTATTACGGACTTACGTGTTATTATAGTAGTAGCTTTTGAATGTGTTGTTGCTTATTATTTAGTCGCACTTATTACAAAAGCATTAGATAATATAACTGAATATAGACGTTGGAAGAGGGAGAAGCATGGATAAAAAATATTTTTTCTTTGATATTGATGGCACTTTGACAGATATTAAAACAGGTATTCCTGTAGCAAGTGCCTTAGAAACAATTAAAAAATTACAGGATAAAGGACATTTTGTCGCAATTGCGACAGGACGCGCCTATTATAAAACAAAAGAAACAGCTAAGATGCTTGGTATTCATAATCTTGTATCTAATGGAGGAGCTGCTTTGATTTATAATGATGAGTTAGTTACAAATAGTCCGTTAGACAGAGAAAAGGCTCTTGCACTTATTCATGAAGCAGATGAAAAAGGCTTTGGAGTATTAATTGCTGTTAATGATAGTATTGATGTCGTGATGAAGGATGAACGCTTTATTGAACAGGTAGGAGAAAGACAGGAACCAACTCGTTATATTCTTGATAAGTCATTAAACTATGATGATTTGAAGGATATCTATAAGATTTATATTGCAATTCCAGAAGACAAAGAAGAAGAACTTACTCTAAGAGATACAGTGGGTCATATCCGCTTTGTACCGCCTTATCTCACTTATCAGCATGATGCAAAAGAAAAAGGTATCATTAAGATGATGGAGTATCTAAAGGCTGATATTAAGGATGTTGTTGTTTTTGGTGATGGTGAGAATGATCTTGTTATGTTTAAGAAGGAATGGACATCTATTGCGATGGGTAATGGTGTAGAAGACTTAAAGAAAAAAGCAGATTTTGTCACAAAAGATTCTACTGATGATGGTATAGAGTATGCATGTCGTCATTTTGGATGGATTGATTAAGAAGGAGTAATCCTTCTTTTTTTATATATAACACAAATACATGTATAGATAATTATAAAACAACTAAATAAACTTCTGATATTAATAAGAATACTTGTATACAATCCATGAATAATGTGATAGAATAGATTCAACCTTCAAAAAGGAGTTGATGATATGGATCAGAATATAAAAGATTGTTTTAAAAAATCTTTAGATGAGACAGCTATCCCTGGTGAGCTTTATAAGAAGTATTCTGTAAAGAAAGGCTTACGTAATGAAGATGGTACTGGTGTATTAGTTGGTCTTACAAATATATCAGATGTAGTGGGGTACAAGAAGGTTGATGGTGAAAAAGTTGATGACTATGGTACATTGTATTATCGTGGTATCAATGTGAAAGACATTGTGGAAAATGGAAAAGGACGCCGTTTCCTCTATGAAGAAGTGTGCTTCTTGATTCTATTTGGCTATTTACCAAATAGAGAGGAATTGGAGCATTTTAAGAAGATGATTAGTGATCATTACACCTTGCCTGAAAGATACCTAGAATTAAATATTTTGGGCTATCCAGAGAAGAATCTCATGAACAAGCTACAAAGAGAAGTATTGATGCTTTATAGCTATGATGATGATCCAGACAATGTAGGCGTATTAGAAACATTATATAAGGGAATTGATTTGATTGCGAAGATTCCTGTTATTGTTAGCTATACATATCAATCAAAGGTCCATCATTTTGATAAGGGATCTATGATTATTCATCATCAGAATTATGATTATTCTATTGCTGAACAGATTTTATATTTATTAAGAAGAGATGGTACATTCTCAAATAAGGAAGCAGAAGTACTTAATACTGCACTTATTCTTCATGCAGACCATGGTGGAGGTAATAACTCTACATTCACAAATGTTGTTATATCTTCTACTGGTACAGATATTTATTCAGCTATTTCTGGTGCTATTGGTTCTCTAAAAGGTCCAAAGCATGGTGGGGCAAATTTAGCTGTTAAGAAGCAGATGGAACTTGTTATTAACGAAATTGGTATACAAGCTTCAGAACTTCGTATTAGACAGATAGTCCAGGACATCTTAGATGGGGACTTTAATGATCATACAGGACTTATTTATGGTATTGGACATGCCGTTTATACACTAAGTGATCCACGTAGTGAAATCTTAGCAAAACAATGTGAAGAACTATCATATGAAAAATTCAGACATGATGAATATGAATTTTATAGAAAATTCTCAGCTATTGCGATTGAGGAAATTTATAAAAGAAAAGGAATTCATGTTTGTACAAATGTCGATTTCTATAGTGGTTTAGTATATGATATGCTTGGTATTCCTGAAGATCTCTATACATTACTCTTTGTAATTGGAAGAACAGTAGGGTGGGTCGCTCATAATATTGAATCTAAGCTTTATAGTGGACGAATTGTTAGACCTGCCACTAAATTTGTGGGAGAACTTAAAGAATATAAAAATATCGAAGATAGATAGGGAAAGTGCGACTAAAATCGCATTTTTTCTTTTGTTTTCAATAAAAACACTACACTTTTGAACCAATAAATGTTACTATCTTTATAAGGATGTTGTCCTCTTAAGGAGAAATATATGGTTGTTTCCTATTTATTGACAATATGTGGTTCTTTAATCATAATTATTGGAGCTGCTGTATTTATTATTGGAAAACACAGCAAATAAACCACTCCGGCTTAATTTTAAAATTAAGTTGGAGTTTTTAGTTACTTAGTATTTCAGTTTTCACCTAATGCGAGTCTACGTCGCCTCTATCGTATAGGCCACTTGTAGCCACGACGTTACTTTTAGACAGTATATTTAATGCGCCATTAACATCTGCATTCAGCACTTGCCCACGATATATTCTCTTACCATTGAAATGATATTTTATCAATGTTATAGATTGGTATTGCATCTCTTATCCCAGAAGCAAACCTATGAGATGTACGATTTTTTCGGCATTACAAGCAGGATGCCATTTGATTTACAGAGATATTCAAGTTTATCTTGAAGTATCTCATAGGGGATATCAACAAAACTCTGATTTTTACTTTTACTTATATAGGAATCCTTCTGAAATGTTTTGCTATAGCTCACAACAAGTATTCCTATATCATTATCAAGACAATAATTGATCACAATGCGTGCAGTTTTGTTCATGTAGTCATTGATTCTATTGTTGCGCTAACGTGCTATTGTCTTTTGGTCAGCTTATTGAGATAGTTCTGTTTTTCCTTGATGGATTCTAATCGTGCATTCTCCTGTCAATCTCGAAAAAGAGTTTCCTATACTTTCATTCTAGACTACTTAATTATAAGCACAAAAAAAGCGCCGAAGCGCTTTTTGATTATTTTACTTTATGAATCCAGTTGAACTTATCTGGAAGTTTACCCCATTGGATACCTGTTAAAGTATCATATAATTTCTGAGTTAATTCACCAGTCTTGAAGTCGTTGATAAGAACTTCTTCACCCTTATAACATAATTCACCTACTGGAGAAATAACTGCTGCAGTACCTGTACCCCAAGCTTCTTTTAAAGCACCAGTACGTCCTGCTTCCATTAATTCATCAACACTTAGATGACGTTCTTCTACTTTATAGCCCCAGTCACGCAGAATTGTAAGCATAGAATCTCTTGTAACACCTGGAAGTACTGAACCTTCAAGAGGTGCAGTGACTACTGTATCGTTGATTAAGAACATGATGTTCATAGAACCAACTTCTTCAACATACTTTCTTTCCTGACCATCTAGCCATAATACCTGAGTATAACCATGTTCTTCTGCTTTAACCTGAGCAGCAAGTGAACCAGCATAGTTACCACCACATTTAGTGAAACCAGTACCACCCTTAACAGCTCTTACAAATTCATCTTCAATCCAGATCTTAACTGGTGCAACACCTTCAGGATAATAGTTTCCAACTGGTGTTAAGATAATAACAAATTTATATTTATTGGCTGGATGAACACCAACACCTGGTTCAGTCGCAAACATGAATGGACGAATATATAGAGAAGTTTCAGGTGCAGTAGGAATCCAATCCTGTTCATACTTAACAAGAGTTTCTACTGCTTCTACGAAGTCTTCTTCTGGTAATTCAGCCATACATAAACGTTTGTTTGAGTTTCTCATACGTTTTGCATTCATTTCTGGACGGAATAACTGAACATTTCCTTCAGGATCACGATAAGCCTTTAATCCTTCAAAAGTTTCCTGTGCATAGTGAAGGACCATTGTAGCTGGATCCATCTGAATTGGAGCATATGGTACAATACGTGCATCATGCCATCCTTTTTCTGAATCCCAATCATATACAAACATATGATCTGTAAAATATTTACCGAAGCCAAGATTTGACTGATCTGGCTTTTCTTTAAGAGTCTTTGCTCTTTCTACTTTGATTTCCATTATTAAAATCCCCCTTTAGAATTGTTCTCATTATAGTACTATCATTTACTAGATGCAATACAAAATGAGGAAATAATACAAAACAATTTATATAATTTATGGAAAACAGAAAAATAACACTAAATCACTTTAACTTGTAAACTCTTTTCTAATAATGTCAAGGCTGCTTT
>ENA-OUQF01001079-OUQF01001079.1-human-gut-metagenome-genome-assembly--contig:-NODE-1079-length-17589-cov-4.531082_pt1 | contig 17589 bp, 19 predicted proteins | sample MGYA00237947_ERZ548826 | MGnify/ENA primary metagenome ERZ548826 (study PRJEB26490, sample SAMN05194701) | human gut metagenome | biome: terrestrial biome; feature: human-associated habitat; material... | reverse complement strand
CGGCGCGTTCCGTATGCTCTCCGAGGACGAGATCGACTACTCCATCCTTGCCGCTGTCGGCAATGCTATCGCTTGGATATTTGCTCCTCTTGGCTGGGGCAACTGGCAGGCAGTCGTCGCCTCCATCACCGGCCTTATCGCAAAGGAGAACATTGTCGGCACGATGGGCATCCTCTACGGCGGCGCTGGCGATGTGTACGCAACTCTCGCCGCGACCTTCACTCCCATCACCGGCTACTCCTTCCTCGCGTTCAACCTGCTGTGCGCACCTTGCTTCGCGGCAATCGGCGCTATCAAGCGCGAGATGAACAACGCAAAGTGGACTTGGTTCGCCATCGGCTACCAGTGCGGCTTCGCCTACATCGTGGCACTGATGATCAACCAGTTCGGCGGCCTGTTCACCGGCAATGGCAATGTGATCGGCGTTATCTTCGCCGTGGCCTCGCTTGCGGGCATCATCTACATGCTGGTTCGTCCTTACAAGGAGGCCACCAAGCTCTCCACCAAGCTCTGATAGCTTGACACCGCGCATGAGAGAGCGGCGCGCTGCGGCGCAAAGCTCTCCCGCGCGGAACCTGATTTGACTACTACTCAATTCTTCGAAAGGAGTGAGTTTCCATGACAGCTTTTCTTGCCGTCAACCTTTCCACTATCCTTATTTGCATTGTACTGATAGCCATTGTCGTTTCCATCTCCATATACCTCGTGCGTCAGAAAAAGCAGGGAAAGTCCTCCTGCGGCGCGGGCTGCGCACACTGTGCCATGCACGGTGAGTGCCACAGCTGCCGCAAGTAAGAAAACGGGAGATGCAGTTCTCACCTCTCTGCATCTCCCATATTTCGACTCTGGAGGTTAACTATGTCTAACCAAGACGCCCGGCTCACCGCTTCAAACATAAAGTACCTTATCAGCATGTGGGAGCTGGGAGCCGCCGAGCACGGCATACACAGCATAGACCTTGCAAAGAAGATGAATATCTCAAAGCCGAGCACCCACGCAATGGTGCTGAACCTGTGCGCAAAGGGGCTGGCCAGCAAGGACGAGCACGCCGTGCTGCGCCTGACACACGAGGGCGCGGCGCTTGCGGAGCAATGCGCGCGCTGCTATGAGCCGCTCATCTGCCGGATGACACAGCTTTTGAAGCTGGGCGCGGACGAGTGTGCGGACGCGGCCTGCTCTATACTGACGCAGGTGCAGGGGCGGCTGCCGGAGTTCACATCCGGGCTTGAAGCATAGCTGGCCTATATCTTATATCTAATCTATAATTCAATTCATGCAAAGGAGCGTTCACAATGTTTGAAACGATCATTAAAGTTGACGGCATGGCGTGCGGAATGTGCGAGGCGCACGTGAACGACGCCGTGCGCAATGCGATGCGCGTGAAGAAGGTATCCTCCTCGCATACCAAGGGCGAGACGGTCATCATAAGCGAAGAAGAGCCCGACAAGGACGCGCTGAGCGCCGCCATAAACGCCACCGGCTATGAGGTGCGCGGCATAAGCGTGCAGCCCTATGAAAAGAAGGGCCTGTTCGGCTTCGGAAAGAAATAATCGCCGCCCTGCCTGTTACCGGCAATCTCACACCCCCTGTTTTCACGGAAAATAGGGGGTGTTTTTTTGTATAATTCTGCTGTATAATAGTAAATTGCAGTATGCTGTCCATGCTGTCACTTCTGATACAAAGGACGACGATGATGCTTTTCAACTCTTATTCTTTTCTGTGCTTCTTCCCGATCGTTACACTCATTTTCTTCGTGATCCCGAAAAAGGCGCGGTACATATGGCTGCTTGCGGCAAGCTATTACTTCTATATGAGCGTGAACGCGAAATATGCGCTGCTGCTCGCCGTATCGACGCTCACGACATACTTCGGCGCGCTGGCGCTGGATTCGGCGGTATTTGCGCACGGTGGGAAATATGCCCGTTTCAGGAAGCCCGTGTTCGTGCTGTGCATCATCGTCAATCTCGGCATACTGATTTTTTATAAATACTTCGGCTTCCTGCTGGGAAACGTCAACAAGCTGCTGTCCGCGGTTGGCGTCAGCACCGTCGGGAGCGGATTCAGCGTCGTTCTGCCGGTTGGCATCTCCTTCTATACCTTTCAGGTGCTCGGATATCTCATCGACGTATCACGCGGCAAGGTGCGCGCGGAACGGAACATTCTGAGATATGCGCTGTTCGTGTCCTTCTTCCCACAGCTCATATCCGGTCCGATAGGCCGCGCAGGAAGCCTTATGCCGCAGATAGACAACTGCGAAAACATAAAGGTCTGGGATAGAGAGCGCATATGCAGCGGGCTTATCATCGCGCTGTGGGGCTATTTTCAGAAGCTGGTCATCGCGGACAGAGCAAGCATATTCGTCAATGAGATATTCTCGGCCTACAGCACCTTCGGCAGCGTGGAGCTGCTGCTGGGCGCGATACTGTACACGGTGCAGATATACTGCGACTTCTCCGGCTATTCGCTTATCGCCCTTGGCACGGCGAAGGTGATTGGCTTCGACCTGACGGAGAACTTCGACGCGCCGTACTTCGCCGCGTCTGTCAAGGAATTCTGGCGCAGGTGGCACATATCGCTGAGCACATGGTTCAGGGATTACCTGTACATTCCCCTCGGCGGCAGCCGGTGCAGCAAGCTGCGCAAGTACTTCAACCTGATGGTGACCTTCCTCGTAAGCGGGCTGTGGCACGGCGCAAGCTGGAGCTTCGTCGTCTGGGGCGCGGTGCACGGCGCATATCAGATAATCGGCGACCTGCTGCGACCAGTGAAGGAACGCGTGCGCACGCGTCTGAACGTCAACACGGGCTGTTTCAGCTACAGGCTGGGGCAGGTGCTGATAACCGATCTGCTGGTATGCATTGCGTGGATATTTTTCAAGATGGGTTCTTTCACCGACGCACTGCGGTACATTCTGCGCATAATTACGCGGCCGGATCCGTGGGTGCTGCACAACGGCAGTCTGTTCGTGCACGGGCTGGATCAGCGGCAGTTTGCGATACTTCTCTTTGCAATGGTGCTGCTGCTTATATTCGACGCACTGCGCTATGCAAAGGGGCTGCGGATAGACGAAGTCCTCGCCGGGCAGAACCTGTGGTTCAGGTGGGGCGTGATATACTTCATTCTCTTCGCCGTGTTGATCTACGGCGTATACGGGCCGACCTATGACGCGTCCGCGTTCATATACTTTCAATTCTGAGGGAGGGGCGGGAACATGAAAAAAGCGATAATAAAAACCGCGGCGTTTCTGCTGATCCTTGCCGCTCTCTTTGCCGCCTTCGCCGGGGTGTATTCATTCAAGTTCGGCGACGGTATATACGGGCTGAAAACCTTCTACAGGCAGCCAAAGGACTCGATAGACGTGGTCTTTGTCGGCAGCAGCCACATCTATGAGAACGTAAGCACAGGCGTGCTGTGGGATGAATACGGCATCGCCGCATACGACCTTGCCGGAAGCATGCAGCCGGTGTGGAACAGCTATTACTACATAAACGAGTGCCTGAAAACGCAGCACCCGAAGCTCATCGTCATGGACATCAATTCCGCTGTGCTGAGCGACAACTCAAACTCCGGCGCGAAGGATCTGACAGACATGAGCCGGATAATCAAGAACACCTACGGGATGAAGCCGTCCCGCGACAAGCTGGAGGCCATCAAGGCAAGCGCCAACAGCAGCTTCTGGAGCGAATACATTCTGGAGTTTCCGACCTATCACACGCGCTACAGCGAGCTGAGCAAGGCGGACTACCTCCCATACAACAACATTGCCTATTTCGAGTACTGGAAGGGCTTCGGCATGAACGCCACAGTCGTGCCGCAGGAATCCCCCACCGGCTTCGAGACGGATAAGGTGGGCGTCATCGCGGAAAAGTCAGAGGAATATTTCGCAAAAATATTCGGGCTGTGCAAGGAAAAGGGCGTGCCGCTGCTGCTGATAAAGACGCCCTATCAGGCGACGGAGGCCGACACGGAGAAATTCAACCGCGTCGGCGAGCTGGCAGAGGCGGCGGGCATACCATATGTGAACTTCAACTACATGCTGGACGAGATAGGGCTGGATTTCGCCTACGCCGACTCCTGCCATATGAGTTACATCGGCAGCGCGGCATTTTCGGAATACCTCGGAAAATGGCTGAAGGATAATTACGATTTGCCGGACAGGCGCGGCGAGGCGGGCTATGAAAGCTGGGAGACCATGGCGCGCTTCTGCGCAAAGCAGATGTACAACGCCCGCCTGAGCCACACGAAGGAGCTTTCCGACTACATAAAGGCCGCGGCCGGTGAGGATTACATCGTCATATACAACCTAACAGGGAATTTCAAGGGCGCAGAGAATTACGCCGCGCTGAAAGAAGCGCTGGCGCAGACCGGCGCGGACACGGATGCTATAGAGCCGGGCTTTACATGGATAACGGAAGCAGGCAAGGTCATCCACGCCTCCTACGGCGATTACTGGGCGCGTGAGCTCAAGCCGAACTGCTGGCTGATACAGAAATACGGCGAGTCCGTCGAATTTGAGGGCGGCCCGTGCAATAAATTTGCGGAGGGGCTGAACGTGACGGTATACGACCCGCTGACCGAGACCATCGTCGATTCCTCGCACTTCCGTCTTGACGACGGGAAAATAAAGCTGACGAAGGATTCAGAGCAGGCGCTGGACGGCTCATTCCTGTACTGAGGCGCGCAAAAGCGGGCTGCAAAAAATTGCAGCCCGCCCGCGGCGGATATTTTCTCTTCACGGGAAAACTCTCCGTCCGCTGGACGATTTCCCGTTTTGGATGTATCCGTGATATATGGTCAATAATAGACCGTATAGGGATAACAAACCGCAGCATATATCTCTCTCGCCGCGCGGATGAATCGTCTGTCTGTATTATCTGCGCGCGGCGAAAAAAATAAACTGCCATTTTCTGCTTGCGCCGAAACAGGCCGGAAGGACCGAACATGGATCTGACAACAATACTTGAAATCGCCGCGATAATCGTGGGGGCATACCTTTTCTTGAAGCTGCTGACCGCGCCGCTGAAGCTTGCGATAAAGCTGCTGCTGCACGCGGGGCTGGGCTTTCTGCTTCTGCTCGTTGAAGAGCTTATAGGCGGCTTCTTCGACTTCTCGCTTGGCATAAGCTTTATAAACTGCCTTGTCGCCGGGATACTAGGCATTCCGGGAGTCATCATACTTGTGCTCATCAAAATTTTTATGTAAACTTATTTATGTGAATAATATTATGTAGGTATGCAAAAATATCGCCCCGGAGGCGGCTGTGTGTCAGCACCTTCGGGGCGATCATATTTACGTTTATGCTTATAGCTCTTCGACGGCGAGGACGTTTTCAAGGTCGGTGAGGCTCTTGACAAGCTCATCGTCGAGCTTTCTTTTATTGATCTGCACGGTGGCGACGGCGCTATACCTGTGCCGCCCGTCCTCATCCGTGACGCGGCTTATCTCAAGCCCGCTCATCTTGATGCGCTTTTCGCGGATGACGCGCACGATGTTCTCTATCGTCTCCGCCTTGTAATATTCAACGTAGAGGTTGACGTCCGTGAGCTTTCGGGCAAAGCGGTATTCTATCTTCACAAGCAGAAGCTCCGCCACGAGCACCATTAGCGTCGCAAATATGGCGCACTCTACATAGCCCGCGCCGCACACAAGGCCAATTATCGCACTCGTCCACAATCCGGCGGCAGTGGTGAGGCCCTTGACGCGCTGGCGGTTCGTGACGATGATGGTGCCCGCGCCGATGAAGCCTATGCCGGCGACGACCTGCGCGCCGAGACGGGCAACGTCCGTATAGAGATTGAGCTTAAGGTAGAGGAACTGGCTTGTAAGCGTGGTTATCGCCGCGCCGAGGCAGATGAGGATATGCGTGCGGAAGCCGGCGGGGCGGCGCTTATACTCGCGCTCTATCCCGATAAGACCGCCGCAGACCACAGCCAGCACCATGCGAACCGCAATGGCCCAGAAATTCATCTCACGCGCGAAATCAAAGCATGACAGCATTTTGTTTCCCTCCCTCAGACTTCGTCAATGGCGACAACGCCGTCAAGCGTTGACAGCGCCGCAAGCAGCTCGGCATGTTCCCTTCTGCGCGGCAGACGCATGGAGCACAGCACGCTGAAGCGCGCCATATGCTCACGCTTGTCCTTTTCTATCTCAACGTCGTACAGGTGGACGCCCTCGGCCTTGATGCGGTTGACGATGTTGCCGAGGTTCTCAAACGAATCCATCTCAACATATATGGTCATGTTGCGGGAGCTGGAGAGCATGGCGTCCTCAATAAGTGGCAGGAGCTTCATGGAAATGACGATGAGCGCCACGCCGACGATCATGCACTCATAAAAGCCCGCGCCGATGGCAAGGCCCATGCAGGCCGAGGCCCACAGCCCGGCGGCGGTGGTGAGGCCCTTGACCTCCTGACGGCCTGTGACGATGATGGTGCCCGCGCCGAGGAAGCCCACGCCGTTTATGACCTGCGCGCCGAAGCGGGAGACGTCCGTCTTTATCCCGATGCGCGAGGCCGTGGCGAGCCACTGGTGATTGAGCATATAGTCAAGATACTGGCTGAGCATGACCGTCATCGCCGCGCCCAGCGCCACGAGCATATACGTGCGGAAGCCCGCGGGGCGGCGCTTCTTCTCGCGCTCAAAGCCGACGATGCCGCCCATGAGCATGGCAAGCAGCACGCGCAGCATCATCGACGGGAAACTGAACTGCCTCAATTGATCAAAAATGCTTTCCATTTTCTCTCCAGCCTGTTTTGAGAATAAATTCAGAGCGCCGGGTTACAGCGCTCCGAAATTTAGTGTATTATACCACACTATTCATTTATTGCAATGCAAATAGTGGCCAAACTTTACAAAAAGTTTTCGTTCATTTTAACAAATTCTTAGCAGAATATCCGTTCAACGAGCGCTGGTATCTCCGCAAGGCTGCGCACGGTATAGTCCGCCGGGATATCGGCGCGCGGGGGAAGCCCCTTGGGGTCAAACCAGCAGGTCCTCACGCCGCAGTTAATCCCGCCGCGTATGTCGGAGGTGAGGCTGTCGCCGATGATGAGGGCGCGGCGCGCGTCAAAGTCCGGAATGCGGGCAAAGCAAAGATCAAAAAACTCACGGCTCGGCTTATTGAAGCCGATAGTCTCGGAAACGAAGATATCCTTGAAATACTTCGTTATGCCGGAGCTTGCAAGGCGCGCATCCTGCACGCGCGCATTCCCGTTGGAGATTATATAGAGGTCATATTGTCCACAAAGCGCCTCAAGAAGCTCCTGCGCGCCGGGGACGAAATAATGCCCCTCGCACAGGTGCCCAGCGTAGCTATCCTCCGCCGCCCCGGCGTCGAGGTCGAGCCCCAGCTCCTCAAAGAACACGCGGAAGCGGCCCACGCAGACCTCCTGCCGCGTAAGCCGGCCCTCCTCAAGCATTTCCCAATGGCGCAGGTTTATGAGGCTGAAAAGCGAAAGCACCTCCGTCGTGGGGTCTATGCCGCGCTCAAGCAGCGTTTTGCGCATGGAGGCGGCCTCCTGCCTGTCAAAGTCAAGCAGGGTATTATCAAGGTCAAAAAGCAGTATTGGCTTTCGTTCTGTCATTTTTATCTCTCCGGTATCTGTTTTGCGCAAGTCTTATTCTTCCCCGCCAAGCCTCTTGAGCGCCTCGGCGGCGTCCTCGAGATGCATACCGAGCGAGGCCTTGACAAGCACGTTGTCGCCGCGGCGGATAAGCCCCGGCAGGGCGGCGATAAGCTCCGCCTTCGTTTCAAAGTGGCGGGCGCGGCTGCCCATTGCGGCGGTCAGATATGCCGACATAGGGCCGTAGGCCGCGACGAAGTCCACCCCGTGCGCGAGGGCGTACTCCCCCAGCTCCTTATGCATGGCGGGCGAATCCTGCCCCATTTCGCGCATGTCGGACAGCACGCACACGTGCCGCCCCGGCAGGGCGATCAGGGAATCCACCGCACAGCGCATGGAGTCGGGATTGGCGTTATAGCAGTCGTCAATGAGCGTGATATACCCCGTGCTGTACACGACGCCGCGGCGGCCGACGGTATGGTAGGCGGCAACGCCCGCGGCGATCTCAGCATCCGTAAGCCCCATGACGAGGCCGACGGCCGCGCCCTCCAGCGCGGCATAGACCATATGCTGGCCGTAGGCCGGGATGCGCACGGCTATGCGGCGGCCGTCACACACTATGTCGCAGTAAGCGCCGCTCTCCCCGTCGAAGCGGATATTCTCCGCGCGCACGGCGCAGTCCGGCGAAAGGCCGAAGCTGACAATACGCTGCGGGCAGTGCAGGGCGCGAAGCTTCGCGTCGTCGCCGTTTATTATGACCGTTCCGTCCGCGGGCATGAAGCCAAGCATCTCGGTCTTGGCGCGGAAAACCCCGTCAAGGTCATGCAGGAACTCAAGATGCGCGTGGCCGATGCAGGTGAACACGGCGATGGTAGGCCGCGCCATGGCGGCAAGCACGCCCATCTCGCCGAAGCCGGAAATGCCCATCTCCACGACGGCGGCCTCATGCGCGCCCGTAAGGCGCGAGAGCGTCATCGGCACGCCTATCTGATTATTGAGATTTCCCTCGGTCTTGAGCGTATTGAAGCGCTGAGACATGACGGCGTATATCATTTCCTTCGCCGTCGTCTTGCCGACGCTACCGGTGATGCCCACAACGGGGATATCGAACCGGGCGCGGTAAGCGCGCGTGATGGCCTCCAGCGCGGGCTGGACGGCGTCCACAACGATGACGCCGCGCGCCTCCCCTTCCGGAACGCGCTCCGCCAGACACACGGCCGCGCCCTTATCCAGCGCCGCCGTGATATAATCGTGCCCGTCAACGCGCTCGCCCCTGTAGGCGACGAAAAGGTCGCCCGGACGGACAAGGCGGCTGTCTATAACGACCGCGCCAAGTGCGGCGTCAAGCGGCGCCGCGCCGCAGAGCCTGCCGCCGCAGGCGGACAGCGCGTCACTGACTGTAAAATTATCCATACCCACACCTCCGGGATGCACAGTACATGAGATTTTACCACATTATTTTCCCCGTGGAAAGACTATTTGCAAAAAAACAGGTGCACGACGGGAATTAATATGTTATAATAAAATTTAGTCTGATTAGTTTAGTTTGATTGATTTGACTGGAATGAGATTTTAGCAAAGGATACGATTGCATATGAGTTACGTAGTGGTGGATCTGGAATGGAATCAGGCGATGAGTTCCAAGTCCTCCGTTTTCAACAAGCTCCCCATACATCTGCGCGGGGAGATAATAGAGATAGGCGCGGTGAAGCTGGACGAGAACATGCGCCCGGCCGAGGAGCTGACCATCGATGTGAAGCCCGTTTACTTCAAGCGTATGCACTACAAGGTCAAGAAGATAACCGGCTTTGACAAGGAGAGGCTGGCGCACGGCATCGCCTTTGCCGACGCGCTGGCGGAGCTGCGCGAGTTCTGCGGCGACGACGTGACCTTCATCACCTGGGGCTGCGACGATCAGGGCATACTTGAGCAGAACATCATCATCCACGACCTCGATTGGGACTGGATATCCGGCTGGGTGAACCTTCAGCTCATCTACAACGTGCAGACCGGCGGCGACAAAAACCAGAAGTCGCTTGCAAGCGCGATGGAGCATTTTGAGATAGAGCAGACGCGCGTGGCGCACGACGCGCTGGGCGACGCTTACAACACGGCCCTTGTGTGCACGAAGCTGGACATGGAAGAGGGCCTGCGCCTTTATCCGGAGGCGGGGCGGATACTCGCCGCGCGTATGCCCAACTACAAGCCGCCCGTGGACCGCAGCGGCGAGGAGCCGATCGCACACGAGAGCTTTGAGGGCTTTGAAAGCAAGGCGGCCGCTTTCGGCGACGCGCGCCTGACGGAGCTTGCCTGCCCCGTATGCGGCGGGCAGACAGCCGGCGTCAGATGGGTCAATCAGGGCGACCAGCGCTATATGAACGTATACACCTGCGATACTGACGGGGCCTTCCTCGTGCGGGCAAAGTTCCGCAAGAACAGCGAGGACAAGAGCTGGACGGCAAACAAGCTCATCTACAAGGCGACCACAGAAATGCAGGACTTTTACAAGGCGAAGTCCACACAGGCCCGCCGCCGCGGCCGCGGCCACGGCGCGCGCAGGAACCGGCCCGCAAAGTAAAATTCTGGCTGGATGCAGATTTCCATTGTTTTTCAGAGGCCCGCAAGAAATTTTGTGAAATGTCCACGAAATTTCTTGTGGGCTTTTGTCGCAAATGTATACACATCAGGGAAAAGTGCATTTGAGTATTGACAAGCGGCGGGCGCGGTGCTACAGTGCAGCCATCATGACGAAGGGAGACGCAGACATGACTGCACGCTTTGAAAACAGCTTCAACATGACCGGCTCATGCACCCGCTGCAATGAGTCTTGCTGCGCGTCCTCTTCCTGCGCCGGCAATGCCGCGGCGATGAATACGGCCCTCCTGCTTACTATGGACACTGTTATTGCAGTGTCCATTTTTGCTGTTCTTTTCGCCATTATCGGCATTATAGGCATAGTTATAATATCCGCCGCAATAATACTTTGCGTCGTTATTATACGCATACGCCTTTCCCAGTCAATACGGCTGAACACGGCCCCGGCGCCGCTGATTTCATACACGTGAGATAAACGCGTATACTTCAAATCGGCTCCGACCTGTTTGGTCGGGGCCGATTTTTTGTATAAATAGACTTTTCAAGGAGAAACAAAATGAAAAAATTCGTATCGCTTTTCATGGTCATGGCCATGTGCGTGTGCATGATGGCAGGCTGCGGCAGCGCAAGCGCCCCCGCAGCAGAGGCGACCCCCGCCGCCGAGAGCACAACTGACGGCAGCGCGGCATTCAAGTTCGGCGGGGTCGGCCCGCTCACCGGCGCCGCCGCTATCTACGGACAGGCCGTCAAAAACGGCGAGCAGATCGCCGTGGACGAGATCAACGCCGCGGGCGGCATCAACGGCTACCCAGTGGAGTTGAAGTTTGAGGACGACGTCGCCGATGGTGAGACCGCCGTGAACGCGTACAACAACCTGCTCGACTGGGGAATGCAGGTTCTCGCAGGCCCCGTCACCACAGGCTCCTCCATCTCCGTCGCGGCGAAGGCCTATGAGGATCACGTATTCATGCTGACGCCGTCCGCCTCCTCCCCCGACGTGACTGATGGGAAGGACAACGTGTTCCAGCTCTGCTTCACCGACCCCAACCAGGGCAGCGGCTCTGCGACCTATATGGCGGCCAACATGCCTGAAAGCAAGATCGCCGTCATCTACAAGAATGACGACGCGTACTCCCAGGGCATCCACGACACCTTTGTTTCCGAGGCCGCCGCGCTCGGTCTTGAGATCGTTTACGAGGGCACCTTCAACGCAAGCAACGAGTCAGACTTCTCCGTGCAGCTCACCGGTGCGCAGACTGCCGGGGCCGACCTCGTGTTCCTGCCCATCTACTACCAGCCCGCTTCCATCATCCTCACGCAGGCAAACGCAATGGGCTACGCCCCCACGTTCTTCGGCGTTGACGGCATGGACGGCATCCTCGCGCTGGACAACTTCGACCTTGGTCTTGCAGAGGGCGTCATGGTGCTGACCCCGTTCTCCGCGGATGCGGAGGATGAGCTGACGCAGAGCTTCGTTGCGGAGTACACCGCGCGCTGCGGCGAGACGCCCAACCAGTTTGCCGCCGACGCATACGACGTTATCTACGCGCTCAAGGCCGCGCTTGAAAGCGCAGGCTGCACGCCCGACATGTCCGCCGAGGAGCTGTGCGACGCGCTGACCGGCGTATTCCCCACCATCAGCTTTGACGGCCTGACCGGCACCGGCATGACGTGGAACGCCAACGGCGAGGTCAGCAAGCTGCCCGCGGCCGTCGTCATCAAGGGCGGCGTGTACGTCTCCGCAAACGCCGCCGCGGCAGAGGGCGAGGATGCAGCGGCTGAGGAAGCGAGCGCCGAGGGCGAGGCTTCCGATGAGGCCGAAGCGCCCGCCGAGGGCGCGGAGGGCTGACGCATCCGCAAAAAGCACGGGTCTGCCGGGAGGCCGCAGGGCCTTCCGGCAGACAGTCCGCGGTCTTTGCACAGGCGGTAAATAACTGCGGCAAACGGCTTTCGGTTTTGCCGTATGTGCAAGGGCCGCAGCATTATAGAGAGAGGACAAAGCACATGGAATTTCTTTCGTATCTGGTTAGCGGGATATCGCTTGGCAGCGTGTACGCCATTATCGCGCTGGGCTACACGATGGTGTACGGCATCGCAAAGATGCTGAACTTTGCCCACGGCGACATCATCATGGTGGGCGGCTATATCTCCCTTATGGCGATGAGCTCGTTCGGTCTGCCGTCATGGCTGGCGGTGCTGCTGGCGATGCTGGTGTGCACGGTGCTGGGCATTCTTATAGAGGGGCTTGCATACAAGCCGCTGCGTTCCGCCCCGTCGCTGGCCGTGCTTATCACGGCGATCGGCGTGAGCTACTTTTTGCAGAACTCCGCGCTTTTGATCTGGGGCGCAAGCCCGAAGGCCTACACTCCCGTCGTGACAGGCTCGTTCAAGCTCTTCGGCGGACAGCTCACGGTGTCCTACGTGTCACTTCTGACAGTGGCGGCGTGCGTTGTCATCATGCTGGCGCTGACGGCATTCACGGCCAAGAGCAAGATGGGCAAGGCCATGCGCGCCTGCTCGGAGGATAAGAGTGCCGCCCAGCTTATGGGCATCAACGTCAACCGCACGATCTCCCTGACCTTCGCTATCGGCTCTGCGCTGGCGGCGGTGGCGGGCGTGCTGCTGTGCTCCTCCTACACGTCGCTGATGCCGACGACGGGCTCCATGCCGGGCATAAAGGCCTTCACGGCCGCGGTTTTCGGCGGGATAGGCTCCATCCCCGGCGCATTCCTCGGCGGGATACTGCTGGGCATAATCGAGTCGATGGCAAAGGCGTATATCTCCACACAGCTTGCAAACTCCATAGTATTCGCCGTGCTCATCGTGACGCTGCTGGTGCGCCCGGCGGGGCTTCTGGGCAAATACGTGCCGGAGAAGGTCTGAGGTGACGAACATGAAAAAGCTGAAAAAATCCACAAAGGTCGATTTTGCGACATATCTGGGCGTCGCACTGGCCTTTATTGTGCTGACAGTCCTTAAAAACAACGGTATGCTGACCCGTTCGCTGACGGGGCAGCTGGTGCCGATATGCTGCTACATCGTGATGGCCGTGTCGCTGAACCTGACGGTCGGCATTCTGGGCGAGCTGAGCCTTGGACACGCGGGCTTTATGAGCATCGGCGCTTTTTCCGGCGTTATAACGGCAATGAGCCTGCAAAGCGCCGTTCCCTCCGCTGCGGTGCGGCTGGTGCTGGCGCTCGTCGTGGGCGCGGTATTCGCCGCCATGGCCGGGTTTATTGTGGGCATGCCGGTGCTGCGGCTGCGCGGCGACTATCTGGCGATAGTGACGCTGGCCGCGGGCGAGATCATCAAGGAGCTTATAAACTGCCTTATCGTCGGCCGCGACGAGAACGGCCTGCACATCATCTTCAACGCCTCCGGCGCGAAGAGCGTGAACGACCTCGGCCTTTCCGAAACGGGCAAGGTGATAATCAAGGGCGCGCAGGGCGCGACGGGCACGCAGACCATCGCAAGCTTCACGGCGGGCTTCATCCTCATCATGCTGACGCTCGTCATCGTGCTCAACCTCATCCACAGCCGCTCCGGGCGCGCCATCATGGCGCTGCGCGACAACCGCATTGCCGCGGAGTCCGTCGGTATAAACATCACGAAGTACAAGCTCATGGCCTTCGTCACGTCGGCGGCGCTGGCGGGCGCGGCAGGGGCGCTGTACGGGCTGAATTTTTCAAACCTCACCTCGACGAAATTTGACTTCAACACATCCATCCTCGTGCTGGTGTTCGTGGTGCTGGGCGGTCTGGGCAACATCTGGGGCTCCATCGTGTCTGCGGCGGTGCTGACGATACTGCCGGAGGCGCTGCGCGGCTTCGACGATTACAGGATGCTGGTGTACGCGGTGGTGCTGATCCTTGTGATGCTGGCAACGAACGACCCGCGCGTAAAGGCGCTGCTGAGCCGCATCGTGCCGCGCAGGGAGAAGGGAGAAAAGGCAAATGGCTAAAGTATATTCAAAAAACGAAAGTCCGCTGGTCCCGCTGCCGACAAACGCGTTCATCCCGCAGCGCGACCTTGACAAAAGCCCCGTGCTGGAGGCAAAACACCTCGGCATAGACTTCGGCGGCCTGACCGCCGTGGACGACTTCAACCTCACCATCGGCAGGACGGAGATTGCCGGGCTCATCGGCCCGAACGGCGCAGGCAAGACGACGGTGTTCAACCTGCTGACGAAGGTATACCAGCCCACGCGCGGCACGGTGCTGGTGGACGGGATGGACACACACGGCATGACCACCGCACAGGTGAACCGCCTCGGCGTGGCGCGCACGTTCCAGAACATCCGCCTTTTCGACAATCTGAGCGTTGAGGACAACGTGAAGCTCGGAATGCACAACGGGATAAAATACGGCATGATGAGCGGCATTCTGCGTCTGCCGTCCTACTGGCGGCAGGAGCGCGTGGCGCATGAGCGCGCGATGGAGCTTCTGAGCATATTCGACATGGAGGGCATGGCGGACGCGAAGGCAGGTTCCCTCCCCTACGGCGCACAGCGCCGTCTGGAGATAGTGCGCGCGCTGGGCACAAACCCGAGTCTGCTGCTGCTGGACGAGCCGGCGGCGGGCATGAACCCGTCCGAAACGCAGGAGCTTATGGAGAACATCATAAAGATCCGCGACATGTTCCAGATAGCGATAATGCTTATCGAGCACGACATGAACCTCGTCATGAACATCTGCGAGGGCATCTGCGTGCTGAACTTCGGCAAGGTCATCGCAAAGGGCACACCGGCAGATATTCAGGCAAACCCGCTGGTCATCGAAGCGTACCTCGGCAAGAAGAAGGAGGCGTGAGCCATGGCGCAGATACTCAAGGCAACTAATTTAAATGTATATTACGGCGCGATACACGCGATAAAGGATGTCTCCTTTGAGGTGAACGAAGGGGAGATCGTCACGCTTATCGGCGCGAACGGCGCAGGAAAATCCACAACTCTGCAAACCGTGTCCGGGCTTCTGCATTCGCGCACGGGCAGCATAGAATTCTGCGGGGAGAACATCAGCCACCTGCCCTCATACAAGATAGTTGAGAAGGGTTTGGCGCAGGTGCCGGAGGGAAGGCGCATCTTCTTACAAATGAGCGTACAGGAAAATCTGGAGATGGGCGCGTACACGCAGAGCGCGGCGTGGGCGGACGAGGAGCTGGAGCGCGTATACGCGCAGTTCCCGCGTCTGAGCGAGCGGCGCAAACAGACGGCCGGAACGCTGTCCGGCGGCGAACAGCAGATGCTGGCGATAGGCCGCGCGCTGATGAGCCGCCCGAAGCTGCTGATGCTGGACGAGCCGTCGATGGGTCTTGCCCCGATTCTTGTTGAGCAGATATTCGACATCATCCGCGAGCTGCACAAGGCGGGCACGACCATCCTGCTCGTCGAGCAGAACGCGCAGATGGCACTGTCCGTCGCGGACAGGGCATACGTGCTGGAGACCGGCAGAATAAGCCTGAGCGGGACCGGCGCAGAGCTTGCCGCAAGCGATGCGGTGCGCAAGGCCTACCTCGGCGGATAAACGGGATATCCGCGCCGTTGTTCGGGCGCGGCGATATGGCGATATATAATACCCATGCGGAGAATACTCTCCGTATGGGTATTATATTATGTAAACTATATTATGTTTAACTGTCTTGGTATATGGCGGCCATGCTTTGGATCCGGCGCTTTAATTCTTCGCGGACGTGGGCAGGCGATAAGCACTCGCACTTATCCCCGAGGCTGAGAAGCATATCGTAGTAATAATCCCGCTCAATGAAGGGATAGTTCACAAGATAATATTCCTCCCCGTCTGGCGTAACGCGGTCATAGGTACAGAATTCAAGCACCCTGTCCAGCACGGATCTGTGGATGCGGAGCTTTATATCCGTTTGCAGCGTTTCCAGGACCGGCGCAAAATCCAAAATGGGCTTTTCATAGTCGCGTGGTTCAAATGCCTCTTGCAGCAGTTGCAGGTCCGCCATTCTGGACAGGCGAAACAGGCGGTAATCCTCTCTGCTGCGGCAATACCCCTGGAAGTACCAGTGACTGCTTTTCAGCACGAGCTGATACGGCTCTGCGACCCTTTCGGTTTTATTGCCGTGGCCGTCTATATATGTAAAGGAAATCAGCCTGTTCTCCTGCAACGCGGTTTTCACGGTCTCCAAAGACCGTTTTATGTTCCCGTTCCCCATCCAAGGCTCCAGGTCGATGCATATCTGATTCGCCTTCAGCTCAATATCTCTTGCTTTATCCGCGGGAATGATGCTTTTGACCTTTGCAAGCGCGTGCACGAAATCTTCTCCCCGCAGTATTCCGGAAAGGTTGGTCAGCCCCATCAACAGCGCCGAAAGCTCATCCGTAGAAAAAACCTTTTTATCCACCTTGTACTCCGGCATTATCTCAAACCCGCCGCCCACGCCGGGCCTTGAGCAGACAGGAATACCGGCCATGCTGATGGCGTCTATATCGCGGTATATCGTGCGGGGCGAGACCTCAAACATATCGGCAAATTCCTGCGCGCCGACGCGCCTTTTTTCGAGAAGTATCATAATGATGCTGACAAGTCTGTCCGCCTTCATCTGTAAGCCGCCTTTCACGCGTTTTCTCGTATCATATAATTGCTGACATAATGTTGTCAAGGTTTATGTGCTAGAATAATGCCCATCTACGTGAATGGAGGAATACTTATGTTTACTGTCTATGTCTATGCTCTTGACACCATGGCGGATTGGGAGATCGGGTATGTCACCGCGGAATTGAATTCCGGGCGCTTTTTCAAAAAGGACGCGCCGGGTGTAACGGTGAAAACCGCCGGCATCTCAAGGTCGCCTGTAAAAACTATGGGCGGGCTGACTATCATTCCGGACTGCGTTGTTGACGACATCGCCGTCAGCGAGAAGAGCGTCCTGCTTCTGCCGGGCGGGAACACGTGGGATGACCCGAAGCACAGCTCTGTCGTGCGGAAAGCGGCAGAACTGCTTTCCGCCGGGGGCACCGCCTGCGCCATCTGCGGGGCGACTGTTGCATTGGCGCACGCCGGGCTTCTGGATGACCGCCCCCACACGAGCAACGGGGCCGGGTTCCTCGATATGTTCTGCCCCGGCTACAAGGGGCAAAGCCTCTATGTCGATAAGCCCTCAGTCGCAGACGGGAATCTGATCACCGCAGGCGGCACAGGGGCATTACTATGGGCAAAGCAGATAATTGAACATCTGGGCGTTTTCAGGCCCGACACAATTGAGGCGTGGTACGCGTATTACAGCACCGGCGAGGCGCGGCACTTCTTCACACTTATGCAGACGCTGCCCTCGGCGGATAAGTAAAACATCTAATCTGGCTCTATTGCCGTTATATAGCTTCGTGCATTGATCTCATTTCAAGACATAAAATACCCTGCGGAGAGCATTCTCCGCAGGGTATTTAGACTGTCGAAAAAGTGGCAAAG
>ENA-OUQF01001078-OUQF01001078.1-human-gut-metagenome-genome-assembly--contig:-NODE-1078-length-17594-cov-33.203603_pt1 | contig 17594 bp, 13 predicted proteins | sample MGYA00237947_ERZ548826 | MGnify/ENA primary metagenome ERZ548826 (study PRJEB26490, sample SAMN05194701) | human gut metagenome | biome: terrestrial biome; feature: human-associated habitat... | reverse complement strand
GAGCCAAAAATCCAGGCTGGGGCTTCTTGCCAAATTGTGCGGTGTTGCCATAGGAAATGCATATGATTAAAAACAAACGCGAGCTGCGCGCCTATTTGCGGGTGGACCGCATGATGAACCGAAACGCTTTTTCCTGGGGCTGGAAGGAGCACCTGAAAAACCGCATCGTCCGGGACTATGTGATGGATTTCCTGGTCCACCTGCGCAAGTACGAATATTATATGAATCAGCGGGGCCCCATTGCCCGGCTCCTGGAGCTGCACCACCATCGGGTGTACCGGGAGCTGGGGGTCAAGCTGGGCTTCTCCATCCCGCCCAATGTGTTCGGCTGCGGCCTGGTGCTGCCGCATTACGGCACGGTGGTGATCGGCGGGGAGAATACCCTGGCGAGCCCTTCCGCTCCAAGGTGGAGCGCTGCAAGGCGCTGCTTCGGGACGAGGGGATACTCTAGGAAGACGGAAGCATCAATTTTTTAGGAGGGATTTTCCATGAAAAAAGTGTTTGCCCTTGCCCTGGCGGCCGCACTGCTGCTCGGCTGCTGCGCCGGCGTCCATGCCGACCCGGACCACCTGGTTAAGGTGCTGATGACCACCCCCGGCGCGACGGTGACCTCCGACTGGACCTGCAAGCCGGACATGGAGGCGCTGGACGACGCCGTGGAGGCCAGCGACGGCATCATCCCCGAGGATGTGAAATTTGCCGCCGGCCGGCTGACCGTGATGGAAGCGGGCACCGTGGACTGCGACGAAGAGGTGTACGACGTGAGCTTCAAGATCTGGTCAACGGTGAATCGCGCCATCGGCCTGTTCTTCTGCGCCGAGGAGGACGACACCTGGGAGCTGATCTCCTGCAACCTGGGCGACGTGATCGAGGGCCGCTTCCAGTCCCCCGGCACCTACGTGATCGCCGTCGGCTGGTAACATACCTGCGCATAAGAGAAAAGCCCTGCCGGGAAATTGCTTCCGGCGGGGCTTTTTGCCGCGGGCGGAGAAAACGATATTGGGTGCTTCCCTTTTTCAGAAAAGTATGGTAGAATCGTCCCGAGGACAGTGGGGCGCGGACGGGCCGCCGACGGCGCAGGTCCGTGCCTTCAAAGAAAGAGAGAGGTGTACATATGATTGGTTCCGCATTGAAAAAATTTGCCCAGCAGAACGGTCTGACGATGGACAAGGGCGTGGCCTACGGCAGCCTGAGCGGCATTGCCGTGACCCTGAGCGAGGGCAGCGGCTGGAAGCAGATCGTCTTTTCCACCCGGTTTGCCGACCCTGCCCGGCGCACCGCCGTTTCGGACGCCCTGGCCGCCCGCGACCTGAAAAAGGAGTTCTGGGTGACAAAGTACGATGTCAACTCCAAGCGCATCCAGGTCATGTTCCAGGACAAGCGGGGCGTTATGGATCGGATGCAGGTTTTCCTGAACTGGTTCCTGCCCCTGCTGCGCGCCAACGGGGCCAGCGGCGCGGAGTACTGCGCCCAGTGCGGCCAGCTCATCACCGGCGGCAAGTGGGTCCTGCTCAACGGCAACGCCTACCATTTCCATCCCCAGTGCGCCGAGCGGGTGCGCCAGGACATGGAGACCGAGAAGCAGCGCCGCCGGGAGGAGGACACCGGCAATTATTTCACCGGCCTTTTGGGTGCGCTGGTGGGCGCGATCCTGGGCGCGGTGGTGTGGGCCATCGTGCTGCAAATGGGCTATGTGGCTGCCCTGGTGGGCCTGCTCATCGGCTTCCTGGCGGAAAAGGGCTACAACCTGTGTAAGGGCAAGCAGGGCAAGGGTAAGATCGTGATTCTGATCGTCGCCGTCATTGTGGGTGTGGTGCTGGGCACCTTCTTCTCCGAGTGGTACGGCGTGGCCAAGCTCATCAGCTCCGGCGAGCTGCCCGGCTGGGAGATCAGCGACATCCCCGGCCTGATCCTGCTGGTGCTGGAGCGGGACGCGGACGCCCGCCGCGCGTTCATCGGGAGCATCGGCACCGGCCTGCTCTTCGCCGCCCTGGGCGTATTCGCCCTGCTGCGCCAGACCGGCAAGGACCTGGCAGGCGACAGCTACGTGGAATTGCGGTAGGCATGCGGGCCTGCCGAGGAGCAGACTTTTCAGAAAAATCCAATAATTTAGCGGTAGAAACCCCGGACATTTCGTGGTTTCTACCGCTATTTCTTTTCTTTGGAAGCGGAAAGCTTTTACAGATCATCATCCGCAGCGGTCCCGTTATTCCCACCCGAAGCCCTGAAAGACGGGGCGGCCGGTGTAGCGGTGGGCTGCCTGTTCGCCCCGCAGGACGGCCAGGACGCTTTCGGCCATGGCCTCCTGCTCGCATTCGCCGGGGTAGACGGTGACGGGGGCAATCCAGCCGCAGCGCTGCTCCACGCCTGCCACAATGTCCCGGAACCGCACCAGGCCGCCGGTGAGCAGGATGCCGTCCACCCGGCCCTCCAGCACCGCCGCCATGGCGCCGATGGATTTGCACAGCTGATAGATCATGGTGTTCCACAGCGTCACCGCCTTCGGGTCACCCTGCTCCACCAGGACGTGGACGGTGTCCGAATTGGAGGTGCCGAAATGGCTGACAAAGCCGCCGGAGCGGGAGAGCATGGTCTTGACCTCCCCGGTGGTGTGGCCGCTTTCCAGATAGGTCAGCACCTCCATCACCGGGATGGAACCCAGCCGGGTGGGGGTAAAGGGACCGTCGCCCCCGGCTCCCTCGGTGCTGTCGATCATTTTCCCGCGGGCATGGGCGGTGACGGTGATGCCGCCGTCAATGTGGCTGACAATGAAATTGCAGTCCTCATACCGCTTTCCCATGGCCCGGGCGTGGATGGCGGCGATGCCCTTCTGATTCAGCACATGGGTCTGCGCCCGGCGGTACAGTCCCGCAATGCCCGTGGGGCGGGCATAGTCGCACAGCTCGTCCACATTGGTGGGGTTGACGGTGTACATCCTGCCGCCATACTCCCGGCACAGCTCATAGGCCAGCATCACTCCCAGCTTTGCCGGGTGGTCGCTGCCGCCCACGCCCGCCGCCGTGTCAGCAACCAAAGATGCGTCGATCTCCATCACACCCGCCGCCTGGGGCCAGGCGCTACCGCCCCGGCCTACAAAGGCGTCCATATCCGCCATGCGCAGGCTGTGCTCTGCCATGAACCGCTCCACCACCGCCCGGCGCAGGGGCATCTGGTCGTTGACGGTGGGGTAGGCCAGCAGCTCCGGGGCATCGTGGAAAATGCTCTCGGTATACACATTGCGCTCATTTTCAAAATAGCTCACCTTGGTGGAGGTGGAGCCGGGGTTGATCACCAGCATTTTATAAACCGTTTCCATGGGAATTCTCCTTTTTTCTCCATCCGATTACGGATAGTATACAATATTCTCCCTTTAATTTCAAGCAGATACCATATCACCCCGGACGGGAAAAGTCCGGGGTGATATGGTATCTGAGAGGATTATTTGTGGTACAGGATGCGAATGGAGTTCAGCAGGCACAGCATGGATACGCCGGTGTCAGCGAACACGGCGATCCACATATTGGCGTAGCCCAGCAGGCCCAGAGCCATGACGACGATCTTGACCGCCAGGGCGAAGTATACGTTCTGCCAGCTGATGCGGCGGGTGCGCCGGGCGATCTGGATGGCCTGGGGAATGGCGGACATGTCGGAGTTCATGAACACCACGTCCGCCGCCTCAATGGCGGCATCCGCGCCGGTGCCCATGGCCGCGCCCACATCCGCGCCGGCCAGCACGGGGGCGTCGTTGATGCCGTCGCCCACGAACATGACGCTGCCCTGCTGGGCGCGTACCTTTTTCAGCTCGCTGAGCTTGTTTTCCGGCAGCAGGCGGGCGCGCACCTCGTCAATGCCCGTCTCCTGGGCCACATGCTTGGCACTGTCCTCGGCGTCGCCGGTGAGCATGACGGTGTGCAGGCCCATGTCCTTCAGTTTTCCGATGGCGGGCACAGCGTCGCCCTTCAGCGTATCGGCAATCACGATCTGGCCCAGCAGCTTCCCATCCTTTGCCAGCAGCACCTGAGTGCCGAAGGCTGCGCCCCGGAACTTGTCCAGGCTGACGCCGTTGCGGGTCATCAGCTTCTGGTTGCCGCACAGCACCCGGTGGCCGTCCAGCCCCGCCTGGATGCCCTCACCGGCCAGCTCCGTCAGATGGGTGGGCTTGGGGATCTCCAGTCCCGCCTCCTTGGCGGCGGTGACGATGCTCACAGCGATGGGGTGGGTGGAGAACTGCTCACACCCGGCAGCCAGGGTCAGCAGCGTGGCCTCCGGGGTGCCGCTCTCGGCGGGGATGGCCTGCTGCACCTGGAAATTGCCCTTGGTGATGGTGCCGGTCTTATCCATGACCACGGCCTTGACCTGAGCCAGAGCCTCAATGGCTACGCCGCCCTTAAAGAGGATGCCCTTTTTGGAGGCCGCGCCAATGCCGGAGAAGAATGCCAGGGGCACGCTGAGCACCAGCGCGCAGGGACAGGAGATGACCAGGAAGGTCAGCGCGGTAAATACCGACGCGGTGCCCGCCTCGCCGTAGAGAACGGAGTCCATACCGGCGTACTTCACGCCGTCTACAAAGAAGTGCCAGCCGGGGATGATGAAGGGCAGCACCACGGCCACCACCAGCGCCGCAATGACCACGGCGGGGGTGTATACACGGGCAAAGCGGGTGATGAATTTGTCGATGGCGGGCTTGCTGGCCGCCGCGTTTTCCACGGAGTTCAGAATGCGGGTGACCATGGATTCCTCCAGGGGCTTCTCCACCCGCATTTTCAGCTGGCCGGAGGTGTTGACGCAGCCGGAGATCACCTGGCTGCCGGTGCCCACCTTGACGGGGACAGGCTCGCCGGTGACGGCGGAGGTATCGATCCGGCTCTCGCCCTCAATGATCACGCCGTCCAGGGGGATTCGGTCGCCGGGGCGCACCACCAGGATATCGCCCACATGGGCATCCTCGGCGGGAATGACCTTTACGTCGCTGCCGTCCACCAGATTCACGGTCTCGGGCCGCAGGTCAACGGCGGTCATGATCTGGCTGCGGCTCCTTGCCACGGCCCGGTCCTCAAAGTACTCGCCAATGCGGTAGAACAGCATGACGCCCACGGCCTCGGGGCAGTCGCCGATGGCGAAAGCACCCAGGGTGGCAATGGACATCAGGAAGTTTTCGTCAAACACCTGGCCCTTGGCAACGTTCTTCAGGGCGTTCCAGACCACCTCGCCGCCCAGAATCAGGTAGGCAGGCACCAGCGCGATCAGCTGGACCGGCAGGGGGGCGTCCTTCAGGTGCAGCACCTCGCCCACAACAAAAAGCACGGCGCCGATGATGATGCCGGTCAGTTCCTTCTTGGGATCGTCGCCGTCCTCATCCTTTTTCTTTTCGTCCTTGGCAACAATGGTGATGCCGTCCTCCATGGCGTCGATGGCCTGCTTCACGGCGGGGATCAGGGCATCGGGGTTCTTGGCGGTCAGGCGCATCTGCTTTGTGGCGAAGGTGATGGTGCACTCGTCCACCCCCTCCAGGGTGTTCAGCCGCTTTTCGATTTTCGCGGCGCAGTTGGCACAGTCCAGACCCTCGATCATGTAAATTCTGGTCTGCGCGCTGGGATCGACGGCCTTTGCCTTGTGGTGATGGTGCTCATGACCGCAACCGCAGCCGCATTCCTCGTCATCGTCGTCATGATGGTGGTGATGATGCTCATGGCCACAGCCGCATTCCTCGTCATCATCGTCATGGTGATGGTGGTGATGCTCATGGCCACAGCCGCATTCCTCGTCATCATCGTCATGATGGTGGTGATGGTGATCATGACCGCAGCCGCATTCCGCTTCATCCTCGTCATGATGATGGTGCTCCTGCTTGCAGCAGCCTTCGTCCTCGTGATTGTGCAGATGCTTCTCGTCGGACATATAAATCCTTCCTTTCATCGGTTCGGAAATTCTATTTGACAATGCTTGCTTTTTAACATACAATATATCCGCTACCGAACACTTTGTTCTGTAATCATTATAGAAAAATCCCGCCGAAAAACAAGAATCAATTTTCGGCGGATGTACAATACAGAACAAAAACCGATTTTTGTACAGGAGAATTTTATGGACAGACGTCAGCAAAAGACCCGCACCGCCATTTACCGGGCCTTTACCACCCTGCTGGACCGGCAGAATTTCCATTCCATCACCGTGCAGGACATCATCGACGAGGCAAACATCGGCCGCAGCACCTTTTACGCCCATTTTGAGACGAAGGAGGAGCTGCTCAAATCCCTGTGCCGGGAGCTGTTCGACCACATCATCGGCACCGCCATGGACAAGCAGAATACTCACGGCCTGTATACCTGCACCAACGCCCCCCATTCGGTGATCTGCCACATTTTGCAGCACTTGCAGGAGAACGACAACAATATTCTCACGCTCCTGTCCTGCGAAAGCGGCCCGATCTTCATGAGCTATTTCAAATCCGGCATGGAGGAGCTGGTCCGCGCCCAGCTGCTGGGGGATACCACCTGCGCCGATGTGCCCAGGGAATTCTTGGTCAACCACATCGCGGGCAGCTTTGTGGAGATGGTGCAGTGGTGGCTGGACGGCGGCCGCAAGGAGACGCCCCAGACGCTGGACGGGTATTTCCGCACCGTGACCGAGCCGCTGCTGTCCGGCGGAAAGGGCTGAGCATGGGAAGTGTACTGATCCTCAGCGATTTCGTGGGCAGCGCCGATGTGGCCATGGCCGTCTCCCGGGCCGTGCTTACCCGCATGGGGCACCGGGCGCTGTGCCTGCCCACGGCGCTGATCTCCAATATCTGGAGCCAGGGCGAGCCTGCCCAGCTGGATACCACCGATTATCTGCGCGCCGCGCTGGACACCTGGGAGCGCCGGGGCCTGCGCCCGGAGGGGGTGCTCATCAGCTATCTGGCCGGCCAGGCCCAGGCGGCGTTCGTCGCTGAAAAGTGCGGGTCCTGGCGGGAGCAGGGGGTAAAGATCTTCCTGGACCCCGTCTTTGCGGACAACGGGCATCTGTACCGGGGCATCGGCCCGGAGCGGCTGGCGCTGCTGCGCGGCCTGCTGCCGCTGGTGGACTACGTGCTCCCCAACGCCACCGAGGCCCGCTTTCTCACCGGTCTTTCGGAGCCGGAGCAGGCGGCCCGGGCGCTGCACCGGATGGGCGCTGGGGCGGCGCTGGTCACCGGCGTGCCCCAGCGCGGGGGCAGCGCCGTGGTGCTCTGCGGGGCGGCGGGGACGCGGCTTTTCCCCTATACCCCCGTCCCCGGCGATTTCCCCGGCGCGGGAGATGTGTTCACCGCCCTGTTCACCGGCGGCATCCTGCGGGGCGATACGGAGGAGGAAAGCGTCAGCAGCGCCGTTTCCACCGTAAAAACCTGGATCGTCCGCGCCCAGTCCGACCCCACCCCCCACACCGGCCTGCCGGTGGAGCTGCTTTTTTGAGGGACCTCTGAATAAATCTCAGGCAACACCGCGCAATTGTGTCTGCGAGCCGCAGCCGTCTTTTTGCCCCACTTCTTCAGTTTGAATTGAGCCAAAAATCCAGGCTGGGGCTTCTTGCCAAATTGTGCGGTGTTGCCCTCAAAAAACACGGGCGAATTCGCGTTTCGCTGCGAATTCGCCCGTGTTCCATAATAAGACGTTTGGTTCAGCTTATTCGGCGCCCTCCAGCTGAAGCTCCTGGTCAGACAGGACTCTGGGGGGCTTTTTGCTGAAAATGTCGTAGATGCAGGGGACCACAAGCAGGGTCATCAGCGTGGCGTAGATCAGGCCGCCGATGCACACCACGGCCATGGGCTGCATCATGGCGCTGCCGGCGTTTTTGCTCAGAGCCATGTCGATCAGGCCCAAAATGGTGGTGACGGAGGTCATCAGAATGGGGCGGATGCGGGTGCGTCCGGCCTCCAGGATGGCTTCCCGGCGCTCCATTCCATCGGCACGGAGCTGGTTGATGTAGTCCACCAGCACGATGCCGTTGTTCACGATGATGCCGGTGAGCATCACAAAGCCGATCAGGGAGATCACGCTGACCTCCATCCGGCAGATCAGCAGCGCCATAAAGCCGCCGGTGAAGGCCAGGGGAATGGTGAACATGACGATGAACGGAGATTTCGGGCTCTGGAACTGGGCCACCATCACCAGATACACCAGCAGGATGCCCAGCGCCAGCATGAGCAGCAGCTGCTCCACGGCGTCCATGATGCTTTCGTTCTCGCCGGTAAAGGCATAGCTGATGCCCTCGCCCAAATCGAGAGTCCCCACGATCCGGGAGGCGTCGGCGGTGACCAGGGTCACGTTGTAGCCGCTGCTGATCTGGGCGGTGACGGTGAGGGAGCGGCGCTGGTTCTTCCGGCTGATGGAGGTCAGGCTGGTGGTTTCCTCCACTGTGGCCACGTCGGACAGCTTTACCGTGCGGGCCTCACCGTTCATATCCGTGGCCTCCAGCGTATAGGCCTTCAGCTGCTCCACGTCCAGCCGGGCCTCCTCCGGGCGCTCCACCACGATATCCGTGCTGGTGCCGCTGAGGGTCAGGGTGCTGGCCTGCTGGGTGTTGGACAGCGCCGCCGCCACCTGGGCGTAAACCTGGGCGATGGTCAGCCCCTGGGACATGGCCATGTCCCGGTCGATCTGGATGTGCAGCGCCGGGGCGGCGTCCTCCAGCCCATCGGAGACGGACGCCACGCCCTCCACACCCCGCAGGGCCTCTGCCGCGGTGCGGGCGGCAGCCTGCAGGGCGTCCATATCCTGGCCGTAAAGCTCCAGGGAAATGCCGCTGCCGGTGAGCATGCTCATGTCCATCATGGCGGAGGAACTGGTGATCTCGCAGTTCAGGTCGGCGCATTCGTCAATGATCCGCTGGCCCATCTGCGCGCCGGAGGCGGTGTCGTCCGCCAGGGTGATGTATACGGTGACATCATGGCTTCCGCCGCTGCCGCCCATGCCCAGCAGCGAGGCGGTGCCGGTGGACATCATGGCGCCCGCCGTTTCAATGCCGTCCATGGCGTTGATCCGGGTCAGCACCTGGTCGGACAGGGCGGCCGCCTCCTCCATGGTGCTGTCCTCCGGCATGGCGATGGTCAGCGTCAGGCTGGGCATATCCATCTCCGGCATGAAGGTGAAGCCCCGGGCCAGAGCCAGATAACCGGTGGCGGCCAGCGCGGCCACGGCGATCAGCAGGACCAGCGCCTTGTGATCCAGGGCAAAGCCGGCGATCTTTTCGTAGCCCCGCAGCAGCCCGGCGGAGACGCGGCCCTTCTTTTCCTTCTTCTGCCTGCGCATCATGCCGGAGGCCATGGCGGGCACCAGGGTCAGCGAGACGATGAGGGAGGCCAGCAGGGAATAGGACATGGTCAGCGCCAGATCCGTAAACAGCTGCCGGGTGATGCCCTCGATGAATACGATGGGCAGGAACACGCACACCGTGGTCAGGGTGGAGGAGGTGACGGCCCCGGCCACCTGGGCCGCGCCGGCCACTGCCGCCTTGGCGGCGCTGACACCCTTGGCCCGCAGCCGGTAGATGTTCTCAATGACCACAATGGAGTTGTCCACCAGCATGCCCACCGCCACGGCCAGGCCGCTGAGGGAGATCATGTTGATGGTGACCCCGGAGAAGTACATCAGCACAATGGCAAAGATCACGCTGATGGGGATGGAGCACAGGGTGATAAAGGTGGGGCGGATGTCCCGCAGGAACAGGAACAGAATGAGGATGGCAAACACCGCGCCCAGCAGCAGGCTGTTGAGGATGTTGTCCACGATCAGGTGGATATAATCCCCCTGATCCATCAGCGCCACAAAGCGCAGGCCGGGGTACTGCTCCTCCAGCTGGCGGAAGCGGGCGTTGACGTTGGCGGTGGCTCCGGCGGTGGAATAGGTGCTCTGCTTTTCAAAGCTGAGGACGATGCTCTCCTGGCCGTTCAGCCGGGCGTAGGTCTCATTTCGGTTGTCGGTGAGGAATACCTCCGCCACGTCCTGCAACCGAACGGGTTCCACCCCGTCGATGCCCAGGTCGAACAGCAGCAGGTTTTGCAGGGTTTCCAGGTCGGTGATCTCCTCACCCACGGACACCATGTAGCTGATGCCGTCCTGGGCCACGTAGCCCGCCGGCATGTAGAAGCTCTGGGCCTGGAGAATGCCGGAGATCATCTCCATGGAGAGGATGCCGTTCAGGTCGGCCTTGTCCAGCGCCTCCTGGCGGCTGGACTCAATGGAATCCAGGCCGGTATCCATCTGGGCCAGCGCCGAATCCAGCCCCGCCGCGTTGGCGGCCAGGTCGGCCATGGCGCCGCTGATCTCCAGCATGCCGGAGGTCTTCTGCTGGCTGAGGATCCGGGTGGCGTCCTTCAGCTGGAGCATGCCGCTGTCCAGCTGGGGCAGCACATCCAGCTGCAAATAATTGATGGTCTCATCTATCTGGGAGACCTGGCTCTCCAGCTCCGCGATCTTGCTGTCCAGCAGGTTCAGCTCGATGCCCAGGTCGGCCAGCTGCTGTTTGAACGACTCCACCTTTGCGTTGATGTCCGCGATCTCGGTTTCCAGCTGGGCAATGCGGACGTTGACGTCCTCTATGCTTCCAAAGCCCCGCACGGCCAGCTCCGCGTCCAGAGTGGCCCGGTCGGCAGTGATGGCGGCGTATTCCTCCCCGGCATACAGAGCGTCCACCGCCGCCTGCTTGTCCTCGTCGGACAGCTCCGGGTCGTCGTAGATCGCCTGGATCTGGGCATAGAAGGCATCCTCCCGCGCCTGAAGGCTGTACGCGCTGTCCCGCAGGGCGTACAGGGTATTCAGCTCCTCCTGCAGGGGGTTACTTTGGGCGGCGGCGTTGTTCAGCGCGTCCCGGATGGCCCGCAGGGTGGTCAGGATCGTCTCCACCTGGGTCTTGCTGGCCTGCAGCTGAGTGATCTGGTTTTGCAGCTCGGACTTGGCGGAGATCAGCTCCGCCTGTTTCTGGCTGAGCTCCGCCTCGGCGGAGGCGGTGGAGGAGGAGAGGGAGGCCTTGCCGCTGTCCAGCTGGAGCCGGGCGGTGTCGATCTGATCCTGGGCGTCGGTCAGCTCGTCCCGCTTTTCCAGAAGCTCGTTGGCGGCGTCGTCCAGCTTGCCGTTGATGGCATTGGCGATCTTCAGATTGGTGCGGTCGATCTTCTGCTGATCCAGCACCACGTGCAGCTGCTGCTCCACCGTGCCGGAGGCGGTGATCCGGGCCACGCCGGAGATGCCCTCCAGCTTGGGCATCAGGGTGTCGGACAGGAATTCCGTCAGCGCCACGGTGTCCTTGCCGTCCATGGCCACGGCGGCCACCTCCACCGGCAGCAGGTCGGGGTTGATCTTCAGCACATAGGGGGAGCCGACCACATCATCCCAGGAGCCCTGAAGGGCGGTGATCTTCTGCTGGATGTCCACGCCGATGGTATCCATATTCACGGATTCCTCAAATTCCAGCATGACCACGCTGTAATTCTCGCTGGAGGTGGAGGTGACCTCCTTGATGTGCTCCAGGGTGGACATGCTCTGCTCCAGGGGCTTGGAGATCTCGGCCTCCACCTTCTCCGGGCTGGCCCCGGGGTAGGTGGTCATGATGACGATGTAGGGGAAGTCCATGTTCGGCAGCAGGTCGGGGGTCATCTTCAGATAGGACACCACGCCCAGAACCAGAACGGCCACCACGGCCACGAATACGGTAAGCGGCTTTTTGACACTGAATTTAGGCATTGCGCGCACTCCTTCACGGGAACCTGTGCCGTTCTCCCGCGCCCCGGCGGCGCGGGAGAACAACACACCTTTAAAAAATCTTAAGATACAAATTACTATACCACAGCCCCGGAGCGGAAGTGTGAACTTTTTGTGTTTTGCCGGGGGAAAAATAAAGTTGCTTAATGGGAGAAAATGTATTATATTATACAAAATAAAAGGAATATTCATGTTGATCCTCGGCGCGTTTCCGCGGTCAGGATCAGCGGTGCAGAAAGGAATCATTCATGGAATTTAAGGTTCTTGCGGTAGGGGATGTGGTCGGCGCGCCGGGAATGGAGCGGATCCGCCGCCATCTGCGGCGGCTCAAGCGGGACACCGGGGCGGACTTCGTGGTGGTCAACGGGGAAAACGCCAGCGTGGTGGGCATCACCCCCGACCAGGCGGAGGACATCCTGGACGCCGGGGCGGATGTGATCACCCTGGGCAATCACAGCTTCTCCAAGCGGGAGATCACCGCCTATATGGACGAATCCCCCCGCATCATCCGTCCGGCAAACTTCGCGCCCCAGGTGCCCGGCCGGGGCTGGGGTGTGTATGAGAGCAAATGGGGCGATGTGGCGGTGATCGACCTGATTGGCCGGTGCAACATGGACTACGGCCCGGATAACCCCTTCCTGATGATCGACAGGATCCTGAAGCAGGTTGAGGCAAAATTCATTCTGGTGGAGCTTCATGCCGAGGCCACTTCCGAGAAGCTGGCCATGGGCTACATGCTCGACGGCCGGGTCAGCGCCGTGTGGGGCACCCATACCCATGTGCCCACGGCGGATAACCGGGTGCTGCCCGGCGGCACCGGGTATGTGACGGATCTGGGCATGACCGGCCCCCGGGAATCCGTGCTGGGCATCCGGCCGGAGCTGTCCATTGCCAGATTCCGGGGCGACCTGCCCCAGCGCTACCGCTGGGCGGAGGGCGCGACCAAGATGGAGGGCGTTCTGTTCACCCTGGACAGCGCCACGGGAAAATGCCTGCGGGCGGAAAGAGTTGACCAATGGGACTGAAAATACTTCACAGCGCGGATTGGCACCTGGATTCCCCCTTCCGCTCCCTGCCCCAGGAAGCGGGGGCGCGGTTGCGGGAGATGCAGCGCGCGCTTCCCGGCCGCGTTGCGGCCCTGTGCCGGGAGGAAGAATGCGACCTGGTGCTGCTGGCGGGGGACTTGTTTGATTCTCCCGCCCCTGCCAAGGACTGGGTGCACGCCGTGCGGCGGGCGCTGGAGCAGTGCGCCGTGCCGGTGTGCGTCGCTCCCGGAAATCACGATTACTGCACGGATTCTTCCCCCTGGCTGACGGAAAGCTGGCCGGAAAATGTGCATATTTTTACCGGGGGGCCGGATCACATCGACCTCCCCTCGCTGGACTGCCGGGTATACGGCGCGGGCTACCGCAGCATGGACTGCCCGGGCCTGCTGGAGGGCTTCCGGGCGGAGGGGGACGCGAAATGGCGCGTGGGCGTATTCCACGGCGACCCGCTGAGCCTGTCCTCCCCCTGCTGCCCGGTGACGGCGGCCCAGGTGCGCGAATCCGGCCTGAGCTATCTGGCCCTGGGCCATATCCATGCCGCCGGCTCCTTCCGGGCGGGCCGGACCCTGTGCGCCTGGCCGGGCTGCCCCATGGGCCGCGGCTGGGACGAGACCGGGGAAAAGGGCGTGTATCTGGCGACCCTGGAGGAGCGGGCGACCCTGCGCTGGATACCCCTGGGGCTGCCCCAATTTCACGATTTGCAGGCGGAGGTGCGCACCGACGCCCTTTCCGCACTGGAAGCCCTCCTCCCCCCGGCGCAAAGCCCGGATCTGTTCCGGGTGACCCTGACGGGATACGGCGCGGTGGACGCGCAGCGGCTGAAAAGCCATTTTTCCCACCTGGCGCTGCTGGAGCTGCGGGACGAGACCCGGAAGCGGCCCGAGACCTGGGCCTGCGCCGGGGAGGACAGTCTGCGGGGCGTTTATTTTGACCTGCTCCGGCGCCTGGCGGAGGAATCGCCGGAGCGGCGGGAGCTGGCAGACCTGGCGGCGGAGATCTCCGCCGCCCTGCTGGACGGGGAGGAGGTGCGGCTGCCGTGAGGATCGAATCCATGACCGCCACCTTCGGCAAGCTGGAGGGGCAGACCCTGACGCTGGAGCCGGGGCTGAACGTGATCCACGCCCCCAACGAATGGGGCAAGAGCACCTGGTGCGCCTTCCTGCTGACCATGCTTTACGGGATGGACGCCCGGGCGAAAACCACCAAGACGAGCCTTTCGGACAAGGAGCACTATGCCCCCTGGTCGGGCAGCCCCATGTCCGGCCGGGTCGAGCTCGTGTGGGAGAGCCGCCGGATCACCATCGAGCGCACCACCTGGGGCCGGATCCCCATGGGAGAGTTCCGGGCCTATGAGACGGAGTCCGGCCTGGCGGTGCCGGAGCTGACGGCGGCAAACTGCGGCGAAAAGCTGCTGGGAGTGGAGCGCAGCGTGTTCCGCCGGGCGGGTTTCATCCGTCTGGCCGACATGCCCGTGACCCAGGACGAGGCGCTTCGCCGCCGGCTCAACGCCCTGGTGACCACCGGGGACGAAAGCGGCGACGCGGCCCTGCTGCAAAAGGGCCTGCGGGAGCTGAAAAACCGCTGCCGCTACAATCAGTCCGGCCTGATCCCTCAGGCCCAGCGGGAGCGGGAGCAGCTGCTGACCCGGCTGGAGGAGCTGCGGGATAAGCAGCGGGAGCGGCAGAGCATTGCGGAAAAGCTGGAGGAAAACGCCGCCCGGCAGCGCCTGCTGGAAAATCATCAGAAAGCCCTGGCCTACGAGGCCGCCCTGCGGGACCGGCAGAAGGTGGAGGCCGCCTCCCTGGCAGAGCAGCAGGCGAAGGGCAGACTCCAGGCGGCGGAGGAAGCCTGCCGGACTCTGCCCACCGCCCAGGAGGCGGCGGAAAAGCAGCGCACCCTGGAGCAGCTGCGCCAGCAGGTGCTGACCTTCCAGCAGGAGCAGCAGCCCCTGCCCCCCGCGCCGCCCAAGGCGCAGGGCCGCTTTGCCGGGCTGGAGCCGGAGCAGGTGCAGCCCTGCCTGGAGGCGGATATCGCCGCCTGCCAGAACCGCACCACGCTCCTGATCCTTCTGTGTCTGGCCCTGGCCAGCGCGGTGGCGGCGGGCGCGTCGCTGTGGCTGGAAAAATATGTGCTTACCGCCGTTTCGGCGGGAATGCTGGCGCTTTCGCTGGTGCTGATGGCTGTTTCCGGCCTTGTCAGCCGAAAAAAACGCAGGGCCCTTTGCCGCCGCTACGGCTCCTCCTCCCAGGAGGACTGGCAGCGGCAGGCAGATCACTACATCGACGCCCTGATCAATCAGCAGCAGCGGGAGGATGCCTACCGGGAGCGCCTGGAGCAGATCGCCCGCCGCCGGGAGGAGCTGCACCGGCAGGTGCTTGCCGCCTGCGGCGGGCAGAGCCTGGAGCAGTGCCAGCAGCGCTGGGAGCAGGTGCGCTGGTGCTGGCAGGCGCTGGACGCGGCACGGGAAAATGCCGCCCAGGCTGCCCGGCAGCATCAGGCGCTGAAGGAGATGGCCCACCCCCTGCCTCCCAGGCCGGAGCGGGACGACTGCCGGGAGACCGCCGCCCAGACGGAGGCCGCCCTGCAGGAGCTGCACCGGCAGGCGCAGGCCCTGCATGACGCGGACGGCCAGTGCCGGGGCAAAATGGAGGCGCTGGGGCGGGAATCGGAGCTGACCGCCCGCCTGGCCCAGCTGGACCAGCGGATCAGATCTCTGGAGCGGTACGAGGCCGCCCTGGCGCTGGCCCAGGATACCCTGGCCCAGGCTACCCAGACGCTGCAAAGCCGCTTTGCCCCCCGCATTACCCGGCAGGCCCAGGAATATCTGTCCCGGCTGACCCAGGGGAAATACGACCGGCTGCGCCTGGATGCGGACCTGACCCTCCGCTCCGGCGGCCCGGAGGAAAACACCCTGCGGGAGGCCTTCTGGCGCAGTGAGGGAACGGCGGATCAGCTGTACCTTGCCCTCCGTCTGGCCGTGGCCCAAGCTGTCACCCCCCAGGCCCCGCTGGTCCTGGACGACGCCCTGCTCCGCTTTGACGACGCCCGCCTGGAGGCGGCCGTGGCACTCCTGCAGGAGCTCGCCCAGCAGCGCCAGGTGCTCCTCTTCACCTGCCACCACCGGGAGCAGCAGCTCCTAACCGCTCTTGGCTCCCCTGAAAGGGAAGCTGGCAGGCCCAATTTGCCTGACTGATAAGGCAAATTTGTAAAATACCTGCCGCAAATTGTAGACGATTGAGGCACATCGTCCCGAGACCTCACGAACCTATCCCTTCATATAATACATCCCAATGCGGTCGCGCATTTCGTAGTAGTGGGGCAGCTCCCGCCAGCCAAGGCCGGTGGAGGAGCCGGCGTAGAACATCAGTCTGGTATCCGGCAGTCCGTGCTGAAGCATGGCTGCCGGATTTTGCCCGCCCGACCAGGGGACATAGTGGATGCCGCCCCACCACAGGTTTTTCAGCCAGGTCATTTTGGCGATGGGCGCGGGGTCGCCGTAGGTGTAGCCCAGGTTCAGGTCCTCCAGCCCCGTGCAGCCGAGCAGGGGGGAGTAATCCCGTACCGGGGTGACGAACAGCTCCAGATAGGTCAGATTTTTCAGCCCTGCCAGGGGGGAAAGATCCCGCACATCGGTATCCGCCAGCACCAGATAGCGCAGCTTTTTCATATTTCTGGCCCATTCGCAGCTGCGGATCCAGCAGTGGCCCAGGTCGATGCACTCCATGTCGATACAGTATTTCAGCTCGTCCACATCCGCCCCGCCGATCAGCTGGTGCTGGGTGATGGGGGCAAACCAGGTATCGTCCGTCCGGGCGGACAGCGGCCCCAGCTTCACCCGCCAGACAAAGCGTATTTTGGGATGTCGCTGGCCCAGGGCGGCCATGGTCTCGCTTTTAATGCCACAGTCGCACAGGATCATTTTGCGCAGATTGGGCAGATAGGGCAGCAGCGCCTCGATCTGCGCGGTGCCGTCCATGGGAATGCCGGAAAAATCCAGCTCCGCAGCGTCGGTCTGGAAGCGTACACCTCCCAGCTCCTCCTCCCACAGGAAGCGGCGGTCGGGATGCTCCGCTGCCAGGGTTCGGGCCTGGTCGGCGGGGATGCCCGTGCGCCGCAGGTCAACGTGGGAGGCACGGGGGAGCCGGGTCAGGGCGTCACGCAACGCCTCCTGGGTGCAAGGCCCCGGCGCGGGGGCGCACTCGTCGCCGCTCATACACACGCCGCCCAGCTCCACGGTGTATTCCACCGCGCATTGGGGCAGCTGCCGGGCCAGCGCCAGCAGCGCCGCGTCGTCCCGGCACAGTCGGGCGTCCACCCGCCGCAGCCGGGGCAGCGAAGCCAGCGCCAGAACGTCCTCCTGCGAGAGCTGCCGCACCTGCACGGCGGTGACACCGGCGTCCAGCCGCCCGCCCTGGAAGGACAGCTCCCACAGCACCGTTGCCCGCCCTGCCGCCTGGGCAATGGCCGCGTGCTGGTCCGGGGTCAGCCCCTGCCCCCGCAGATCCAGCCATTTTAAATTGGGAAACTGTGCCAGCGCCTCCGGCTCCGGCAGCCCCTGGGGCAGCACCAGTACGGACGCGTCCCGGGGATAGATCCGCCCCGCCAGATGCGCATAATTCTGCCGGAATGCGGCATGCCCCAGGATCAGGGCGCACACCGCCGCCAGAATGGCAAACAACACCGCTTTCATAAATTTCCCTCCGTTCCATGGGAATATGATTCCCCGCCGTGAGAGAAAGAAAATATCCAAATCCTGCCGCAAAGATCAAAGGCAACAGGCGCGCAATTGTGTCTGCGAGCCGCAGCCGTCTTTTTGCCCCACTTCTTCAGCTTG
>ENA-OUQF01001064-OUQF01001064.1-human-gut-metagenome-genome-assembly--contig:-NODE-1064-length-17750-cov-32.245211_pt1 | contig 17750 bp, 16 predicted proteins | sample MGYA00237947_ERZ548826 | MGnify/ENA primary metagenome ERZ548826 (study PRJEB26490, sample SAMN05194701) | human gut metagenome | biome: terrestrial biome; feature: human-associated habitat... | reverse complement strand
CGCAATATTTCTCGTTTTTCAAACTGAAGATGTGGGGCAAAAAGACGGCTGCGGCGCGCAGACACAATTGCGCGGTGTTGCCCTAATTATTATTTTCCTCGCCATATCCCGATTCTCCCAAGCATTCTTTGCATACACCGTATTGGAAATCCCGCGCGGATCAATCACAAGGTAAGCTCTGCGGTGATGATGTTATTCATCGGCAACTCCCGGAAGCCCAGCTTTTCATACAGGTGGTTTGCGGGGGCATTGTCTGTATCGACGGTCAGTACCAGGCGGTTATCCCTGTTGACAAAGATTGCCTTTTTCAGCAGCAGCGCGCCAATTCCGCGATTGCGATATTCCGGCAGGACGCGAATGTCCATAATTTCATTTGTGTCCGTTCCCCTGCTCAAGTCAATGTAGCCGACGGGCCGGTCGTCTTTTATGCAAAGGAAGATATGGAACTCGTCCTTTCTTTCCAGAACCTTTTCGCCATCCCAGTAGCCCTCTTTGCTGTGGATCCTGAGATATTCATCTCTGTACCGATCATCATAGCGAATGACTTCCCCGGCATCCTCTTCTGGAGTGCCCCTGTACTCCATATACCTCTGCTCTTCATAGAAAAAGGCGTTCTTCTTGGGCAACCAGGCTTTTAAAATCGGATTTCTGGGATTAAAAACAAACCACATCTCATACCCGGGATATTCCTTCGATAAAAACGCCAGCAGCTCCTCATACGCCCTTTCCTCCCTTGTATACAGGAAGAGCGTTTCAATATACCTTTCCCCATCAAGAACCATGAGGCAGAATACGCCCGTTAAGCTTTCCCCCTCATAGGTGCCAAACAGCAGACTTCCGTCCTTTCGCGAAACGGACATGATTCTTTCTTTATCGCAGAAAGGCGTTGAAAAGGAAGCGTCACCAATCAGTTCATTCATCCACGCGAAGCACTCCGAGATATCATTTAGCCTTTTGATCATTTTCCAATCCTCAATATGCTGAATTTGGGCAGGCCAGCCATTGTATAAACGCTGTTTTATCAGATTTTGACCCTGTGAGCAGCATCACCCGTCCTGTACAGATCAATCAGGCGTCTCCAGCGGCTGACCGTCCACCTGGACATCATAGCAGGATTCGGACGCATAGAACACCCACACATCCTCGCCCTCTTCACCGATATCGTGGACATCACACTGCTCCACCCGGACAATGTCGCAGGAATGGAACCAGGCAGCGCCCCAGCTGCATTCGTAGATTTCGCAGCCGGTCACGTTGAGGCAGACGCAGTAGGTAGCGTCCACACCCAGAGTGCCGCAGCCATAGAGCTTGCAGCCCTCCACCGAAGCATCGCTGACGCTCTCCAGCCGGACGACGCCGCCGGTGCAGGTGCCCGGCTCGATGGTGTGGCCCACCTTGATATTGCGCACTGTCAGGCCGGTGAGGTTGTAAAAGCTCAGCACATTGGCGTAGCGCGGCTCCGTCACGATGGAAACCGCGTCCGGGCTTTCCGCCTCGATGGTCAGGTTATCCGCGCCCTCGATCACCAGCTCGTAGCCGTCGAACACCTGCTCCCAGCGGAAGTAGAGGCCGCCGCGGCCGCCATAGGTGGCAGACTTGACCAGATCATACTCTCCCGGCTCTAAATAGATGGTAACGTCGCTGCCCAGCGCAGCCAGGAATTCATCCACCGTGGAAACATGAATTTTGCCGTCCTCCCCGGCGCTCACCTCCGGCAGCTCCGGCCCGCCCTGGGGCTGCCAGGTGACGGCGCGCATCTTCATGGAGTCCAGGTCCGCGGCGCTGAGCGGATCGCCCTGGGCTGACACGGCAGGGATACTGCCCTGCGCCCATCCCGCGCCGTTGTTAAAGCGGCAGCTCTCCACCGTGACCGGGGTGCCGTTCGCAGTAAAGATGGCCTCGGCCTCGTTATTGTGGACATCCAGGCCGCCCAGGTAGACGCCGGGGCAATCGACGGCGAAGAGCGTGCTGAACATATCGCCGCGATTATTGTAGATTTCGGAATTGATGATCGCCACATCCTGAGAGCTGTGGATGGCAAAGCCCTCCAGGACGATCTCGCAATCGTAGAATTTGCTGTTTTCAAAAAGGACGTTTTCGCTCTGTCTGACCTCGACACAGCCGTAGCTGCATTCGTAAATGTCGCAGCCATCCACATGGACGTTCCGGCAGGCATTCAGGCTGATGCCCAAGATGCCGCATCCATAGAGGCGGGAGCCGCTGATCTCTACGTCCTCGCAGTCCTCCAGGTACAGCACGCCGCCGATGCAGGCGCCCTGCTCCCGGGTATGGCCCACCACCAGATTGGTCAATTGCAGCCCCTTCACATTGTCGAAGCGCAGCACATTGGCATAGCGCGGCTCGGTGGAGATGGTCACGGCCATGGGATCCGCGCTCACAATGGAGAGGTTCTCCACATCGGTGATCACCAGCTCATAGCCGTCGTAGCCGCCCTCCCAGTGGTAATAGTCCCCGCCGCCCCGGGAATAGTTCACGGCATCGGTCAGGTTGTATTCCCCGGCAGCCAGGACGATCTGCGTATTGGGCGCGATGGCATCCAAGAACTCATCCACGCTGAACACCTCAACGGTATTCAGCCCCTCCTCCTGAGCGGAGGCAGCGGTGCAAAGTCCCATCAGAAGCAGCAGCGCGCACAGCGCCAGCGCCGCCCTTTTCAGTGTTTTTTGAAGCATTTGATTTCCATCCTTTCCGTTTCGTTTTCTGGTTATAACATACCACATTGGGCATTTCCTGTCAACGAAAGTGGAAATTCTTAGGAGAATCTTAAAAAAGCAGGCCGCCGGCTCTGCTCAGTGTGCAAAGTCAGCGGCCTGATAAATGCCACCAAGGCGGCAATACTTAAGGCAACACCGCACAATTTGGCAAGAAGCCCCGGCCTGGATTTTTGGATCAATTCAAAGTTTGGAAAACGAAGGAATACTGTATGTACCCGCAAGGGGTATGCCGCATCCGTAAGCCAGCTTACGCTGGCAACGGCTGCGCAATATTTCTCGTTTTTCAAACTGAAGAAGTGGGGCAAAAAGACGGCTGCGGCTCGCAGACACAATTGCGCTGTGTTGCCTTAATCCCAGGGAAAGGGCTTATTCTTGAGGACGCTCTGGCGGATGTAGCGAAAGGTGGTGTCCTCGCCCCGTTCCTTCAGCATGGTCAGGATGTATTCCAGCTGGCGGCGGGTCTGGGGGTGCATCAGCTGGCTCTCCGTGCTTTTCTTCAGGTACTCCAGCTCCGCGCCGGGGTGGTAGGCGCGGCCCTGATAGGTCATGCAGGCCGCGCGGCGGTCCATCACCATCTCCGCCAGAAAGCGGCGGGGCATGGGGACCGGCCCGGTTCGGTTGGTTTTGGGATCTACATCCGTCCAGTATTCAAAATGGTGCCGGTTGCGGCCCTTGTGGTGCATCCAGGCCGCGCTGTAACCCTTGGCCTCCCGCTCGGCCGCGTTGGGGCTGCGGTTGCCCTGGTAGTAGCGCGCACCGCGCCAGAATTCGGTTGGGGAATATTTGGACAGATCGTGGGTCAGCCCCTGCCAGTACAGCCCGACGCGGAAGCACCCCTGCATTACCCGCCAGCGGTGCGCCGTGATGGTGGCAAAATGCTTCCATACGTGCATTTCTGATTATCCTTCCGAAACGATGATCTCCGACACCTCCAGGCCGGGATTCCGGCGGCAGGTGAAGTCGATGGCCCAGAAGCTGGAGAATACCAGCAGATTCCTGCCCTTGTAATCCTCCAACAGCTCAGCGTCACTGCCCAGGTTCAGGTCGGACAGGTCGCCGGGGTATTTGTCGATTAGACGAATCTCCTCATAGGGCAGGCCCTCCATGCGAAGATCCACACCGTATTCGTTCTTCATGCGGTATTCAAAGACATCAAATTGCAGCGTGCCCACCACGCCCACAATGACCTCCTCCATGCCGGAGTTGGGCACCTTGAAAATCTGGATCGCGCCCTCCTGGGCGATCTGCTCGGTACCCTTGACGAACTGCTTGCGCTTCATGGAGTCCTTGGCAGACACCCGGGCGAAATGCTCCGGGGCAAAGACGGGGATGCCGGAATACCTGAATTTCTTTCCGGGCACGGTGATGGTGTCGCCGATGGAAAAGATGCCGGGGTCAAATACGCCGATCACGTCCCCGGCGTAGGCCTCGTCCACGATCTCCCGCTCCGCCGCCATCAGCTGCTGGGGCTGGGACAGGCGCATTTTCCGGCCGGACTGCACATGGTAATACTCGGCGTCCCGCTGGAACTTGCCAGAGCAGATGCGCATGAAGGCCAGCCGGTCCCGGTGGGCCTTGTTCATATTGGCCTGGATCTTAAACACGAAAGCGGAAAAATCCGGGCTGAAGGTATCAATTTCGCCGCAGTCCGCCACCCGGGACAGGGGGGGCGGCGTCAGCCTCAGGAAGGACTCCAGGAACGGCTCGATGCCGAAATTGGTCAAGGCGGAGCCGAAGAACACCGGGCTAAGCTCTCCGCGCCGCACCTCGTCGATGTTCAGCTCCCGCCCTGCGGAAAGCAGCTCCACATCGTCGATAAGCTGGCGGTGCTTCTGCTCGCTGTCCAGCAGCCGGGCGACCTCCGGGTCGTAGAGGTCGATCATATGCTTTTCCGCCTTGTTCTTGCCGGAGACGCCGGAGAAGAACAGCAGCTGGCTCTTTTCCCGGTCGTACACGCCCTGGAAATCCTTGCCGGAGCCGATGGGCCAGTTCATGGCATAGGTCTCGATGCCCAGCTCCCGCTCCAGCTCATCCAGCAGGTCGAAGGGGTCCTTGGCCTCCCGGTCCATCTTGTTCACAAAGGTGAAAATGGGGATATGCCGCATGGCGCAGACCTTGAAGAGCTTCCGGGTCTGGGGCTCCACGCCCTTGGCGCCGTCGATGACCATCACGGCGGAGTCCGCTGCCATCAGGGTGCGATAGGTGTCCTCGGAGAAGTCCTGGTGGCCGGGGGTATCCAGAATGTTGATACAGAAGCCCTCATACTGGAACTGCATCACGGATGAGGTGACGGAGATACCACGCTGCTTTTCGATCTCCATCCAGTCGGAGGTGGCGGCGCGGGAATTTTTCTTTCCCTTGACCACGCCCGCCTGGGCGATGGCCCCGCCGTAGAGCAGGAATTTCTCTGTCAAAGTAGTTTTACCGGCGTCGGGGTGCGAAATAATAGCAAAGGTCCGGCGGCGGCTGATTTGTTTTTCAAGTTCAGTCATTTATCATTTCCCCCAAAGTTGTTGATTTTTACGCACTTTGGAAGGAAGCTATGTTGGAGCAAAACACATGATGGTTCCCCCTAGAAGGTCAAATTCTCATATATCTTTGAAAGTTTAACACAGTTTTTCCCTATTTACAAGAGGACACCGGCAAATAAATTAAAAATAGGTATAAAATGCCCTGGCCCGGAGGTTTCCGGGCCAGGGTCAGTTTCAGGAAGTTCCGGCAAGGCTGTGAAAAACGCTTCTATGCAGCCGGGGAGGGTCGGTTCAAGCCACCCTTTACAGGACGTGAACGTTTTCCTTTTCGAAGGCCACGTAGGCGGTGTCGCCTACCTGGTAGATCTTCTTATTCTTGGGGTTGAAATCTGTGATCTTGACCATGGTATCGCCCACCATCACGTGATAGTTCTGGTATGCGCCCATGAAGCAGGACAGGATGACCCGGCAGGGCAGCTGGCCCTGCTCCGCCAGGACGGCGGACTCCGGGCGAAGCACCAGGGTGCACTGCTTTTTCTCTTCGATGTCCCGGACGCCGATCACGTCTACCGGGCTGCCCTCGATCTCCACCGTCCCCTGGTCGCCGTTCTTGGCGGTCAGCTCGCCGCGGAGGAAGTTGGCCTCACCAATGAAGTCGGCCACGAATTCGTTGGCGGGATGGTAATAGATCTCCTGAGGGGTACCGATCTGGCGCACGTCACCCTTTTCCATAATGATGATCTGGTCGGACAAGGCCATGGCCTCGGATTGGTCATGGGTGACATAGATGGCAGTGATGCCCGCCTCCTGCTGGATGCGGCGGATCTCGGTACGCATGGTCACACGCAGCTTGGCATCCAGGTTGCTCAGCGGCTCGTCAAACAGCAGCACACCCGGCTCCAGCACCAGGGCTCTTGCCAGGGCAACGCGCTGCTGCTGGCCGCCGGAGAGCTGGTTGGTCATTCTGGCCTCCATCCCCTCCAGGCCTACCAGCTTCAGGATATTGGTCACCTTCTCCTTGATGGTGGCCTTGTCCATATGGCGCAGCTTCAGGCCGTAGGCCACGTTGTCGAAGATGTTATAGTGGGGCAGCAGCGCATAGCTCTGGAACACCATGGCGGTGTCCCGTTTGTTGGGGGTCAGGGAATTGATGGGTTCGCCGCCCAGGTAGATCTCGCCCTCATCCGGGCTTTCGAAGCCGGCGATCATGCGCAGCGTTGTGGTCTTGCCGCAGCCGGAGGGACCAAGCAGGGTCACAAAGGAGCCGGGAGCGATCTCCAGGTTGGCATCCTTCACGGCATAGAAATCCTTACCGGTTTTGGGGTCCTTATAGATTTTGGAAATATGATCCAGGCGAACGCCTTTCTTTGTTTTCGCCATATCAGTTGTCCTCCTTTATTTTGCGGCTGGTGCCGAAGAATTTGATAAACAAATTCATCAGCAGAACGCTTCCGTAAGTAATTGCGATCAAAATGGTGGCGAAGGCGCAGGCCACGCCGTAGGAGCCCTTCTCCGCGAATTCGTTGATCTGCACGGTGATCAGCAGGAACTCCGGGGTCACCAGCAGGATGATGGCGGAAATGGCGGTGATGGAGCGCACGAACGCGGTGACCAGGCCGCTGAGGAAGGAATCCTTGATCAGCGGCAGCGTCACGGTCATAAAGACCTTGAAGCTATTGGCGCCCATGTCATAGGCGGATTCCTCGATGCTCTTATCGATCTGGCGCAGGGCGGAAATGCCGCTGCGGGTGCCGGTGGGCAGGCTTCGGATGACGAACACGATGATCAGGATCGCCGCGCTGCCATACAGTCCCGCCAGGAAGCCGGTGCCGAACACGCCCTTGACGAAGCCGCGGATATAGCCGATGCCAAGCACAGTGCCGGGCACGGCCATGGCCAGCATGGAGACAAACTCAATAAAGCCCTTGGCCTTGAACTTCCGCTTGACCACCAGGTAGGAGATGATCATACTCAGCAGTGCCGTAATAGGGGCGGAGATCAAAGACAGGACGAAGGAATCCCGGAAGGCCTTCAATCCCTTGTACTTTTCAAAGACGCGGACAAACCACTTGGTCGTCAGGTGGAAGTCGTAGCCCCAGGTTTTGAACAATGCGCCAAAGGGGACGCAGACGTACATCATGATGACGAAAATCGCGATCAGCGAGCACAGCACGGTAAGGGGTGTGGTGACGGAACGATCCTCAATGAGCATTCTGCCCCGGGACGCCTTGCCGGTGAGGGTGGCAGCGGTCTTCTTTTCCAGCACGTACTTCTGCACCAGGTACATCACCAGGGTGATGGACAGCAGCACCACGGCCATCGCCGCCGCGCCCTGCTTGTCGTAAGCGCCGGTGATCTGCAGATAGATGGTGGTGGCCAGGGTATCATAGGAGCCGCCGATGATCATGGGGTTTGCAAAGTCGGCGATGGACTCGATGAAGGTCACCAGGAACGCATTGCCCAGGCCGGGCAGGATCAGCGGCAGGGTGACGCTGGTGAACACCTTGAACCGGGAAGCGCCCATATCCCGGGCGGCCTCCTCCAGGCTGGGATCGATGTTCTTCAGCAGACCCTTGAGCATCATGTAGCACACGGGGAAGAAGGTCAGCGTCTGCACCACGGCGATGCCGCCGAAGCCATATACGCTGTTGTCATAGATGTGCAGCAGGAACCGGGTGATGATGCCCGCCTTGCCAAAGAGCATGATCATGCTCAGCGACAGCACAAAGGGGGGCGAGACCACGGGAAGCATGGATACGACCTTGAACAGGCCGCCCATGAATTTGGTCCGCACCTTGACGTAGACCTCCACGTAGGCAAACAGCAATCCCACCACCGTGGAGAGAATGCCCACCGTGAAGCCTACGGTGAGAGTATTGGAAATTGCCCGGCGGAAATTGGGCATCGCAAGGATCCGCTTGAATACCGACAGCGTCAGGCCGGTTTCTGGGCCATAGACGCTGTCCACCAGCAGGATCGCGAGAGGATACAGGATGAATAATGTAAGAAAAGCGATCAAAACCACAATGGTGGTGACGAGGATCGGGTCACCCAGCAGCTTTTTCCGCTCCAAGGCTGCGCTCTGGCGGCTGGCCATAGGGCAGGTTCCTCCCTTCTGAAAATGTATCTTGGGAAACTCTGAACAAACCACCCGTTGTAATGGTCTATTCAGAGCCTCCCGATAAAAACCGGGGGGATGGAGATTGACTCCATCCCCCGCAGACTATTCCGTTACGGTGAAGGTGAATTACTCGGTCTTGAAGCGGTCGTCGCCGCCGCCCAGAGCGGTCATCACTTCTTCGACGTAGGTCTTGATGTTGTTCTTGGCATCCTCGAAGTCATAGTCCATGACGTTCTCGGGATCCAGGCCGAACTCCTCGGCGACCTCAGGCTGCTTGGCATTGTCGATAACCAGGAACTGGTAGGAACCGTTGTCCTGAGCCAGCTCGACGCACTCGGGGCTCAGAGCGTACTCGATCCACAGCTTGGCAGCGTTGGGATGGGCAGCGCCCTTGAAGATGGCGGTAGCGCCGATCTCGAAAGAGGTGCCGGAGGAAGGAATGATCAGCTCGACGTTTCCGTAGCCGTTGTCAACGATCTGGGTGATGCCGTCATGCAGGAAGCCGATGCCGATGACGCACTCGCCGGTGCCCACGTTCTTGGACGGGCCGGAGCCGGACTTGGTGTAAACATGGATGTTCTTATCCAGGTCCACCAGGTACTGGATGCCTTCGTCGTGGCCGTACTTCTGGATCATGGTGTTGATGACCAGCTTGGCGGTGCCGGCGGTGTTGTAGTTGGACAGCCAGATCAGATCCTTGTACTCTTCCTTCAGCAGGTCAGCCCAGTCCTGAGGAGCTTCCAGGCCCATACGGTCCAGCTCGTCGGCATTGACGATGAAGCCCAGGATGCCCTTATAGATGCCGTACCACAGGCCGTCGGCGTCCTTGTAGGCGTCGCCCAGCAGGTGAGAGGCGTTGATGGCCTCGTAGGGCTCCAGCAGGCCTTCAGCAGCGCAGACGTTGTAGGGATCGGTGGTGCCGCCGAACCAGACGTCAGCGGAAGGAGTGCCGTTCTCTTCCTCGATCTTGCTCTGGACCTCGCCGGTGGACAGGCGCTGATACTTCACTTCGATGCCGTACAGCTCCTGGAAGTGCTCGCAGGCAGCTGCCAGATACTCTTCCTCGCAGGAACCGTAAACGATCAGCTCGCCCTCTTTCTGGGCAGCGGCGATCAGGTCATCCATGCCCTCAGCCTGCACACCGCGAACGGCGAACAGCCCGAAAACCATGACCAGGGACAGCGCTATTGCTAAGAATTTTTTCATATTGTTTCCCTCCATTGGTTAAAATTTACAATGGGATTATATATCTTACACAAAGCTTTGTCAATAATCATTTCCGAAAATATGTGATTTGTCAATAGAAAAAGCAGAATTACAGGGGTATGAAGCGAACTTGTGCACGCCCATTGATAATTCTCATCTTTATGCTATACTTATTTTGTTATCCTAGAAACAGGCTGCGGAGGAAATGCGCTTTGATTTTCAATGCAAGTATCCAATTGAAGAATGGCCAAACCTGCATCCTGCGCAGCGCCGAAGCAGCAGATGCCGTGGCCTTTGTTCGCTATTCTTTACAGGTGCGTGCTGAAACAGACTATCTTCTGGCCGCTGTGGACGAGGCAGAGCATGATCCAGTGAAGGTGGAACAGCGGTTGAACGCTGCCAGAAGCAGCCCGACGGACATTCAAATCTGCGCATTCGTGGATGGAGTGCTGGTTGGTTCCGCCGGTGTGACGCTCATTCGGAATCGGCGTAAGATGCTGCATCGGGCTGAATTTGGAATCAGCATTTTGCAGGCCTACAATGGGCTTGGCATTGGGAATGCACTGACGGAGCAGTGCATCACCTGCGCAAAGCAGGCGGGTTTCCTGCAGCTGGAACTGGAGGTCGTAGCCGAAAATGAAAAAGCGATCAGGCTGTATCAAAAGCATGGCTTCGTGGAATATGGCAGGAATCCGCTGGGCTTTCGGTGCGACGACGGGCACTGGCAGGAGCTGGTACTGATGCGGCTGGAGCTGGGTGACCGATAGCGTGCAAAGCCCGTTTCTCTTCGGCTTGACAAGGCCGGAGCGTTTGTGCTATGATTAACCGACCAAATCAGTATGTTTATGAGGTGAATTTCTTTGCTGAATCAATTTTCGAGGACAGAGCTGCTTTTTGGCCGGGAGGCCATGGAAAAGCTGGCAGCGGCGCGGGTGGCTGTGTTTGGGATCGGCGGCGTGGGCGGCTACACCGTGGAGGCGCTGGCCCGCTCCGGGGTGGGCGCGCTGGACCTGATCGACGATGACCGCGTCTGCCTGACGAACATCAACCGTCAGATCTTAGCTACCCGAAGCAGCGTGGGAAAATACAAGGTGGACGAAGCAGAGCAGCGGATCCTGTCCATCAATCCCAAATGCGTTGTTACCACCTATAAGACCTTCTATCTTCCAAGCACAGAGGGCCTGTTTGACTTCACCCAGTATGACTATATCGTGGACGCCATCGACACCGTATCCGGCAAGCTGGCGCTGATCACCAACGCGCGGAAGGCCGGGACGCCCATCATCTGCTCCATGGGAGCGGGCAACAAGCTGGACCCCACGGCGTTTCGGGTGGCGGACATCTATGAGACCTCAGTGGATGCCCTGGCCCGGGTAATCCGCCGGGAATGCCGCAAGCGGGGCATTGACCATCTCAAGGTGGTATATTCCCAGGAGGAGGCGCGGCGGCCCATTGAGGATATGGAGATCAGCTGCCGGAATCACTGCATCTGTCCCCCCGACACCGCCCGCAAGTGCACTGCCCGCCGGGATATCCCCGGTTCCAACGCGTTCGTCCCCTCCGTTGTTGGCCTGATCATCGCCGGTGAGGTCATCAAGGATATCACCGGGGTACGATAGAGCGCCCATACAAAAGCCGCCGCAGTGCCATCTTTTGTGCACCCGGCGGCTGTTTGCATTTTTCGCCCTCATTTCATCACGGCGAAAAACGATTATCAAGGAAAATCTGTGTGAACATCTTGCCGGGCTGGGTGTATGCATAAAAAATATGCTTTTGATTCGGAATCTGTGGATAGTGCCCATTGAAATTTGGGGCATTTCGTAGTATCATATAGGCATTGTGCAGGACGCAGCAGGCGAACTTGCAAATTTCAACCAATCGGAGGTAGCTATGAAACCTTATTCCGAACTGACCCGCGAGGAGCTGACCGCGCTGCGGGATGCGCTGAAGGCGGAGTATGCCCACTATCAGGAGCGCAAGCTGTCGCTGAACATGGCCCGGGGCAAGCCGTCCCAGGCGCAGCTGAATCTTTCCATGGGCATGATGGATGTGCTGAACAGCGAAAGCGACCTGACCTGTGAGGACGGCACCGACTGCCGGAACTATGGCGTGCTGGACGGCATTGAGGAGTGCAAGGAGCTGATGGCCGACATGATGGAGGTGCGCCCCGATCAGGTCATTATCTACGGCAACTCCAGCCTGAACGTGATGTACGACACCGTGGCCCGCTCCATGGTGCGCGGCGTGATGGGCAGCACCCCCTGGTGCAAGCTGGAAAAGGTGAAGTTCCTCTGCCCCGTGCCCGGCTACGACCGGCACTTCGCCATCACCGAGTATTTCGGCATTGAGATGATCAACGTGCCCATGCTGCCCACCGGGCCGGACATGGATATGGTGGAGCAGCTGGTGTCCTCTGACCCGGCCATCAAGGGCATCTGGTGTGTGCCCAAGTATTCCAATCCCCAGGGCATTTCCTATTCCGACGAGACCGTGCGCCGGTTCGCCCGGCTGAAGCCCGCCGCGGTGGACTTCCGCATTTACTGGGACAACGCCTACACCATCCACCACCTGTATGACCACGACCAGGATCACCTGATCGAGATTCTGGCCGAGTGCAAGCGGGCGGGCAATCCCGACCTGGTGTATAAATTCGCCTCCACCTCCAAGATCAGCTTCCCCGGCTCCGGCATCTCCGCCCTTGCCTCCTCTCAGAACAATCTGGTGGACATCCGCGCCCAGATGAAGGTGCAGACCATCGGCCACGACAAGGTGAACCAGCTGCGGCATGTGCGGTTCTTCGGGGATATCCACGGCATGATGGAGCACATGCGCCGCCACGCCGAGATCCTGCGGCCGAAATTTGAGATCGTCCGCAACACCCTGGAGGCAGAGCTGGGCGGCCTGGGCATCGGCAGCTGGACAAATCCGAAGGGCGGCTACTTCGTCTCCTTTGACTCCCTGGACGGCTGCGCCAAGGAGATCGTCTCCCAGTGCAAAAAAGCGGGCCTGACCCTCACCGGCGCAGGCGCCACCTACCCCTACGGCAAGGATCCCCACGACAGCAACATCCGCATCGCCCCCTCCTTCCCCGCCGACGATGACTTACAGCTCGCAATGAAGGTATTCACCTGCGTGGTGAAGTTGGTCAGCGTGAAGAAATATCTGGCTGAAATGGACAGCGCGGTTTAATGCATATCTTCACAGAACCCCGCCAGGGCTGACGTCTTGGCGGGGTTTTTCAATTTAGGAGGGGTGGTCAAATCGTAAGCTGTTGTCTTATATGCTTTTTCTGTTGCTTTTCCCGGAGGTATGGGATATAATATCCTTGCGGCACAACTTAACAGCAATGTACGGAATGGTATGTGGTTTTTGCTTTGGCAAAAACGCATGCCCTATTTTCGCATGCCATTTTGTGCATTGGGAAAGTTGTGTCGCAGCAATCGGGGCTACGTTTTTCGGTGCGTGGCTTCGGCTGCGCACTTTTTATTTTGGAGGAAAGAAAAATGTTTGAGGAACCCGGTCACAAATTAAAAACTGTCGCAAAAATTCTCTGTTGGCTTGGCATCATCGGGACGGTGAGCGCCGCAGTTACACTTGGAAAAGATCGCTATGGCGATTTAGACCTTCTGTCTTTTGCGTTGATTCTCGTAATTGGCTGCGTAACATCCTATATTTCCTCATTGGTTCTTTACGGATTCGGTGAAATGATTGAAAACACCTCCGGCATATCTGGACATACCTCTCGGATTCTCGTCAAGCTGGAAGGAATCGAACAGAGCGCAGGTCAGCACTCAACGGACAAATCTTCGGCTGAGTCAAACCATCCAAGCAATTCAAGCCTTGGGGCGCGAACCTCCGCAGAATTGGATTTAAAATCAAAGGGATTGATCCGCTGCACGGAGTGCGGCACAATTCAATCCATTGACCGGGAAAGCTGCTACTGCTGCGGCAATAAACTGTAAGCATTTGAAAGAGGCTGTCTCATAACGAGGCAGCCTCTGATTACGTTAAGTCATTCTGTTGTCCTATTCTCCTTCGATTCTGTTAAAGGAAACCCGCTGCTCTTTCAGTGAGATTTTGCCCACCTGATAGCCGTAGTCCTCCAACTCCTTTTTGTATTTCAGGAAGGAATGGTCAATGGGGATCCCGGCGATGTGTTGGATTTCCTCAAAGGTCAGCGCAAAGGACGGGCGGCCGCTGGCTTGTATGTATTCCCATAGGGCGTTGTACTTGCTTATTTTCGTCTGCCTCTCTTACAGCAAAGAGGGCGAAGCGTTGCCTCGCCCTCTTATGTGATTTTTACTTCTTGAAGTACCGCTCCAGCAGGCCCAGCAGTGCCTTGCCGTGACGGGCCTCGTCCTTGGCCATTTCGTGGACGGTGTCGTGGATGGCGTCCAGGCCGTACTGCTTGGCTTTCAGGGCCAGGTCGAATTTGCCCTGGGTTGCGCCGAATTCGCAGTCTACGCGCCAGGCCAGGTTCTTCTTGGTGGAGGCGGTCATGTTGGGCTCCAGGGTGGTGCCCAGCATCTCGGCGAACTTGGCGGCGTGCTCCGCCTCTTCGTAGGCGGCCTTCTCCCAGTACAGGCCGATCTCGGGGTAGCCCTCCCGGTGGGCAATGCGGGCCATGCACAGGTACATGCCCACCTCGCTGCACTCGCCGGTGAAGTTGGCCTTCAGCTGCTCCAGGATCCACTGCTTGTCGGCCTCTGGGATGTCGGGGTTGTTGGCGACGGTCTTCTTGTAGATGCCCAGCTCATGCTCGGCGGCCAGCTTGGAGGTATCCAGCACCTTGAACTTGGAACCATCCACATGGCACACGGGGCACTTGAAATCGGCGGGCATTTCCTCGCCTTCGTAGACATAACCGCAAACAGGGCAAACATACTTCTTCATAACATTTCCTCCTAAGTTTTTTCTTTTGATTTCCCTAAACAGTTTTTACAGATGCCGGTCAGCACCAGCCGGGTATCGTCCACCCGGCATCGCAGACATGCCTCGGTCGCCTTGGCGACGCTTTCCGGCACGTCCACATCCGGCACATCCACCACCGCGCCGCAGGCGCTGCACGCGAAATGCACATGGGGGTCCACCCTGCCGTCCAGCCGCTCGATGCCGTTCACGGTGCCCAGGCTGATAATCAGGCCCTCATCCTTGAACAGCTTGATATTGCGGTAAACGGACGCAAGGGAGATATCCGAGTGCTCTTGCTGCAAGCAGCGGTAGACATCCTCAGCCGAGGGGTGCGCTTTGGACTGGCGAAGGCAGGCAAGGATCGCGTTTCTTTTGCGGAATTGCTTTCCTGTCGCTTCCATTGGTCCTCCTAAATAAGAATAACTCTTATTTACATTCTTAGTATAGCATAAGATTGAAAATTGTCAAGAGGTTTTTTTGCATTTTGTGAGGACGATCAAGTCCCGGTTGAATGGGAAGCACCCCGTCGCGCTTGCAGGGGACGACGAGGTGCGGTCCATTCAACGTACAAAGGCGAATCCGTACAATCTGAAACGGAGATTGTACGGATTCGCCTTTGTTTTATCTTATTGGTATTCTGCGTACCGCGGCTGACCCCTCCGGCGCTATTGCGCCGCCTCCCCTTTCAGGGGAGGTTGAACTCGGCTCCCCGATGGGGGAGCTGTCGAGCGTCAGCGAGACTGAGGGGGTGTGGTTCGTTGAATGGCAACAGCTCAAAAATACCAACGGCACCCCCTTTGCCGCTTCGCGGCACTTCCCCCAAAGGGGGCAGCGAGGGGGATGCGCTCACCTCAGGATGTTGCTTGTATCCCAGCCGTTGAGGGTGAGGGTGGCGGTTGCGCCGGTGTGGGTGAGGGCGTAGGTGCCGGAGCCGGTGAGGGCTGCCAGGTCGAAGGTGGAGGCCGCGCCGTTCGTGACGAAGGTGATGGCGGTGACGCCGCGCTGGCGGAGGATGCCCAGGGCGTTCAGCCCGCCGGTGAGGGTGGCCTCGTCTTGGTCAACCGTGATGGTCAGGATGCCACCCTCCAGGCTTTCCTGGCTGGGGATATTCCGCCCCTCCGCGTCCACCACCCGATAGAGTGGAATTCTGCTCCCCGGTTCGGTGACGGTGTCCGACGCGCCGCAGCCGTGGTCGCACTTGGCGGTCTGGGTGCCGTCGGCATCGTAGGTGGCGTCGTTGTTGGAAATGTAGTTATCAAACTTGTGCGCCAGTTTGGAACCAACGTCGGGCTGGGTATCCTCCGCGCCGCAGTTGTAGGCGCATTTTGCGGTCTTGGTGCCGTCTGCTGTGCAGGTGGCGTCACCATTGGAAACATAGTCTTCAAAGCTGTGCTTATTCGGGTCGAGAGTGCCCGCCTTTGTTCTGCTGACGGTTTTGTTGCAGTTCTTGCATACGCCGCTTTCGGTGCCGTCGGCCATGCAGGTGGCATTATTGTCATAGGTGTAGCTGTCAACTTTGTGATCCAGGGCGGTGCCCGGCTGCTCTATTGTGACCGTTTCGCCGCAGCTGCACAGATAGATAAACGCGGCGTTTTCGGTGCAGGTTGCCTTGGTGACGGAGAGCAGCTTGCTGCACTCGTGGGTTTCCATCGTTCCGCTTGCAGTCTTGTGCAGCAGCTTTTCGGGGGCATCCTTGCTCTTATCTGCGCCGGGGGCGTAATAGGCAATGGAGCCGGTGTTCAGGTCATTGGTATTCGGTGTCTCTTCGCGGCCAGCCTGAGGTCGTTCGTCATACGGATTCCAGATGCCTCCTTCACCAATACCGGCACCGCTGCCCCCCATGTTACTACCGTTCCCACCCTGTACACCTACCTGGGCATTCCCCCGGATGGTGATATCGCTGGCAGAACCATAGATGCCGCTGCCAATGCCTGCCGCCCGTTCGCCGCCGGTGGCATCCACACGCGCGTTGCCCTCGATGGTGATGTTACTGCCATTGCCGATACTACCGCCGCCGATGCCTGCACCTAACCCGCCGCCGGTGGCATTCACCTGTGCATCGTCCTTAATCGTGATGCCGGTGCCGTTGCCATTGTCGCCGCCGCCAATGCCCGCGCCATTATTGCCACCTTTGGCGTCTACCTGCGCGTTGCCCCCAATGGTGATGTCGCTGCCTGTGCTATTTTCGCCACTGCCGATGCCTGCGCCACCATTGCCGCCATTGGCTTCCACCTGTGCATTGCCCTCAATGGTGATTTTGCTGCCGGAGCCCGATTGACCGCCGCCGATACCTGCGCCATCCTTGCCGCCTTTGGCGTCCACCTGTGCGTCGCCCTCGATGGTGATTTTGCTGCCGGAGCCCGATTGACCGCCGCCGATACCTGCGCCATTAGTGCCGCCATTGGCATCCACCTGCGCATCACCCTCGATGGTGATGTCGCTGCCGGAGCCATATTGACCGCCGCCAATGCCTGCCGCCAGTTCACCGCCGGTGGCTGTAATGTTGCCGCCTTCGATGGTGATGTCGGAGACACTCTGCCTGCCTCCGCCGCCGATGCCCGCGCCGTATTTGCCGCCAGTGGCGTTCAGCGCGCCGTCTCCATCCTCGTCGGTAATGGTCAGGCTGCCCTCGTTATTCTTCCCCACACCGGCGGAATGCTCGCCGCTCTTGACCGTATTGCTGCCATCCAGCTCAATGGTCACGTTTCCTTCTCCCTCGGCGGAGATGGCGGCGTCTCCCCGAATTACCGATCCCGTGTTCTCGTCTACACTTGCTTTGGAATCGCTCACGTCAATATTCACATCGGAGATGGTGACCTCGGCGGTCTGGTTTTCATCCGCCTTGATGGTGATGGTATTCTCGGTGGAGGTCGTTTTGCTGTCCGTCTGCTTGATGACGGTCTCGGTGGTCTGCTCTTGGTCCCGTATGTTGTAATCTTCCTGAGTGACGTACTGTTTGCCATCACCCCTGGCCTCCACGGTGATGCTGCCCTGCGCCAGGTCATATACCTCCGCCAGGGCCGCCAGCGGGACCGTCAGGGTCAGCACCAGCGCCATTGCCAGAGCCAGAAGCTTCTTCATCATATCCATTTTCCTCCTTCACATCCGCCCCCACAGGGACGCCGCAGTTCGTTGATTACGTTAATACAGAAATAATAGCTGTACTAATAATACACCACCCAGATGAAAAATGCAAGCATTTCTTCAAATGTTTTTCAGATTATTTTTGCCACGTGAATGTAGGGGACGATGCCGTTCCCTACGGTTTCGCTGGGAGGGGCACGTTTTCAACCGTGGGATTCTAAG
>ENA-OUQF01001057-OUQF01001057.1-human-gut-metagenome-genome-assembly--contig:-NODE-1057-length-17926-cov-5.776621_pt1 | contig 17926 bp, 15 predicted proteins | sample MGYA00237947_ERZ548826 | MGnify/ENA primary metagenome ERZ548826 (study PRJEB26490, sample SAMN05194701) | human gut metagenome | biome: terrestrial biome; feature: human-associated habitat; material... | reverse complement strand
AACCTCTGGTATGCCGGTTGTCGCGCCAGCGGCACGGCCGGTTGGCTACGTTCGGAAGGGATAACCGCTGAAAGCATCTAAGCGGGAAGCCTGCTCCGAGATTAGGATTCCTCGCGGCCTCGGGCCGCGCGACCCCCCATGTAGAACACGTGGTCGATAGGCCGGACGTGGAAGCCCCGCAAGGGGTGGAGCTGACCGGTACTAACGGGGGAAAGGCAATCATACTCCATCATCCGGGTTCCGGGTGGTGGCCCGTATTGCGTCCTTCGGATGGTTCCCCGCGGCAGGGAGCGTCCGGAATGCGTCACAAGACTTTTTTCGCGTCCATTGTCCGGTTCCCGGACCGTCACGGTCCGATCCCCCCGGGGTCCTTCCGGGGAAGGTCGACAAGATTTGCGGCGGCCATGGCCAGGGTGAGACGCCCGGTCCCATTCCGAACCCGGAAGCTAAGGCCCTGCACGGCGATGGTACTGCACCCGAGAGGGTGTGGGAGAGTAGCGCGCCGCCGCTCCACACGATACGGTTCCCCCCGGTCGAGCCCCTTCGGGCTCCCGGGGGGTTCCTCGTTTCCCCCCCGCCACGCACGCGCGGGCGGGCCGGACGACGCAGCCCGGACCCCGCGGACGCCGGGCCATCCCTTCCTCATATCTTTATATTTATTCATCCATTCGGACATCCATCCGTTCCTTCCCCTCCCTCCTCCCTTCCCTCCCCATGTCCATTCGTATCCGTTGAGCCGCGTCCCGATCGCCGGACCGGGGGATCCGGATTCGATGATCGGGGCGCGGCTCTTCCGTATGCGGGGGATCGGGGGGACTCCATGACACGGGCCCCGGCGCGAGGCGCCGGATCCCATCGGGACCGGGGGCGCGCCCGCCGGACGGCCCGCCGCGCCCGGGCAGGCCGCGGAGAACGGGGCCATACGGGCCCGGCGGCGGGGCGGACGGGCAGGGAAAACGGGGAAGGCGCCGCAGGCCGTCCATGTGCCGTTTCCGTCATGGATCGCCGCAGGGGGTACGCGGTGCATACATCAAGTGAGAGAATGACGGAATGCATTTGAAGGCACATTACGATACGCGGGCACGTTCCGCTATTACAGTGACGATTCTGGTCTGCTGTATTGTTCCCCTGATAGGTTTTCTGCTTTGCAATTCACATACGTTCGTATCGTATGAGACTCATTTGCTGGTAAGACTGTCCAACCGTCCACAATGGCTTTATGATTGTTCCGCTATATTCGCACTCCTGTTCTCTACAGGGGGCTGCGTGCTGCTGCTGGCTATCATTGCCTGCATCAATTTTCGATTTGCGCATTCAATCAGAACCGTTCTAGGCGATGTGGCTGTTGCGGCATCGCCAATCGTATATGTGACCGGCATCAAATGGTTGGTGGAACGGCCAAGGCCGGTTACCGCCTTGCATTCCAACCTGTTGCCGACCGATCCGAGTTTTCCCAGCGGCCACACCGCCGGGGCGGTTATTGTGGCGACGATGATCATATTGACAGTGCGTAACGCTGCGCATTGCAGGATGCGGAAGATCGAAGAACTACGACGGCATATGGGAGTAGCGCCGGCAACCTGCAGAAATGGCGGCACTGCCGGAAACATTGAAGCCGTTTATACCAGGCGAGCAATGGTAACGGGTATAATTCTGGTCGTTGCAGTTGGAATATCGCGTTTGCTGCTCGGTTTGCATTTTCCCACGGATGTGCTCACCTCGGCCATTGTCTGCCCGCTGATCTCGTATACGGTCTGGATAATACGCGAACAATTACGATCGGCAAAAGCACGACAGAACAACGACTGAGCAACAAGACATCATCTGTAGCTTAATACGAATAATATGTGGTTAGCGATATCGAGATACGACGAGTGAGGGGTTGATTGGTACGAAACAGTACCGACCAACCCCTCACTCATATGGGCGGACTTGGATTTTGGCGCACGCGTTTGATGCCAAGCACGGAGATTGCGGCGATGAGCGGTGCGATACGGTTCCTGCGTTCCCAGGGGCATACGACGCTAGCCTACGTAAGCCAGCCGGTGAATGCCTCGCCATTCATCTGCTCGGAGTCCGTGCGAGAGCAGGGCTTTGTACGAGCCGCCGAGGAATGCGGTTACGGGGATGGCGATGTCATAGGTGATTCCCTCGCTGCGTAATGCGGGTGAACAGGTGGAACAGGATATGTATTCGGGCATCGTTGCGCAGCTGTTGAGCGCAGTCAGAACGCCGACCGGCATATGCGTCTCCTGCGACGCGGCAGCAGTGCCGTTGATCAAGGAGATGCGCCGTATGGGGTGGCGTGTGCCACAGGATGCGTCGGTTATCGGATTCGACGACGATATCAGCGCCGCCGTTGCCGACCTGACCACCGTGCACCAGAACCCAGTGTAGATCGGTCGGGAGGCGGCATACAAGGCGCTTGCATTGATGAACGGGCAGACTCTGGACGAGCCGTTCACCACCATGCCGACATCACTGATGCTGCGCAGCACCACGGAACGGGTTGCGGTTCACTGACCGCCGCCTTCCGTCTGAACGGCATCTTCGTGTGGGCCGGTTATGCAATCCGCTAATCTCCCTACCTCGCGGTATCTTCGTATGTTCGGCCTCACGGCCGCAACGCCACGACATAACAAGGAAATGAGGCAACGATGGTAGATGCGCATGATGGCGAAACTTACACTGCGGAGGGTTCGCGCCTGATCTGGATCGACTGCGAGATGACCGGCTTGGATATCTTCGGCGGCGACGAGCTGGTCGAAGTCTCCGTGGTGCCGACCGACTTCGATCTGAACGTACTGGACGAAGGCGTCGATTACGTCATCAAGCCCAGCCAGAAGGCCGTCGACCATATGAACGATTTCGTGCGCAACATGCACACCCGTTCCGGCCTGATCAACGAATGGGAGAACGGGCTGTCGCTGGAGGAGGCACAGGCCAAGGTCGTCGACTACGTCAAGCGGTTCACTCCGGACGGCGTCAAGCCGCTGCTGGCCGGCAACTCCATCGGCTCCGACAAGAAGTTCCTCGACCATTACATGCCGGAACTCATGGAGCACCTGCACTACCGCGTCATCGACGTGAGCACGCTCAAGGAACTCGCACGCCGCTGGTACCCCGCCGTATACCAGAACCGCCCGCCGAAGAACGGCGGCCACCGTGCGCTTGCGGATATCATTGAATCGCTCGACGAGCTGCGCTACTACCGCAAGGCCTTCATGGCTCCAGCCCCCGGGCCCGATGACGCCGCCGCCAAGGCCATGGCCGACGATATCGCGGCCACGAGCATTCTGAACAAGTAAGCGAAGGCGAAGCGAACCCCGCGAGGCGAGGAGAGATATGCAGCAGTCGGAAGCGCTGGCCATTCTGAACGCCGGGGCGAACGTGTTCCTCACGGGTGCCCCCGGTGCAGGCAAAACCTACGTGCTCAACGAGTTCGTGCGTGCGGCTCGTGAGGAGGGCGCGAACGTCGCTGTCACCGCATCCACGGGCATCGCGGCCACGCATATCAACGGTCAGACCATCCACTCTTGGAGCGGCATAGGCCTGGCCACCTCGTTGAGCGAGCGTCTGCTCAAAACGATTCGCACGCGACGCAAACGCAAACTGCAAGCTGCTGACATTCTCGTCATCGATGAAGTGTCGATGATGCACGCCTGGCTGTTCGACATGGTCGATCAGGTGTGCCGCAGGATCCGACTCGACCCGCGCCCGTTCGGCGGGCTGCAGGTCGTGGCCTGCGGTGATTTCTTCCAGCTGCCGCCGGTCAGCACCTCCAACCGCAATCATGATGTGATCGCGCCGACCCCGGAATTCGTGGCATCCCGTGAACGGTACGCCAGTTTGGGCAGAGATCCGGAAGGGTTCATCACCGAATCGTTGGTATGGGATGAGCTTGATTGCGCCGTCTGCTACTTGACCGAACAACACCGTCAGGACGATGGCAGGCTGTTGGGCGTGCTTACCGACATTCGGCAGGGAACCGTCAACGATGATGACCGTGCTGCATTGGCAACACGTCTCGGCATGCTGCCCGAACCCGGCCAGCAGGCGGTGAATCTGTTCCCCGTGAACAAGCAGGCGGACACCCTGAACGATATGAGACTGTTCGAGATCCGCGAGGAGCCGCACGAATACCTCGCCCGCGCGGCAGGACCGGCGAATCTGGTGGAACGGCTCAAACGCAACATGCTTGCGCCGGAACGGCTGCAGTTGAAAACCGGTGCGGCGGTGATGGCCGTGCGCAACGATCAGAACCATCAGTTCGTCAACGGGTCGCTCGGCACGGTTCGGGCGTTCGTGCCGGAATCGAAGGGCGGTTGGCCGATCGTCGAATTCGAAAACGGCAATATCGTCACCATGAAACCCGATTGTTGGGAGATGATGGACGGCGACACCGTGCTCGCCAGCGTGAACCAGGTACCGCTGCGCTGTGCGTGGGCGATCACGATTCACAAATCGCAAGGCATGACGCTCGACCGTGCGGTGATGGACCTGCGCCGCACCTTCGCGCCGGGCATGGGGTACGTGGCGCTCTCCCGCGTGGAATCGATGCAAGGGCTGTATCTGACCGGAGTGAACGAACGCATGTTCCTGGTCTCGCCGGATGCGGTGATGCTTGATGACAGTCTTCGCGTGGCTTCCCATGAAGCCTCGGCGCGGCCGGCCGATGAGGGTGCAAGCGTGTTCAAACCCAGCAACGCCGAAGCCGCCGACGAATCAAAAAGCGAATTCGCCCAGGACGCGCTGTTCTAGGCGCATACAACATTTGATGGCGAAAAAGACGCTTTTTGCTGATCTGATAACTTATTGTTCCTATCCTCTTAATGGAAGACACAAAAGAGGTGTGATATGAACTGATTTTTGTTCCGCATTTCCCCTAACTCGATGGGAGATGACGGAACCATGGCAAAAGGCACGAGATACACGCCGGAGTTCAGGGCGAAGGCCGTCAGGCTGTTGACCGAGTCGCGCGGCTCTTATCCGTCGGAGGCCAGGGCGGTCGAACAGGTCGCCAGGGATCCGGGGGTCGCGCCGGAGACGCTGCGCCGTTGGCGCGACAAGACGGATGCCACGGTCGTGTACGGGTACCGCAAGACGCACGCCCGGTCGTCGGCGCGGGGCCGAGATCGGCCGCGGCCGGGTGACGAACGTCATGCGGGAATCGGGAATCCGCGGCGTGCGCCGCGGCAGGACGCCCGCCACCACCAAACCGGCGAAGGGCACGGGCGGCGGGCCCGACCTCGTGGAACGCGGGTTCGAGGCGGAGGCGCCGAACCGGCTGCACCGGTCCTTGGGCCACAGGACACCGGAACGGACCGAAACCGGGTATTATGCAAACCAAGCGGCGCAAGCCGCCCCACTATAGGGGCGGAACAAAAATCAGGCCATATCACTAGTACAACGTTTGTCTTTTATGCTTGGGATGGGAAGTTAGCGGCGATAGGATAATCGAAGGAGGGACCATATCCAAGAATCCGTCGGTACGGAGTGGCAGGGCAACGGATGAGAACCCTGGCCTGATGACGAGGGGAGACTGAATGAGCGACGATCGTAATCGCGACGGCATGGACGAGCTGTGCGATCTTGGCGGTGAGGAGTATGACGACACCGGTGGGCAATCGGGCGGCGATGGGGGCGGCAAGGCCACCGGCAGGAAACGGCGCGTAATCGTCGGTGCCCTTATCGTGATATTCGCGGCAGGCATGGTATTCGCCGGATGGAACGTCATCGGCGCGGCCATGGCGAACAATCGACGGGCCCATGCGGCGGCGCTCGCCGACTGCCAGTCGGCGCGCACGGATTACATCAGAACATATACCTCCTATACGCCGGCCATGAGCAAGGCGGCGACTCTGCTGAAGGAGACGAAATCCATCACCGACAGCGACACCCGCGACCGGCTGCAGCAACAGGTGGACAGCCTGCGCGGCAGCGGCGTCGAAGAGCTCGCAGCGAAGGAATGCTCGGCGAAGCAGTCGCGCGGGGAGCTCTCGGACCTTGCCGACAGTTACGGCAGGTCGAGGACGGTCATGGTGAACGGCCTGACTACGGTGCAATACGATTCGCAGACGTTGCAGCAGATGATTGACGGGATGAACGCGCAGGACATGCGCAAGCAGCTGTCCAAGCTCATCTCCCGCGGCGAACTTGCACTGGAACGGTCCAAGGGCAAGGCGGATGAGTCCAAGCGGAGCACTTTGGAGACGGAACTCGCCTCCGCCAAGCACACCCTTGATACGGCAAGCAGCGACGATGTGACCGCCCTGAACGGCGAATTCGCCCGACTGAAGGCCATTATCGACGGCATCATCGCGTCCATGCCGCTCGACTGCCATTTCACCCAGTGCGTGGCGCTCACCTTCGATGACGGGCCGAACAAGACGAACACGCCGAAGGTGCTCGATGTGTTGAAGAACGCCGGTGTGCCGGCTACGTTCTTCCTGCAGGGGCAGTTCGTGAACGGTTCCAATGTGGGGCTTGTCAGGCGCATGACCGGGGAGGGGCATGATGTCGGCTCGATTTCGTGGCGGCATACGCAGATGCATGGCATGCCCGCCGAGCAGCTGAGGAAATGGTTCGACGACACTGATGCGGTGATCTCCAAGGCAAGCGGGAAGGACGTCACGCTATTCCGCCCTCCGGATGGCGCATGGGGCGACGCATTGCGTGCGCAGGCCAGGGATTCCGGGCAGGCCATAATCCTATGGGGTGTGGATTCCGGCGATTGGGGCAAGCTTGGTGCCGACACCATAACCAAGCGTGTGGTCGACGGCGCGTATTCCGGTTCCATCGTCTCCCTGCATGACGGCAATGCCACGACCGCCAAGGCGCTGCCGAAGATCATCAAGGGGCTTAAGGACAAGGGATATACCCTGGTCACGGTGAACACGCTGTTTGCCGGTGACATTCGGCCCGGCGACGTGGCGTACGGCCTGAACGACGTGCAACGCGACGCCGAATGACTGTATTCAGTGGGGCGCATAGTGCTTTCTAAGTTGCCGCCAAATCCGGTTCGGTGCATAGTAGGGGGTGTAACGATAGCGAAATGAGGAGCGTGAAGTGATGATTCGATTGGCGGTTTCCGGCCTGTTGACCTGTGTGATGGCGTTTGCGCCGGCGGCGGGTGCAGGGGTTGATGTTCAAAGCGTTGCGGATGACGGCACACGCATAGCATGCCCGGCATATCCTGCATGTAAGAGGATTCCCAGGTGCGTATCAATGTGCAAGGCCTGAAGGAATCGTCACCTCTACGTGCCATGTGCTGCCGGACAATCCATACCGTATGGCTCCGCCCGAAACCTCCAACTGATGTTCGAGAAGGCTGAGCCCGAACCCTGAAGTGAGTTCATTGGGATTGCCCGATGAGGGATTGGTCTCGGTGATGCGGATGCCGTTCTCGAAGCCGCTGATGGTGATGCTGTATTCGCCGCCATTCTTTGCCATATGGCGAGTGATATTGGCATACAACTCCTTGATGCATAGTTGTATCAGCATGAATTGGCTGTTGGAGACGGGGAAGGAGTCCAATCGAATCGATAGACGCCCCGTGAACCCCATCGACTGTGCATCGTGATCCAGAGCTTGTGCATAGGCGGTGATATCGGGCGATTTATGGGACTCGTCGGTATCGGCGTTGCCTGTGCCTGACAGTGTGTGGATGATGCTATGCATATTAGCCAGGCTGAGCCGGGCTACGGTCTCGATGCGTTCCAAGGTGCCGTCGTCCTTGCTTCCGGACCGTGCCATGAGAATGATGGAGGAGAGCTCGCTGGTGACCGCCGAATGGAGGTGCGAGGCTATCTGCAGATTATGCTCCATCTGCTTGGCCTGAGCGGTGCGCTCCGTGGTAGCGAGCAGTATGCCGATGCAGAATACGAAGAGATCTTCGCTGGCGAATCCGACGAAAGTGTCAATGGAACCCTCCATCAGTTTCATCTCAACGAACTCCGCAATGAGTAGCAGGCACAGAACTCCACTGGAAGCCCAACGTCGCAGGTGGAAAGCGATGTAGAAAATGGACAGCAGCATGCCCCAGCATATGTTGGCTGCGGCATATGTGGGAGAGAACAGCAAGCAGCAGTATGTAATCATGCATACCAGACCTGCCGGCACGGGGAAGAATACCATCACCACCATCGACAGGAGGTATTCGATGGCAATCAGCCGCCCCACCGTTCCGGGGAACAGCTGATCGAAGATGCCGGACCATTCGAAAAGGGATATGCCGATGCAGATGCAGCAGATAATCGCCCGATAGCGTTTCTGGTTCAGGAAGAACGATGCGTCGGTCGGGCGCAGTACGGCATGACGGAATCGATCAAACATGTTTCGCCCTTTGCCATTTGACCAGTGCTTCGCCCAACGTGGCGGCACCGAGTTTGGTTCGTGCATGCAGGGTATACGTTCGCACGGTCACCGGTGTAACTTTCATCTGCTTTGCGATTTCCTTGGAGCTTAAGCCACGGGAAGCCAGGTTCAAGGCTTTCATCTCGTTGAATGTCAAAGTGGTCAGAGGGTCTGCTGGCGTGCTGCGGATACGGTCGTATGCGTTTTCGGCTGTTTCGAAGGGGGTGTTTGCCGGCAGTACGTCTCCGTCGTGGACGATGGCGATGGCCTGCGCCAGCATCTTGAAATCGTCCTTGGCAATGATGCCCTGTGCTCCTGCCTCGGCGGCTTCCGTTTCGTAAATATCCAACGGGTAGGAGGTGATCGCCAGTACCTTGGGGAACGGTGTGCTGGCTCGCAGACGCCGGCAGAGCACGGTTCCCGGCATGTCCGACAATGCCATGTCAATGAGCAGCACATCCGGCGCCGCATCGTCTTCAAGGCAGCGGGTCAACGCTTCGCGACCGGTTGTCGCTGTCCAGATAATGCGCATCGTTGGCGTTTTCTCGATCAATTTACGTAATGCATACAGTGCAATGGCATCATTATCGACTATGGCGATTGAGAAAGGCCTGTTTTCTACGTCATCGTTGTCTTGTACGACGTTCATGATGCTATATGTTCTCTCTTTTGGCTGTTCAGCAGGGGCCGAAGGTTCGATTGCCCATATGATGCATCGCCCCTCTACAGAGGAGCATAATACCTGCTGGGTGCATATGTCAGTGTTATGTCGCTTTATGTCACCCGCCACAACATTTGTTGTTTTTTCTTGATTCCGCTGTGTGGTGAGGATCAACCATGGTAATAAATATGCACGGGTGAGGCCCGCGGCCACATAGGGTGGCCATCACGTTGCAACGAGGCAACACTCGCGCAAATCCGGCATGATCATTGTTATGCCGGAGGCGTTGGAGTTCTGCAAGCTTGTTGCGGCGCCGCTCGCCGTGGGTGCGGGTCGCGCTATCTTGGAACCTATGACTTCCAATACTCTTCGTATGTCTACTATGTTTCTGCGCACGTTGCGCGAAGACCCCGCCGACGCCGATGTGGTATCCGACAAGCTGCTGCAGCGTGCCGGATACCTGCGCAAGGCGGCCCCCGGCATCTGGACCTGGCTACCGCTGGGGTTGAACGTGCTGAACAAGATCGAGAACATCATCCGCGAGGAAATGGCCTCCATCAACGCCCAGGAAGTGCACTTCTCCGGCCTGCTGCCACGCGAGCCGTATGAGGCCACCCACCGCTGGGAGGAATACGGCGACAACATCTTCCGCTTGAAGGACCGCCATGAGGCCGATTACCTGCTGGCGCCGACCCATGAGGAGATGTTCACTCTGCTGGTCAAGGACCTGTATTCCTCGTACAAGGATCTGCCGGTTACCTTGTACCAGATTCAGACCAAGTATCGCGACGAGTTCCGTCCGCGCGCCGGCCTGATTCGTGGCCGCGAATTCATTATGAAGGACGCCTACTCCTTTACGCTTGACAAGGAAGGCCTCGTCAAGGCCTACATGGACGAGCGCGGCGCCTATGAGCGCATCTTCAAGCGTCTCGACCTCGATTACGTGCCGGTGCACGCCATGGCAGGCCCGATGGGAGGCTTCGAATCCGAGGAGTTCCTGGCCCCGATGGAGATCGGCGAGGACACCTTCGCACAGTCGCCGTCCGGCAAGGCCTGGAACGTCGAGGCTCTGACCACTCCGGAACCGCCGGCAATCGATTACTCCAACACTCCGGCCGCCACGAAGCGCCCGACCCCGGACGCCGCGACCATCGACAAGATGGTTGAATTCGCCAACGTCAACCATCCGCGTACCGATGGCCGCGAATGGCAGGCCAGCGACATTCTGAAGAACGTCGTTATCGTCGTCAAGCACGCCGAGGATGAGAACCACGACGAGCCATGGCGCGAACTCGTGGTTGTGGGTGTGCCCGGCGACCGTGTGGTGGACATGAAGCGCCTGGAGGCGCAGTTCGCCCCCGCCGAAATCGAAGAGGCCACCGAAGAAGACCTCAAGAAGCACCCCGAACTGGTCAAGGGCTATATCGGCCCGATGGTGCTCGGCCCGCAGGCGCGTGACGGCAAGAAGGCCGAAAACGCCGATGAGACCGGCGAGGCGCTGCGCTACCTGCTGGACGCGCATATCGCCCGCGGCTCCGCATGGTTCACCGGCGCCGACGAGGCTGGCGTGGATTACTACGATCTGGTGTACGGCCGCGACTTCGAGGCCGACGGCACCGTCGAGGCCGTTGAGGTGCGTCATGGTGATATGAGCCCGGACGGATCCGGCCCCCTGAGCTTCGAGCGTGGTGTGGAGATCGGGCAAGTCTTCCAGCTCGGTCTGAAGTACTCCAATGCGCTCGGCTTGAAGGTGCTCGATCAGAACGGCAAGACCGTTCCGGTGTGGATGGGCTCCTATGGCATCGGCGTCTCCCGTGTGATGGCTTGCATCGCCGAGACCCACCATGATGAGCGCGGCCTGGCATGGCCGAGCTGCATCGCTCCGGCTCAGGTGCATGTGGTCGCCACCGGCAAGGACGAGAAGGCGTTCGATGGCGCCGAACAGCTGATCGCCGAGCTTGAGGCCAAGGGCGTTGAAGTGATCTTCGACGATCGCAAGAAGGTCTCCCCGGGCGTGAAGTTCAAGGACGCCGAGCTGATCGGCGTGCCGCAGATCGCCGTGGTCGGCCGCGACTATGTGAACGACGGCACTATTGAGATCCGCGACCGCAACGGTGACAACAAGGTGATCGTTCCTGCCGCTGAAGCCGTGGAGACGCTGCTTGCGCGCATCTGATTCGCTGGTTCGCTTCGTTTGACGGCGAAAGCCTTTTAGCATAACAATTCCCCTCGCAGACAAGGCTCTGCGAGGGGAATTGTTGTATCTGCCTGCCTTTTGTGTGGTTTTGTGTGGTTTTGTGGGGTTTGCGGGGCGGAAAGTGGGTGCGGTGGATATTGGCTCTGTGTCGGTGGTTTGAGGATTTCTCAATCTGCCGACACCTGCACTCCTCTGTCTGTCGGTGGTTTGGGTGTCCCGCAATCTGCCGACGGTGGATAACCGGGAGGTTATCCACTGGCTATCCACAACACGCCCGGCGAGGGGAGTGCTGTCCACAGGCAAGGGGGCGGCTGGTTCGCCAATGCGGCGTACGGCATGCTGGGAGTACCGCATTGCCTCAACGGCGCGGCGGTGCGGTCCAACTCGTTGCCAGTGGAAAGGACATATCATGGCAGGCCAGCAAGGAACAGTCACGCTTACCGGCAATCTTGGCATGGATCCGGTGAGTTTCTCCAGAGACCCGAACAATCCGGCATGCTCATTCAATGTGGGAGTCTCATCCGGGTATTTCGACCAATCCTCGCAATCATGGCGATCACGGGAGACGGTATGGATCAAAATCCGTGCATACCGCACCTTGGCCGCCAACGTGATGCGCTCGCTGCACAAGGGCGATGCCGTGGTCGTCACCGGCGCACTACGTATGGACCGGTGGACGAAGGGCGGCGCCAATCGCACTGCGATCGTCATGGATGCCAGTGCGATCGGGCATGACCTGAACTACGGAACGTCGGCGTTCTCCAGATTGAATCGTGCTCAAGGCGGCAACGGTGGCACGAATGGCGCGGCCGGTTCCGCAGGCACATACACGGATGGATTTGCCGAAGACCGAGGCAATCCCGATAATGCGGGCGGTCTCAACGGAGCCGGCATCGATCCCTTTGCATCAGGCAACGGTTCGACGCAGCCGAACGCCATGCGGAACACGCGAAACGATATGGAAAACGGCGGCACACCGGCCAGCGGCATCCCTAATGGGATGCAACAGGCCGGTATGCCGCCGTGCAACACCCAGTCCCCGAACAATGGAGGTCAACAGTATGTGGCGCAAAGCCAGTCTGAATCTACCGTCGCCCTTGCCGAAGAACCGGAGTTCTGATCATGATGGCCACTACCAGATGCGCACACGGTCAGCCGGGTCAAGCCACATGGCGTCACCCTCGTGCACATCAAATGCCTTGGCGAACAGATCCACATTGCGCACGATGCCGTTGGTCCGGCACTCCGCAGGGGAGTGCGGGTCGATCTGCAGATACTGTTCGGCCAGCTCGTCACGGTTCTTTGTGCGCCAAATGGAGGCGTAGCTCAGGAAGAAGCGCTGCAGACCGGTGAAGCCGTCGATGGTGGGGGCGCCGTCGAGAGCGGATTCGATGCCTTCCGGCGTGGAATCCTTTTCGCGGCCGGCTGCCCCGTCAAGTGCGAAGGCATATGCCTTCAACGCGATATTGACGCCGCCGAGATCGCCGATGTTCTCGCCGATGGTGAGCGCGCCATTGACATGTGGCGCCTTGCTTGGGTCGTCGGCGTATTTCTCGGCAAGCTGCGTGGGTACGAACGCGTTGTACTGTTCGATCAGAACCTTGGTGCGTGCCTCGAAATTCGCCTTGTCCTTCGGGGTCCACCAGTCATGGAGCTTGCCGTCGCCGTCGTACTGGGCGCCCTGGTCGTCGAAGCCGTGGCCGATCTCATGACCGATCACAGCGCCGATGCCGCCATAGTTCGCGGCGTCCTCGGCTTGTGGATTGAAGAACGGAGGCTGCAGAATGGCTGCGGGGAACACGATGACGTTCATGGATGGCTCATAGTAGGCGTTCACCGTCTGCGGGTTCATCAGCCATTCGTCCTTGTCAACGGGCTTGCCTGCCTTGGACAGCTGATAGCCGGTCTCGTACAGGTTCGCGGCCTGCATGTTCTTGGACAGCGCGGCATCCTCATCAAGATGCAATGCCGAATAGTCGCGCCAATGATTGGTGTATCCGATTTTCGCAGTGAATTTGCCGAGCTTCTCCAAAGCCTTGGCTTTGGTATCTTCGCCCAGCCAATCGGAACTGGTGATGGAGGCACGGTAGGCGTCGATAAGATTCGCCACCAGCTGTTCCATGCGTTTCTTGGAGCTTTCCGGGAAATGCCTGCGCACATACTCGGCGCCGACATCCTCGCCGCATACGCCGTTGACCAGGCTCACCGCGCGCTTCCAACGCTCGCGCTGCACCTTCTGTCCGGAAAGCACCTTGCCGTAGAAGTCGAAGTTCGTGCTGTCGAACCGCTCACTCAGCATGGAAGCCGAGCCGATAATCATATGCACACGCGCCCACAGCTTCAGATTATCCAGATCGCTGGCCTGCCAGAAGGAGTCCAGACCCGTAAGGAAGCTCGGCTCGTGCACGATCACACGGTTCAGCACGGTATGGAAGTCGAGCGGCTGATCGGCGGATGCCTCGGAAGCGTCGTAGGCCTCCTGCCAGGACTCGACCCACGAATCAAGATCGAAATGTGCGAGCGTGGAGGCAAGTTCGCTGTAACTCATAGGGTTATATGTCTTCACCGAATCGCGGGTGGCGACATTATCCCAATGATGCTTGGCAAGTTTCGTCTCGACGGCGAGGAAACGCTCGGCCTGCTCGCGTGCGTTCGCATCGTCACCGGCGTAACCTGCATTGGTCAGTTGCGCGGCGACCATGTCGACATAGGCACCGCGGATCGGCGCGTAGTGATCCTCGCGGTAATACGCTTCGTCGGGGAGCCCGAGGCCGCCCTGCTCGATATGCGCGATATTGACATCCGGGTCGCCCGGGTCTCCGTAAATGGCCATGCCGAACAGGTCGGGGCCACCAGTGGGGTTGATGAAGCCCAAGGCGCGAGTAAGATCCGCCTTGCCTTCGGCCTCGTCGATCAGCTGCAACGCATTGCGAATCGGTTCGATGCCGGCTCGCTCGATGGCGTCCGTGTTCAGGAAGGAACGGTACAGTGCCCGCGACAACACCGCCGGGCAGTCATCGTCTTCCAGAATATCCCTGATCTGATTCTGTGCGTCCTCCGCAAGCTTGTCGAAGGAACCATAGCGGGAACGGTCATCAGGCAGACGGTACGTGTCGATCCATGGGCCGTTGACGTAACGGAACAGATCGGCGGAAGGTTTGATGACGGACGAGAACGATGCCGGGTCGATGCCGGATTTCAATGCTTCACTCATGGCAACAAGCCTAGTCCCGGCTCCACCCGTGGCAAAGCCTTACACATCGGGAAGTCTGTACATATCGCAAACCGCGAACGGCTTCTATCATGGGAGAACGCACATCCGCGCGAGCGGAAGGCGAACCCGACGCATATTCGTATGCGGCCGGAAACGGAAAGGAATAACCATGAGCGACTTCAACCCGATGAACGCCACGCCGAATAACGGTATGGATCCGTTCCGACTCCTCGAGCAGGTGTTGCCGCAGCAAGCCAAGAATCGCATTCGCGGCATGTATGGGGTGATCGGCATCGCTTCCATCCTGCTGGGTGTGGCCCTGCTGTTCTGGCCCGGCCACACTCTGGCTGTCGCAGCCATCATGCTGGGCATATACCTGCTGATTTCCGGCATGGTGCGCATCGTCACGGCCATCGTCGAACTCGGTCTGCCCGGCGGGTGGCGAGTGCTGGGCGTGCTATTCGGCGCGCTGATGCTGGTCGGCGGCATAGTGGTATTGAAGAACTCCTCGATGTCGGCGGCCATGCTCACCGTGCTGTGCACCATGGCGATCGGCGTCAGCTGGCTGCTCGAAGGCATTATGACACTATTCGAATGCTGGAACGTGCCAAGCTCGGCGTGGGCGGTGATCTATTCGCTACTGTCCATCGTCGCCGGTTTCATAGCCCTGTTCAACCCGTTCGGATCGACCGTATGGCTGGTGATGTTCGTCGCCATCGCGTTGGTCGTCATTGGCATTATGGCCGTTGTTCGCGCGATTCGTTTTGGAAAGTAAGACGGGTGGCCTAGGCTAGAGACCATGATCGAAATCAAAACAGCCTCCGAAATCGAGGCGATGAAGCCCGCAGGTCGTTTCGTTGCGGGAATCCTCAAGGAACTCAAGGAAACCACCAAAGTCGGTACCAACCTGCTGGAGATCGACGAATTCGTGCACAAGAAGATTGTCGACCGTAAAGGCGCCGAATCCTGCTACGTGGACTATGCCCCCGATTTCGGCACCGGCCCGTTCGCACATTACATCTGCACATCCGTCAACGATGCCGTACTGCATGGCGTGCCGTACGACTACAGCCTCAAAGACGGCGATCTGGTCAGCCTCGACCTCGCCATCAGCGTGAACGGCTGGGTCGCCGACTCCGCCATCAGCTTCGTGGTCGGCAACAACCCCGACCCGGAGGATCTGCGCATCATCAAGTGCACCGAAGAGGCGCTCGCCGCCGCCATCGACACGGCGCAGGCCGGCAACCGTTTGGGCGATGTCTGCAACGTCATCGGTGATGTGGCTCGTACCTACGGCTACCCGATCAACCTCGAATTCGGCGGTCATGGCGTGGGACGTGTCATGCACGGCGATCCGCACGTGCCGAACGACGGCAGCGCGCATCACGGATACAAGCTGCGCCCAGGTCTGGTCATCGCCATCGAACCGTGGTTCCTCAAGACCACCGACGAGATCTTCCAGGATCCGAAGGACGGTTGGACGCTGCGCTCCCAGGACGGTTCCCGTGGCGCGCATAGCGAGCACACCATCGCCATCACCGACAACGGTCCGCTGATTCTCACCAAGCGCGACTAGCATCGGCATCGGCCCGACAATGGGGCCGGGACAAAGAGCCTCCCTCTCCTTATGAAGAGGGAGGCTCTTTTTGCCTTTTGAGATATGCGGTACCGCTGAAACGACGATGCCCTATAGTGAGCGATACTCTAACTCATTGGCGTAAGGAGCACGTGATATGGCCACAGCCCAGCTGCGCATCGACTCGAACAGCTTCACCCTTCCCCTAGTGGAGGCTACCGCCGGTGCCAACGGCATCGTTGTCTCCGACCTGAGAAACGACGGTTGGGTCACGCTCGATCCGGGATTTCTGACCACCGCGCAGTGCGAATCGAAAATCACGTACATCGATGGCAAGAACTCCATCCTGCGCTACCGAGGCTACCCGATCGAGCAATTATGCGACCAGTCCGACTTCCTTGAAGTGGCATGGCTGCTGCGCCACGGTGAGCTGCCCAGCAAAGAGCAATACGACCGCTTCATCTCCGACATCAACCACCGCACGATGGTGGGGGAGGATTTCCGCACCTTCATGGGCTCCTTCCCGCGCACCGCGCATCCGATGAGCGTCATGGCATCCGCAGTCAACGCGCTCGCCACCTTCTATCCGGACACCACCGACATCAACGATTCCGATCAGCTTGACGAGGCTGCGACCATCATCATGGCCAAGGCCCGTACCATCGTGAGCTATATCTTCCGCCGTCGCCGTGACGAGCCGATGCTGTACCCGGACTACTCGCGCGGTTACGTGGACGACTTCCTGCGCATGTGCTTCGCCGTGCCGTACGAGCCGTTCGAATCCGACCCGCTATACGTGCATGCGCTCGGTAGACTGCTCATCATCCACGCCGATCATGAGCAGAACTGCTCCACTTCCGTGGTACGTATCGCCGGTTCGGCGCATGCCAACCTGTATTCCGCGGTCGCGGCGGGCATCAATGCGCTGTCCGGACCGTTGCATGGCGGCGCGAACGAGGCCGTGCTCCGCCAGCTTAAGGCGATTCGTGATTCAGGCAAGAGCGTGAAGGAATTCGTCGAGGATGCTAAGGCCAATGGGCAGCGCATCTCCGGTCTGGGGCATCGCGTCTACAAGTCGTACGATCCGCGGGCGGCCATTGCCAAGAGCTATCTGGAGAAGATCATGACACGGGCCGATACGCTGAAACTGCCGGCAGACGAACGCGCGTTGTTCCGAGTCGCCACGGAGCTGGAGGAGATCGCGTTGAACGACGAATACTTCGTCTCCAGACATCTCTACCCGAATGTCGACTTCTACACGGGGCTGATCTACCGGGCCATCGGCTTCGATCCGTCCATGTTCACCACACTGTTTGCACTTGGACGCATTCCCGGATGGATCGCACAGTACCGTGAGATGCTTGCCGACCCGAACACGAAGATCGGGCGCCCACGCCAGGTCTACACCGGCTACACGAAGCGCGACTACATTCCGATGGAAGAACGATGATTCCCGCCGCACCGGGCGGTCTGTTTGGACGATTCTACGAATTGGGCGGTTTATTTGGACGAAATCGGGGTTGATTTCGTCCAAATAAACCGCCCAATGGTATGTGCACGGAGTGCGCGGGCACCGGAATAGCCGGCGAAGGCCAGAAGACTCAGTTCTTGTGGAGCTTCTCGTTAAGCTCGATGCCGGTCTTGCGATAGCGGGCCTCGATACGGCCGGACACGGAGTTGCGGATGAACAGAATGTTGTCCTTGCCGGACAGTTCGGCGCCTTTGACGGTTTCCAGCGGCTCGCCTGCGGCAACCTTGGCCTTGTCGTAGATGGTGACCTTGGTGCCGGCGGTGACGTACAGACCGGCCTCGACCACGCAATTGTCGCCTAGCGAGATGCCGATGCCGGCGTTCGCGCCCAGCAGGGAATGCTCACCGATGGAGTTCTTCAGCTTGCCGCCGCCCGACAGGGTACCCATGATG
>ENA-OUQF01001044-OUQF01001044.1-human-gut-metagenome-genome-assembly--contig:-NODE-1044-length-18141-cov-11.119872_pt1 | contig 18141 bp, 25 predicted proteins | sample MGYA00237947_ERZ548826 | MGnify/ENA primary metagenome ERZ548826 (study PRJEB26490, sample SAMN05194701) | human gut metagenome | biome: terrestrial biome; feature: human-associated habitat... | reverse complement strand
GTTTTCGACACGCCGTGTGTTGTGTGTTTGTGTGTTGTGTGGTATTATATTGATTGTCAACCAAAGGATAAAATAAAAGGATGGTGGTTGAGATGATGTATCGTCAAGACATTGAGAATGAGGTTATTGATTATATTCGCAACAGTGGTGAGCGTGTTGTGGCTTATGATGTTGATGCTATTGTGGATTGTCTTGTTGTTATGTATGAGCGTAGGGGTGTCGAGTTTTATCGTTATTGTTTTGAGACTGTGGTTTTTATGAATCGCGTAGTCGAGTGAGTAGTAGGGATGAAAGAAAGGAAGGAATAAAAAATGTTTAGAGTTAAGGCCGCTGTCATTGAGTCTGAGAATCAATTTTGCCCTGTTTTTATTGATACTGGAGATAATCCGGTTCTTTATATGGCTCATGGCGGTATTGATGCCGAGGCGGCTCTTTGCGAGATTCTTGAATATGTGTATGGTGACTGTGATTTTAATTATGTGTGCCTCCGTGAGAGTGATGGTTGGCATACATATATAGTTGAGGTAATTGATGACGTTGAATGATGGAAGGGAGATTGGTTATGTCATTGATTGAATCGCGTAGGGATGATAAGTTTTTTATTAGCGGCGTTAAGGTGAGTTCGAGTAAAAAACGTGGTGGTCATCATAATAGGGGGGTTGCTGTTGATGATGATAGTATTTATGATTTTGTGAATCTGCGATACCGGGATGATATTGAGCGGTTTCGACGTGGCGGTTGTTGTCGTAAGACTGATTAAAAGGAATAACCCCCGGAGTATTTTCCGGGGGTTATCTTAATTGTTGGCAGATTCTTTCATGTTTTCGAGAATCTTATTGAGTTCTTCTTCGTTCAAGGGTTGGGTTACTTCGGTGTTGTTTTCCATGATATTATTCTCCTAGGTCTACTGCTTGCTTAAGTCGTGTGTACCATGGTGCTTTTTTGGTTCCGAGTTTAAATGTCGGGATTGTGGTACCGCATGTTTTGGCGACTTCTTGTAGTGCTGTTACTTGGTCTGGGTGGGTGAGCGAGTGTAGCTTGGAGCCGTCGAACCATACTAGGCGCTGTTCGTCGTTTGGTTGAATGATTGCTTGCATTGGGTTATCCTTGTCATAGGTTAGGACAATGTTTTTACGTTGTCCGAAAACATTATACCATGTTTTTTTATCTCCATAGAATTTGTCGAGGTCAAGATTCCCGCCCCAGCCATTCAAGCGGCCTGTCCCCGAGTATTGTCGGATAGTACATGGCGTGTTAGATTCATTCCATGGGTTTGTTTGGTATCCTGTGGGGTTGGTGTCTGCATATTGTGCTATCCACATGGGGTGCCCGAGGTGGTCAAAATATCCACGGTCGAACGCGCTACAATATATCATGTTTTGTTTGCTGTAGGGGAGTCTGCTCATGAAATTGGATACCCATTGAGTGTCATCTACATGGTATCGGATATTGTTGGCTTGTTCCCAGTCGCACGCCATTGGATAGTATTGGGCGTAGTCTCCCAGTTGTCTTAGGAAAAATTCGCGTTCGGCGCTTGGGTTTGTGCCTTCTGCATAATGGTAGAATGCTACAAGTTTTCCGGCGTTGATTGCTTGTCTTGCCTGTCGTTTCCACTCTGCACTGACATAGCGTGTACCTTGTGTGACCTTGATGATAACAAAATCACATGGTACTATTGCTAGGTTTATGCCCGCCTGATAGCTTGATATGTCGATTCCATTGAGAGCCATAATTAATATTCCTCTCTGTCGTGGTCGGTGCTATTGTCGTGACTATTGTACCACGTGTTAATGCTTATTGTTATTTTCTGTCTTTCCGTTCTGGGCTTCACTGAAAATGTTCAACACTTTGTTTTTTTTAAGTTCGGGGTTGATTTTAATGCAGTTTTCCAAAATGGACGTGACCTCGATCAGACAAATGGATACGAGCACCGGTATAACTACGGGGAGGTTGAACCCTAGTTCAAGCCACTGGGAACCGTATTCTATGAGGAATGCAGTGCTTATTACTACGATGTATGCGAATTTATGCCATAATCCCTTCCTCATTTTCTCGCTACTTATTTGATTGTGCATGGTTGCGTTTGCAATGCCGGTACCATAATCCATGAGAATGAATACGGCCGTGATTATAAATGGCATTATATAGTGTTGCATTAATTTTGTCCTTTCTTTTTTATTTTGTTGTGCTTGAATTTAATAGCGAGCCTAATAACATACTAAATTCTGATTTTGTTTGAGGCGTCTCGAATCGAACACGTCCTACACGGTACGCCTCAATTAGTTTCTTAATGATGTCATCTGACCTTTTTAGCAATACGCATTTTTCGTCAACCAGCCGATAGTCTAGCGTGTACCATTTTTGCTTTTTGGGTTGACGGCGTGCTATCTGCCACACCGTCGTGATTTTACTATCATCTAGAACTTGATAGACGGCAAATGCTCCGTATTCGCGTGTTTTTATCGACAAAGCATATCCCGCGCCGCTGAGGTTGCTTATGAGTGCGTTGTTGTTGTCGCGGAACGTGTTGTCAATAGAGTATGCGGCATAATCTGCGTCGAACTTGCTGAGGAATTGACCGAACTTGCTTTTGGCGATTTTGGCGGAAAACCCGCCATAGTCAGCGAGTTCCACCATGATGAAAGAATCGCAGTAGCGTTGATATTGGACCTTGTTTTCGATTTGCGGCGTGACGTTGATATTGAACGCCGCAAAATACGGGTTGGCCAAACTTACGGCATTTGAACACATGATAAGGCGCACGCGGTCATGCCATCGGTCTACCGTGTTGTAAAATTCCTCTAACGCAGTAACCTCGCCTCCCAGATAGCGCATGTTGTCGGGAAAAATTTCATCAAACAGTATGGTACGTACACGCGGATATGCCACTGATTTGACCTGTCCGGCTTGCGAGAGTGCTATAAAATAGCCGATGATATGCCATACTGATTTCTTTTTCCCGTTTTTATCGACCATAGCGTCTCTATTGTCGGCCCAATGACATTCCGCCTGATTGCCGTTAACCCTAAAGTCTAGCTCGGGGTAACTGTCTGCGATATCGTTGAAAAACGTGCCCTTGTTTTTTTGTTCTTCGGCGGTACGACGCAGATAGATGAACTGCCAACGTCGTTTCATCCAATCATCTATCATGAGTTTCTTGCCGCCGTAGGTTTTGCCGAGACCGCGTGCGCCGATAATGAACATCCACGGCGCGTGATATGATAGCACGCGCGCGTAATCATAATAATCATTCTCATTAAGGAGCGTCGTTTCGTTGGCCATAACCACAGTATATCACATGTGGATATGTGTATAATACTGTGGATAACTAAAAGTTCGGCGGCGCACTAGTGCCGTCCCACACATTCAGCAACGAATAGACGGTGTTATAGCGTGTCCCATATGGCCCGAACGGGGACGTATTGAGGATATTGTTATACAATTGCGTAAGTGTCGAAGAGTGAGGCACGTTCAACGCGCCCGCCGGGCTTTGGTGATAAGCGCTCGCCCACAGTATCTGCATTTTCGTATCACTGTACGTCTGCGGATAGCTCTCGTAATCCTCAGCGAACTGATTACGCTGGCCCTGCCGTGATTCCGTGCGCCGCGCCCACGTCTGGAATGCCGCAACTTCACTGACGGTCATCGCCCTGTCGAACGTGCCGCCCGATTCCATAAGCGCGGCGATACCCGGCGCGGCGGCGGCAAACGACCTATACCCCTCGGAATCAACCGCTTTCATAGCGTTCAACACCTGCAAGCGTCTACTAAATGACCATTGTGCGATGCCAATACCCTGATTGTTGGGTTCGACAGCGTCCCAGCGTAATGATGATTCAACGGTGCCGATGACATAGAGCGCGTATGAGCTTTTCCCGTCGCCCACGCTTGGCGTACCTTGACCATGGTCGGCGTCCGGCTGACCTGTACCGCCGCGATATACCCACGTCTGGGCGCTCGATTTGTAGAAAATGGCTTGTGATGACGTCGTGCCCGAACCACTGTGATATATGAGGTTGTCTCCCTGTAGTTGTATCCATGCGGAGATATCGCCGTCCACGCTTACGCCCGGATTATTGCCGCCCGTCGGATTGTCGCCGGATTCCGGCGGTTCCGGTAATGCCGTGGGATGCAGATAGCCGAGGAGCTGTGACCCCTTTGCGAGCGGTAGGGTTTGATGCACGGCTGGCGTCGGGTTTTGGGTCAGCACGTCGATGCTGTCGCCTTGGACGCCACCCCATACGATGGCAACGTGACTGCCGGGGTAGTTTTGACTGCCGAACCTCCAGAACACGACATCCCCCATGCCGGGCGTATAGTTGGCGTCTTTTTTCTCGAAAACACGTCCAACCGCCGCCGTGGTGGGGAACATGGTGTAATTACCCTCCGCGTAACCTGTCGGCGTGATGCAGTCGCCTAACGACAGATTGTAATTATCCATACAGTATTTCGCCCATAAATCCCAGCATTGGGCACCATAAGCCCCGTCCATGTCCCAATATTGGTTTTGGGTACGTTTCAACCACGCTTGTATATCTACCATAATAACAGTATACCCCACGACGCGGGCCGTGGGGTATGGTGCTAGGCGATCGGCGTCAGCGTATTAGCCAAGTATAGCGACTGGGTAAACGCCGCATAGACGCGACTCTCTCCCGCTGCCCAGTTTTTACCACTCGTGGGTGAAATGCTGGCGTATTGGAACGTCGCTTGAATTTGACCGTCCGTCGTAATCAGGAACGACGCCGGGAACCCTCCAATCGGGGTGTTGCTTGCAGGGATGTTTCCTGCGTTGCTGCCTGCGACATAGAAGCCAGCTCCGATGTAGTATACGGTCGAGGATGGTTTCATGGATTGCGGGAGTTGTGCCGAAAACGTAATATGAGCGCCGCTTTGGTTAAGTCCTTGCGCAAGAAGGTTTCCAAAGAATTTAAACGCCCCCACAGTCTCGTTGTACATGAAATTCATGTGAGTATTGTTATCAACGACACTTACGCCCGAAGATTCCGAGTGGGATACTGTTCCCATCTTCCAGCCGGTAAGCCAAGCGTCACGCCATGCCTTAAGGGCGGAGATATCGGTCGTATTGGTATCAATAAGCTGATTCAACTGCTGCGCGGTACCGGAATACCCGCCCTGCTGCGTATATCGAGCATCGCCCTGTGCCTTGGTGTACACGTCGGTAGAATTCGCCTTACCGCCAACCGTGTCGGATAGCGAGGACACTGTGTTTTGCAGTGAGGTAAGCGCCGTGTTTTCCGCCTTGCCGTTGATGGTGGACATGAGCGCCTGCGCGGTCTGCGCGGACGTGACGCCAAGCGCGTTGAAATACGATTCCTGCTCGGCAATGTCCGCTTTATTGGTTTGCGCCAATGAGAGCGCATTGTCCGCTGTGGTCTTGGCCGTGTTGGCGGTAGACGTTGCGGTGGTGGCGTCGGTTTCGTTGCGGTACATCTGCGAATCGATTTTGCTCATGTCGCCAGTGTAGTCGCCGCGCCATGACGGTTTATCGTCCGGGCTGTCACCGAACTGGCTGAGGTTATAGTGTGGGGTTTTGTTGATACTGGACATTATGGTACCTCCTTGATAATGGTTCTACTCAGTGACCCGTACGATTCCGTTATCGTCCAGCCATCGCGAATCCAACTGCGCAGCAGTCAGTCCCTTGGTTTCCGGTGCGGCCGCGCTTTTATTCACCTTCTCCGCAAGCCCGGAGGTGAGCGCCGACGTGGTGGCGAACCCGCTCGTGTCCGGTATGTCGGTCTTTTTGGCAATGGTATCCGCCACGCCCAGCGGGGAGCCAGCCGTACCATTACCCGTAAGGTCGGCTGTGTGCGCCACCGTCGTAAGCCCGCCTGCGGTGGCCGACGCGATATCATCCGCGTTCTGCTTCATCTGGGCGTCGATTTTCGCCATGTCGCCGTTGTAGTCTTTGAGCCATGTGGGCCGGTCGGTGCCAACAAACTGACTCAGATTATAATTTTCGGTATGATTTGTCGCGGTCATTATTACTCCTTACTATCAAAATTTTGCGCCGTGGGATTTCTCTGCACATACATGCTGTCAGCGCCCCTCCTCGTCAGATAAACATCCGCCGGATCGCCCTCGGGGATGCTCTTACCATACGGGAATTGCGAGCGTCCGGGAAAGTCGCCGGGCACGCAATTATCAACGGCGGTTGCTCGTAAATCATATTCACGCGCAGGCAATCCCAGCGCGTCATATATGGACGCCTCCAATGCCATCTTGTCGTAATCACTCCAGAATAGTGCATGATTGCGTGTATTGTCATACATGCCATCAAGCACCGTTTGCAAGGCGTCCTGCCTGCCGTACACCGGTGACCACGACAGTCCGGTGGACTGCGATTGTTCGATGAGCCGGATGAGTTCCTCACGTAGGATGGCCATTTGTTTAACGAGGCTATCGGCAATTTGCTGGACGGCGGCGTTATTGTCCGTAATTGACTGGTTCACCTGCTCGACGAGTGTATTGAAGTCGGACTGCAAGTCATCCAGATTGCACCGGATGCACTCAATCAATTGGAGTGTGGTCAACCCGTCCCGATAGGTGAAAGGAACCGACGTGGGAATCCGCGCCGGTGGATAGGCGCGTGGCATAAGGGCGTTGATGGACATGATTACTCTCATTCTCCATAGTTATGGCAGTTGCTGAAAATTGTATCATAAGACCCCCACACCTGCATAAAACACGGTTCGAGCGAGTGTACGACCTCCATATCCACGTTGATGATTGCGTTGCGATATTCAGCAATGAGGCTCATTGCGGACTGGGAGCGGCCCGACGTGTGGGATTTAGTGCTCCCGTCTGTAGCGTCGTGCTGCCATTCCGTGCTGGAGGTGCTATGCGATTGCGACGTGGTATCTTGCGCGCTATGGCTACTGCCGTCCGTATCCGCTTGCGCCTGATTGGCATGAGTCGCGTATCGAGCAAAATCACCTTGCACGCCGGTTGCGGGCACTTCCGAGTCGTAAGACTGGGACTTGGTGCTGCTTGAACTGGTGCCGTCCGATGTGCTTTTGGTCGAACTATCCTGAGAGGCGCTGGTTTTGCCGCTGGACTGGGCTACCGTGTTGGACGTGTTTTCGCTGGTCATCTCCACGGTGTTCAGCGGGTCGTATTTTAATGCTAGCGTCCGATAACGCTCATTAAAATATGGCATAATCTGATTTAACGTCATGCCCAGATAAAAAATAAACTGTTGCACTGTCTCTTGGCCGATTTCACGCAACATGTAATTTTGGCAGATTTTATCATTCAACTCAGCCCTATGGGCTTCGTCAAAAATCGGGTAATAATCAGCAGATAAATGCAGTTTATCATCAGTATTATAGCCCATGTCGATGACGGCACCCAATGTGGCAGTGTACTCGGAGGGCACGCGCGTACCCCACTTGCTTAGGTCTTGTGTCATACCACACCACCTATTCCGTTTCCAAGAGAGTCCGTTGAATCGATTGCCGTAGTGGTATTGCCACTGGACTGCGTATTATCAATCGCGTTCGGCACACCAGAACTTTGCGTGTCCGCGTACTCCACCCATACGTCTAGATTATACATCCTGTTAATCAGTCGTGCGCCTTCCTGTCGCGCCGTCAAAAAAGCGAGACGGAACATGTCTGTTTTTTCGTTGGCTTGAGCAACCTCAGCGCCTATCAAACGTTCCTGTTTTTCCGTCCCGCTGGACTGAATGCCCAAGTAACTCAATGCCTCATTAGTCACCTGTGTTTTTTGCTGAATGAATTTGTCCAACAAATACGGCGTAGTGTTGGGCCACGGCTGGAACATGCTGGAGGGGTCGAGCGAGTCATAGCCAATGATAAACGATTGCCCGTCCTGCTGTTGCTGTAGAATGTTTTCCACCGTGAGCTTGGTACGTTGGTCAGCGGTAATGAACGTCGGCAGTTTCAGCCCGTCCAAGTTGACTTGATATGCCTTATCGATATCGGCCAGACGCCTCGCGTACATCCAGAGAATGTCATTGAACGACCACCGCATACGATTATCCCAGATGGGCACGCATTCATTGGCCGCCGAGAGAACCTTGTAATGGTAGTTGACCCCGACCGGCGAAAACTCGGTCGGGTTATTGTAGAGATTCAAGCGCCCTTGATAAGCCGCCTGAGTCGCCAAAAACGAACCGATACGCCGGTCGTAGAAAAACAAGCAGAGATTATAGTCTAACAGACATGTTTCCACCCAACGTTCGTCTATGGTAGGGGGTAGTCCATGCCATTTGAACCGATTCAACGCGAGTTCACGTAGCAGATGATAATACATGTCATCAAGGGCGACGGCGCGCATTTTGGCATAATTACCACTGGGATGAACGCCACCGCCCCTACGATTCTGATTTTTCCTCGACCTAGACATGTCTCCAGTATAGCACTAGAATGAGATACCCGGCAATGGGTTGTTATCCGCCCAATCAGTCACCCCGATATCATCCGGGTTAGTCCATATAGTAGTCCCAGACTCGAACACGCCCTTAATGGTCTGCCGATACTGCTCGGGCAAATCGCCCCGCACGTAGCACTCCTGCATCTGCCAATAGGTGAACTTGGTCATACATTCCAGCGATTGCGGCGGCGTGATAAAACGCTGGATAAAATACCCGTAACGCAACATGTACTCTCCGACGCTCCGCAGAGCTGAGGGTGCGCACATCTTGAATCGCACCAGCACTCCGACAATACCGTTAGAGAGATTGAACCCGTCCCCACCGATAGCGCCGGACGTGGTAGGGGGCGTCAATTGCATTTGCTGGACTTGCGCGTTGATTCCGGCGATAGTGTTCTGATAATCGCCAAACGCGGAACGTTGCGCGTAATCCGCGTTCATGTCCGCCATATTTTGGGCCAACTGGTTTGAAAGCGCTGTAGTCTGAGAGCCATACGTGTTGGCCTGACTTGTTGTGGCCGCATTAGTACTCAGAGAATTGGCCGTGGAAAGTTGAGCGGCGGTATTGTTGATACTGCGATTAGCTTCAGTGTTAACGCCATTCATGACCGCACCGCCTAGCGCGGATACCGCACCCCCGACATTACCCGAAGCGGCGTTACCCACCACTCCGACCACACCGTTTGCCACGTTGTTCAGCTGGGCTAGGTCGGCTCGCTGATTGTTGATATACGTCGTGTTATCCAGACCGGTGTTAAGAGCTGTCGCTTGAATTGCGTTATTGGCGTTGCGGTTGCCGATAGCGAGTTTGTTGGCTTGGGCGTTGTACTGGTTTTGCATGGCCGTGGCCGCAAGGGACTGGCTAATGCCCATCTGCGCTTTTTGGTACGCCCAATCAGCGGACTGCTGATTATAGGCGCGTGTGTAGGCACTGTTTGCCATTGCCAACTGGGCACCATTGTTGACTATCACAAATTGGGGAAAATTGCTGATACCAAACGCGGCGTCCAACATTTCTCCGCTATCGATCGGCAACCCATTGTTTTTATCAAGAGGGGCAATCTCGCTTGCACCCGCCTCATTGTACCCAACCGGGTAAAAGTTCAAGCGCGCGCCATTGGGCGCGTAATTATGCACCTCTCTAATAACCAGATTATCGCTTTGGATATTTTCGGGTTTATAGGTGATATTAGTACCATTCAAGCAAGTACATTCAACGGTAGAATATGGATAGCATTTGAGTTTTTTAAGGTTTTTATAACGTTTAGGGATATTAAAATTATCACGAAAATCATTAATGGTAATAATGTCTTCATACCTGCTGGGCGCATTTGTGGCCGACTGGGGGAAACGGTAGATACGATTATTTAATTCCGTGGGGAGTGTTTTCCCAAACAGCTTATCTACGACATAGCCGGATTGCTTAAGAAAGTCATCGTCTAAAGAGGGTATCATGTACATGTTTACAATACCCTGTGTTATCCACGAAAAAGTAGAACCCACTCCCATAAACACTCGGATAGACTGAATGTCCTTAAAGTACAGTATTTCAGCACCGTTAGCCATGTTCTCGAACAGAGAGCCGCCGGCAGTGGTAAGAGACGGTTTTTCCTGACTGCCCGCGTCCGCTGACAAATCTACCGTGCTCACGACTATTACGCCGTAATTCAGATTTTTCCCGTCCATGCTGATAAGAGACTTGTACTGTTGGTTTACCGTCACCATTTCACTACCGGTGTCCAGCCCCTCGGGTAGTGCGAGATAACTACGCCCATAATCGGTCATCTGGTTTTCATTGGCAACGCCGATATGACCTCGCACCACATAGCACGACCCAAACCTAAGTACATGCTGAAACGACTGCCAAACGTCCAACTGTACAGTGAGCTGAGTGGTGTACGCATTGATGTAATCCACGTGGTTGATGAAATAATACCAATACCGTGGCGTCTCCAAATCGGGATAATCGTTATGCACCACGACATAGTTGTAATTGGATGCCTCGTTGAATGGCAGTTCGACGCGCACGGGTTGGCCGAACATGTGCATGACTCCATGCACCCTATCAACGCCGGGCTGTCGGTCGAACCACTCCTGTTGTTTCTGCGGTGATTCGAACCGGGCTAGGTCACGGTAACTGCTATCCCACGGCACGTTACAGAGTTTCAGCGACGTGTTGGGCGTCCATTGAGCCCAGTTAAACGTCGCCTCGACGTTAGGGTTGATATCTCCAAGCATATTATCCCTTTCATAAAAAGAAGGGAGTGTTTCACGTGAAACACTCCCTTTTATTATATCGCAGATTAGGCGACTGTCACAGTGCCCTGACCGCTGACACCAAACAGCGCGGCTGTCAGCTTTGTAGACCCAGCGGCCACGCCGGTGACCAAACCAGTATTGTCCACTGTTGCCGTCGCAGTGGCGGCGCTAGTCCACGCGGCCTGTTTGGTCACATCGATTTTACGGCCGTCGATCATCACGGCGGTAGCGTGCGCCTGACCTGTCTTACCCACCTTGACTGAGATAGCGTCGACGGTAATGGACGCAACAATACTCGGACTAAACCCGATAACACCGTCTCCAACCACGGGCACGTCAAGCGACGCACTCACAGTGTTCGGCACTTCGGGTGTGGCCGGGTTGATGTAATCGGCAGTCGCCTGTACTGGAATGACGGTGTTGGCTTCATCGATACCGACCACCAATACGCCAGTCGGGCTAATATACGTCCATTCCGAAAGCGGCTTGTCAGTAGCGCCGATAGAGTATTTGACGGCACCGGAACGCCATGTCGCCTGACCGTCATTGGTAATGGTGGTATCAGCCTCGACCTGTACCGCGCCGCCACGTGCCACGTTCACCGGCGTGGTAGCACCCTCACCATAGGTGGAAAGCTTCAGTGCGAACTTCGGCGTGGTTGCGGCGGTACCGGTCGGCAGCACGACGTTATCCGTACTACCGGCACCATTCCAAAACAGCACGGCCGGGGCGAAACCGGACACCGAAATAATGCGTTGCATGTGCAGATAGTTGTTGACGCTGTTGATATTGACTGGGTTGGTCTGCTGGGTCATTTCTTCAATGACGGGGATATCAATAAGGAATTTGTCAGTGGTGAGAATCGCCTGAACGCCGTTGATACCGAACCTGTCTTCCGGCACAACGATAATACGGTCGATGGTCGGTTCCGCGTCGGTACGATGGAACACGGTGGCGAGACCCTGAACGTCCAAAGCGGACTTGACTTCTGGGGAGCAGAATAGTACCAGTTCGTCGGGCTTGGCAAACGTGGGCATATGGCGCGCATTGTATCGGGTTGAGACGAACTTGAGACTGTCGGCCCAAGAGCGAATCTGTCGCAATAGTCCACGCGCCTCGTCTTGGGTACTGGTCATCTTGTTCAGGTCAGCGTCCATGTGGACACGCCAGTAACCGCCCAGTCGCGCATACTGCGTAAACATGTGGCACATGGCTTCGAAAACGTCAACCTGCGCCGCGTTATAGCACGACTGGATAAGCTGAGAGGTCAGCGAGGAGAGGCCATTATCAGACGTAAAAGCACGGCGGAGAGTCTTATCATCGGTGGTGACCGGGTAAAAATGCGCAAAGTCGAGACGGTGGTAGAGCGAGTCCACGTCAACTTTCCACTTACGGAAATTGTCCGCGCCCAGATATTCAGCGTTGGGGTCGTACACCTGTGCGAGCGGCATACCCACGGCGACTTCCTGCCACGTGTCGCCATACGTCTGCGAGGCGCGGGTGAACACCGAGAGCGGGTTCGACCATTTCCACGTGTGTACCATAGTGCCGCCGATACGGTTAATCAGCGAGGAGTAAAACTCGTTCTTCAGCTGGGTGCTGGACATGAGCGTGGAAACGGTAATGTCCATGTTGCTTTGAGTCGCGGCGGGGATACGGCGCTGGTATTCCGGGCTGGACTCGTTGCGAATCATGTTCAACAACTGGACATTATTGAAATCGGTGAGAGGGCGTAACGTCTGCTTGTTGGTCACATTAGGGGTTGCCATTAGTCTCCATCCTTCTCGTAGAGGTCATCAAAAGTAAGATAGGTGCCGTTAGCGTCATCGTCGGTGAGCGCGTCGGCCTCGTCGGGTAGGTCGTTGGACTCGCCGCCCCCGCCCAATACCGTCTTGGCGTTTGCGGCCTGAATTTCCGCAAGAGTCTGGGAGATTTCCGTAATAGCCGACTCCAACGCCGTGATACGCGCGTTCATGTCGCTATCGGTGTCGGCTTCGGCCGGGTCAGTGTCCTTGTCGGTATCGTCGTCCCGTGTTTCCGGGTTCTGCTCGGGCGGGTTGTCTTCACCGCCGCCGTTATCGCCGGCGTCGGGCGGCACGGTGTCGGCCGGGATAGTATCGGTTTCGTCGTTGTCCATGCGACTTCCTTTCGTTTAAGGTATGGCCCCAATAATGGGGCCATACAAATGATGTAGGTCATGCCGAGACTCTTACTGCACCTAGGGTATGGCATACCATTTTACATCCCCACGCCGCGCCTTACCGCGTGCCACGCGTGAGGGCTAGCGTGTCAATTCAAGGAGCATGCCCCGCACATTTCCTATTATAACACAAATTCCTGACCATAATCATTCATAAGCCTATTCCCCGCGAGGAAACTGTCATACGGTATCGGGTCACGCCGTTTGACCCCAGACAATCTCATGACGGTATCGCCCTCGATAGTCTCTCCGCAATATTTGCGCGGCCCCAATATTCGCAGTCGCCTGTATCGGTAGTCGTTTTTCCATGCGCCCAGCTTGCTTTGGCTAACCTCAATGCCATGCGGCACGTCCAATCCAGTCACTATCACACTGTCAGTGTCGGCATATATGACCCTGTCTTGATTCTGGTTTATCGCACGTGTTAAAATCTGCCGTCCATAGGCGTTAACATACGCGGCCACCGGCACATATGCGAGCGACGCCAAAGCGTTGGCCGGTTTCACATCGAACCGCAGTTCTTGCGTTGATTCATCTAAAATGGGTTCCATCATGGGCCTGTTGATGCTTGCGCCGAACTTTCCCACCAGTGAGTTAAGCATGAGCTTGGCTATGCGCTTGCGCGTCCCTGTCTCAGATTGTTTCACGTGAAACCATTCATCAACATACGCCTGAAAGTGCCCTTGGCTTTTGCGGAATCTCCAACCGCCTTGAACCTCATATATATCAACGTCATAGTTTTCACGTAACGTCTGTTGGTCTACATCGGTAAGCGGCATAGTGACCACGCCGAACGTGCTAGGCAGTCGAACATGCTCGAACCCCCATAACGGCAACAAGTTTGTCAGCGTCGGGCATTTATCTTTTTTCAGCGTGGCGGCAAACGATATGATATCAATATGTAGCGGCATGGTTCTGTCCGCCACATATTCACCGTCATACCATTCCGGCGTCCCATATGGTAGCGACAGATTTCGCATGATATACGGATATAATGAGTTTACATCCCAGCTTGAGCACTCGGCATATTCACCCGCTTCGGCCTGTAAATATGCGCCAAAATAGCTAGCCCGCATACGCTTGTAATCCGTCGCGTCCAATGGCGGGAATTTTCCCCGAAACCTACGATAATCGCCGCCGATGTAATTGTTCATTGCCGCCGCACCTATGGTCGTTCCTTGCAGTTTGTGGGCCTGTAGTGACTGGGCTATATTCCACGTAGTTTCAAGCTCACTGTCTCCCCCAAAATCGGCCGCGCTTTCGGCAACCTCATTGTCGCGCGTGATATTGCGCACGTCTGCAAAGTCAACAATGGTTTTGTCCCAGCGTATAGAGAGATTGTAAAAGTGGCCGCGCGTGTCGAACGTACCGCGTACCCCGTTGGATTGCGGCGACGTGGCATGAGGCAGTGCCCGAAACAAGTCGGTTGCGAGTCGTTCAAGGTCAGACCAACCATGAGCGCAATAAACGCGCGTATTACTATCTCGCTGGGTCAGTTGCATTACTGTATTCACTGAAAGTTCCATTGCCCCCAGTTCGCCGTCTAGTAGTGTCGTACCGTCGGTAGCCGCCGCCAAACGTACCGCCATGATACCTCATTTCATTTGTTCCGCCTGAGTCAGATAGTCCGCTATCTGATTTTTTACGTCAGGCATGGTACCCGCGTTTGTCGCCCATTTTTTCTGGTTTTCATCATAATGAGTACTTTCATCCAACAGGCTCATAAAAGGCGTGTTTTCGAGTAACCAATTTTTAGCCCTGTTGCTGAGTCTACTATATCTTGCGGCGATTGTCACGCCCATTGATTCGAGCTTCTGTTCATATACACCACTGCGATAATCGAGAGTCAGCGGCCGGAAGTTTTCAGAGCGTAGATTGTCCGGCAAAAAATCTCGCAAATCGATTGGCTTCATCCCGGCAACGCCGGCATATGCTTTGATGTATGCTTCAAGTTCATCACGTCGGCCGTGCCTGATTTTTTCGCGCACCCATGTTTTGTTTGCCAGCACGTTCTTGCGACTCCTGATTAGATTGTCTTCGGGCGTTTCGTGTATGATACGGCCGCCCAGCACTTCAAATGGTGACTCTCCTCTTGATTCGAGTTCGCGCAATTCACCCACGGTGTACTGTTGCATGTTAAAGGCGTTATATTGTTGCGCACGCTTGATTTTCTCACGCGCTTGGACACGTCTACGCTGTTGTTGACGTAGAGTTTTGCGGCGTTTCGACGGCGCGTTATTAATCTGCTCGTCTGTGATTAATGGGCGATTAGCCAACTCTCTGTCAAGCTTGGTGATAGTGACGTCCGGCGTGGCTTGGAAAATACGCGCGTCCCTTGCGCGTAACGCCTCTTGCTGTTCTTCAACCTTTTGCGCCACTCTTCCGGCAACTTGTTCCAACTGCCGGACTGTCAACCTACCCAGATTCCTGTCGTTGATATCGGGTATGCGCCCCGTGGAATAATCGCGCAAGCGTTCGTTCAACTGTGCTTGCTGAGAGCGTGCGCGTATGGTTTCGCGTCGCTGTTGACGCTTGTTGTTCCTACCACGTTTAGCCACACGCCCCCCGCTTTCCGAGATTAAATAGCCCCCTATGCCATGGCTCATAGGAGGCTAGTGCTTGGCGGCAGTGTGAGCCTTTTAGCCCACTCTACCTAGTATATCACTTGGACTTCTTAGAGTCCAATACCGGTTCGATGTCGAAGAACTTGTAACCGGAACGCGCCTTCTTCTCGACCACCTTCATAACAAATGGTTCGTCCCACTTATCCGGCGTGCCGAAAATCGAGAACATAGTGCCGAACGAACGCGCAAGAGACGGGGACGTAGCGGTAAAGTCGCCCTCTTCTGCGTGGATAATCACACGGGTAGATGGGTTCAATTCTCCTGTCTTCTCGTCCGCAACCTCAATGGACTGCGCGGCCACGTTAGTGACGTGCAAGACTTCATTCAAATGTTCATCGACCTTATCGCTGGACTGTAGGGCCGCGTAGAGAGCGAGCTTGCCCTCCATCGTTTCGGTGTTGAAAAAGTGGGAGAGCGCGTTAGCGCCGTTAGCGCTAAAATTGTTGCTCTGTGCTACGGTGATATCGGTATTGGTGTTGTCAGCCATAATAATTATGCCGCCTTATCTTATTGTTGGTTGGTTATTGTTATTACTCTTCGGAAAGGATATCATCTTCAACCACGGTATCAATATCATTAATACCCTTGTAGTCGATAATGACATCTTCTCCAAACTTGCAAATCTTATAATATTCTTCATCGTCAAGGGTAGTCAACTGCGCATGATATTCAGCACTGACCGGCAACATGTTCTTATTCAATCGCTTGGCCTTCTTCATGGCCTTTTCTTCGGAACGACACGCGCCATCGACAATGACCTCGATATTTTCGAGTTCACCGTTTTCGCCACGCTGTACACCCTTGACCACGGAGTAGTTTCGAGTTCGCTTAATCATATTATATACCGCCTTACTGTTCGTTGGTTATAATGTTTTGATTCAGAGCCCAAAGGACTATGTCTTCATCATTATAAACTTCGTCTGTCAGATTGTCAAACGATTTGCAACATTTTTCGATAATGAAACCACAAAAAAAATCGTTCTCCCAAAACTTTTTCATGCTGAAATCGTATCCGCCCTTAACCCACACCACAGCACACCACGCTATCAAGCCGGGCACAATAATAAGCCCATCCAGAGTGACTATACCGTCCGACCGGTTCTCGGCGTCCTTGAACCCGCCGCCGGGGTTAAGCGTCGCGCAAATCTCAGCGGCGAGCAGAATACTCTCTCGATATGAGGTCTGGGGGCCATTGCTTGAATAGAATCGACCCATAAGAGCAGTGGCCCGGCAAAACGTCTCCCAGTCACCATGTTCCGCGTCACGATATAAGCTAGCGACATACCGTTTCACGCCTTTCAGTACACGACTCACGCGCTTATCGTTTAGGATATCATCATCGAAAGAGTTTCGCGCTACCGGTGCGCTATGAGACTCGCTAAAATTGCGCGGCCATATGTTCAGCATCATACCCCCTTTTATAAGCGGACTTATACGTCTCTACAAAAATCTTCGGGACTGACTTATCATAATCATCATACCTATTATCATGCATGTAGTCAAGCGAGCCGCGCAACTCGCCCAAACGCCCAAAATAGTTTTTAGCAAATTCATCAAAAATCATCACACCACCTTTCCACGTTCCTCAAGCGTCAAACTCAAAATAAACTCCATCCTTTCCAGAACTTCATCAACACGGTAAGGGCCTTCAACGACCGGCACCACCTCAACGATATCATCACACCAAGCGTAAAACCTCAAATAAAACTCACTAAAACCATTGTTAATATTAGCGTACTCTTCAACGTCTTCATCACACGTCGCACCCTTGCGCAATGAGTGAAAAACCACGCCAAAGTAGCTAGCAATACGTTCCGCTTTCAACTTCAACATAACTCGGCCAACTCCTTACGATAATACTCACTATTATACCACACTTTATCAATGCGGTACCCATACCGACTATTATGAGGCTTACCCAACTGCCTCCGAACATAATCAGTCGCCGCCTCATAAGAGTCATGCTGACAAAACATAACCGGACACCGTGTCTCGCTATCATACACAGTCACTTCAAACACTACAACAATTCCATCCATCACAAATATCCTTTCAATCCTCATACTTCTTCAGCAAAAACGACAAACAACACAATAGGTTAAACAATAAAGCACCCCGGTCGATATCATTATGAATCTCACAAACAGACCCATTAAACTTGACGTAACGCTTACCGTCTTCAACATACTCTTTCATTGATACACCATACCGCATTATCTATCACCTTCACTCTTTTCAATAGGAGTACTCAGGATGCTCAGAAACAAACCTCATCAAGCGATAAACAAAGCCCACCATATCATCCATAGCCGAACAAACCTCACCAGAACAAGAATCATACGTTTCAGTGAAGAATTTTACAATCACAAACCTCCTTAGACGATAGCGCAAAATAAGAACCTCCTTTCCGCCCAGCTCACCAGTCTCAAAACGAACAGAAATACCAGTCATCTCAACTATCATCCTTTTCTTCATCCTTTGGTTGACAATCAATATAATAACACACAACACACAAACACACAACACACGGCGTGTCGAAAACAAAAAACCAAAAACGAAGACGAAACGGAAAACTAGAAACGAGGTAGAATGAAAGAGACAAGACGTATGGGAAACTTTGGGGCTATGGGAGGCACC